>Ga0070731_10000531_pt1 | contig 49573 bp, 40 predicted proteins | sample Coa_R1_2_FD_66448 | JGI IMG/M metagenome (GOLD analysis project Ga0070731, IMG submission 66448) | Surface soil microbial communities from Centralia Pennsylvania, which are recovering from an underground coalmine fire - Coalmine... | ecosystem: Environmental > Terrestrial > Soil > Unclassified ...
CGGCTCTTCGTTGCGAACTTCAAGCGTTATCTCCTTCGGATAGCGCATGAAGTTCGCGCCTCGATCCGAACAAAAATCGCTCGTTTTCCGCTCGCACCCACTTTTTAAACACCCTCTTAGCCGCGCTGGCGGCTAACTGCGTTTTTCCTCAAACCCCTTTGTGAAGATTCGTGAGATTCGTTGTTCTTGCTTCTCCGCGCCCTCCTCTGCGCCATTGCGCCTCCGCGTGAAAAAATCGTCCCGCGTGAATTAAAAACGTCCGCGCCTCAACTCCTCCGCCTCTCCGTCCGATAATGGATTATGCGCTATTTTCAGTAGGATTTTTACGCGCATCGCAATCCATAATTGCGGGCCTAAAAAGCGGTTGCGTAACTTTGGACGAAAGCGCTTTGTCCGGTCCTATGGAGGTCTTTGGTTTCATGATTCAGCCGAATTCACATCCGCGTTTCGCCTTCGCGCGACTGCTGCTCCCCTTACTCTGCCTCGCCGCCGTCTGCGCCGTTCGCGCTGAAGACGACAGCGACAAACCCGAAGCCAAAAAACTCACCCGCCAGGTGCGCCCGGAATTGCTCGCGCCCGAAAACGCGGTGCTCCTGCTCTCCACGCCGGACGTCAAAAAAGCCCGAGCGGCGTTTGAACACACCGCTTTCAAAAGCCTGCTCTCCGAAGACGAAATCCTCACGCCCATCAACGCCGCGTTCGGCAAATTGCGCGAAACGTACGTCAAAGGCGACGGCACGCGCGGCGAAGCGGAACTCAAACGCCGCAACGAAGAAGTGGACATGCTGCTCAAGATCATGCCCATGCTCGAATCGCAAGTCACGCTCGTCGTCGATGCCGATGCCGCCGCGCTCAACTCCCTCAGCAGCGGAAAGCTGCCGCGCTTCATGCTCATCGCCTCCATGCCGCCCGGCGACGCGGGCAGCCTGCGCCAGCAGGAAATGGAAAACGCCTTCGACCAGTACCGCGGGCGCCTGGCCATCGACGCGCATTACCGCGACTTCGATTCCGACCGCGGTGTCTACAAAATCCACGGCCTCGAAAACACCGACCTCGGCATTTACGAATCCTGGACCTTCGTCGAAAACCTCTTCATTTACGCGCAAGGCAAAGGCCTCGTCGAAGACGCGATCGAACGCTTTTCCACCAAAAAAGGCGCCGGCTCCATGGCGCTCAACGCCTCTTATCAAAGCGCCTACAAACAAGTCGGGCGCGACGACAAAGGCGAAGCGCTGGTCTTCGTGCAATTCCAGCCGCTGGAGCTGGTCAGCGCAGCCGACCGAAGTCCGTGGATGAAAGCCCTCGCCGGCGCCATTTCGCTCGGCGCCGAAAATGCCCGCCCGCTCCTCGCGCTCGGCATGAACGTCCCCGACGGCAACGACGCCGCCATTCGCGAAAAATTGTTCGTCCGCGCCGCCGCAAAAGACATCCCCAAAATCACCGACGGCTGCAAGGGCTTGAGCGCCAATTTTGTCGCCAACGACGAACTCTTCTACTGGGCCTCGCTGGGCAATCTCTCCGACATCTTCGCCGCAAGCAAGGAATCGCTCGGCTCTTTCTTCGGCAGCGCCGCCGCGATGGAATCGCGCCTCTCCGGCGCCATTGGCGCGAAGGACCCCGCCGATTTGAAGAAGAAACTCGACCTCTTCAAAGGTGAATTCTCGCTCTTCCTCGATTACGCCCCGCGCAATTCCAAGATCGCCACCTGGGGCGACATCCTCGGCAATTTCCAGTACGTCATCTGCATGGAAATTGACAAGGACAACGTGAACTACGAGCGCGAATTGAAGGATTTGATGACAAAACTCGAAAACGGCACCGGCATCCAATACCTTACCACGAACACGTCCGGCTCGATCATCCGCTACCAGCGCGGCGCCGCGAAAGGCGAAGACCCCAGCGCGCTCAAGCTCGGCCTGCGCGACAACCTCGGCAACACCGAATCCAAAACCACGCCATTCTTCGCGGCGTGGGCGAAAGTGGACATGGACACCGAAGGCTCAACCGGCCAGCGCCATTTCGTGCTGCTCACCGACGATCTGCCGTCGTTGCGCAAAGCCATGTCGCAGCGCAGTTCGCCGCGCACGTCGTTGTACGAAGACCAGCGCTTCAAAACAGTGATGAAATCATTCCGCGAAGCGCGCAGCGAAATCACGTACTTCGACCTCGTCAAACTCTCCACGATTTACAACCAGTTGATGCCGTTGATGACCAAAGCCGAATTGATCGATCGCGAATCGATCGACAAATACCCCAGCGCCAACGCGCTCCGCCCGCATCTCTTCGCACTGGCCGCCGCGCGCTCCGCCGCGTCCAATGGCGAAGGCATCCTCACCGAATACTCGTCGCCCACCGGCAACCTCTCGTTGGCCGCGCTGATCGCCTCCGTCGCGTGGCCGGCCATTACCACGCAGCGCCAGCGCAGCATCTCCGACGACGTGGATTCGAAATTCAAGCAGATCATGCTCGCGCTGCAGTTGTACTCCGCCGATTTCGACCGCTACCCGCCGCAGCTCTCCGATCTGCTCTCGTCGAACAGTTCCGGCCTCAATGTCTCGACCGGCTACATCGACATGAAGCGCATCAATCTCTTCGAATCGCCCTTCAACCGCGGCGCGCTGGCGGCCCCGCAGGACGTGGACAACGCCGACCTCACCAATCTCGTCTACGTCGCCAATCACACCCTGCAGGATTTGGGCAGCGAAATCCTGATGTACGAAAAGCAGCCCACGCGCCTGGAAAAAGACATCGGCACCGGCAACTGGAAGCTCGTGCATCACGTCTTGCAAGTGGACGGCAAAATCCGCGGCATGACCAAAGCGGCGTTGGAACGCGTCCTGCAGAACAAGTTCACCTCAACCAAGAACCTCGACAACAAAGGCGCAGGCAAAGCCGGAACAACGCCCGCCGCCAACACGCCCAAACCGCCGCCGCCGCCCAAGAAGAAAAATTAGCAAAGGAGCGGCGGCACTCTCGCCGCCGCTTTCCTTAGACCGCCTCCCAGGGACGATGTTTGCCCGTTGGTCCCACAGGACCCTCACTGCTGTCCAAATAATTGCGCTAAGCAAGTTGCCGCCGTTTGCCCCGAAGCGGCAGAACATCTTAGCGCACGGCAAGCGCTTTAGCGCGCCGCCCTGGGTTGGCGGATCGAGAGTGAATCTTCGCCCTGAAAGGGCGACACAAGAATTCGCGGTCATGCAAGCGTTTTCTCCCATGAATTCCGCAAACATTTTGGACAAATGTGAAGCCCTATAGGCCCTATCCGGCCCCTCCTCTAAATCCCCTTCGCGAAGATTCGCGCGATTCGTTGTTTAAACATTTCTTGGTTTCGTCGTGGTGTATGAATAATCAGCCCTTTAAGTCTGCGTTAAGATTCTGTGTTAAGGAGAACAGCTATGAAAAAGCAACTTCGTATGCAAAAACAGTTCAGCCGCCGTCAGTTCCTCGGCTTTGCCGCCGCAGCGGCGACGGTGAGCATCGTGCCCAGCCACGTGCTCGGCGGTCCGGGCAAGATTGCCCCCAGCGAGAAAATGAACCTCGGCTGCGTCGGCGTCGGCGGCATGCAAGGTTTCAGCGACGTCAACGGCGTCAGCAGCGAGAACATCTATGCGCTGTGCGATGTCGATACGAAGCACATGGAAAAAGCCATTGCCAAATTCCCCGCCGCAAAACAGTATCGCGATTTCCGCGAAATGCTCGACAAGGAGCAGAAGAATCTTCACGGCATCACCATCACCATCCCCGACCACATGCACGCCACGGTGGCGTTGTGGGCGATGGAGCGCGGCATTGCCGTGCATTGCCAAAAGCCGCTCACTCAAACCGTCTGGGAAGCGAGGCTGCTTACCAAGGCCGCCCGGAAGTACAAAGTGCCCACTCAAATGGGCAACCAGGGCTATTCGTCCGAAGCGACGCGCACCGCCTGCGAAATCATCTGGCGCGGCGACATCGGCGACGTCACCGAAGTGCACGCCATGAATGGCGGCGGCTTCTCGCGCGGCATCACGACATGGCCGAAGGAAGAACCCGTGCCGGTGAATCTGAACTGGGACCTCTGGACCGGCCGCGCGCCGGATCACACGTACAGCTCAAAGATTGCGCCCATCAATTGGCGCGGGTTCCTGGACTATGGCACGATGATGATCGGCGACTGGGGCATTCACATCCTCGGGCCGGCCAATTGGGCGCTGCAACTGGGAGCACCGACGAGCGTCGAGTGTACGTTCGTCGAAGGCGCCAACCCGGTGACCTATCCGAATTATTCATGCAAGATGGAATTCCCCGAGCGGCCAAACGCGAACGTTCCCGCCGGGAAGATGCCTCCGGTGGCCATTAATTGGTACGAAGGAAACGCAACCAAGAAATTCACGCCGCCAAAAGACCTCACGCCCGCTGACCTCAAGGACATCAACGAATTCTTCATCGGCACGAAAGGCCTGCTTGGCACCACCGGACGCGGCGAAGGTTTCCGCATGCTTCCGCAATCGTTAATGAAGGACTTCAAGAAGCCCACTCCCGTGATCAAACGCTCACCGGGCCATTTCAAGGATTGGATTCAAGCCTGCAAAGAAGGCGGCCACCCTTCGTGCTCCGACTTCAGCATCGCCGGCCCTTACACCGAATGGATGCTGCTAGGCGGCATCAGTTGGCGCTTCCCCAATGAGAAGTTGATGTGGGACGGCAAGAATTTGCGTTTCACGAACAACGACAAAGCCAACGAGTACGTGATGCCGAAGTTCCGCAAGGGCTGGGAACTCAAAGATATTTCGGAGTAAAGCGGCGGTTTTGTGGTGCAGGCTTCCAGCCTGCATGGAACAAGTGGCAGGCTGGAAGCCTGCACCACAATTACCGTCACTCCGCCGCCGGCACATCCTTCAGTGTCACGTCGGCCTCAAACCGCTTCTCATTTCGCGTCAGGGTCAGGTGCAGTTTCGTGCCCGCGGGTTGATTGCAGAAAATCGCGCGCAGCGACGGCCCCGGCCCGTTTTGCGGATTCGCCACGTCGGTCGCGCCCACTTTCAGCAGCATATCGCCGTCGCGAATGCCCGACGCATAAGCCGGGCTTTCCGGCGTGACATGCGCGACCAAATCCGCGCGCTTGTCCCAATCGCGCACAAACACGGCGCCCACGCGATTGAATCCGTAACTCGTCGCCGCCTTCTCGTTCGGCCGCGTGTAAACGATTCCATTCTTCGCGTCCACGATCAGCTTCAAGCGGCTCAGCGCAAACGTGGCCAACACGCAATCGCAGCGCTGCAACGCGCGCGCCTCCGACGCCGTGAACGAGCGCACCGGCACATCGTCAAGCGCGATTCCGCCCAGCGCAATTTTGCGCGCATGCGCCACCGGGCTGATCACCATTCCATCGTCGGCGGAGCTGAAACAATCCAGCGTGCAACACCGCCCCGGATGCGCCGCGCACCAGTTCTCCCATTTTGGCTGGCTCAGCCAAACACCATCCGCCGAACCCGTGTCGATGCCGATGCGCGCGGTTTCGGTGCCGCTCTTGCATTCAAAACCCAGCATCCATTCCACGGGCGTGAGCTTGTGTGCCGTCCATTCGTTCACATCGCGCGGGAGCGCGCTCAGCACGCTCACGCAATTTTGCGCCATGTCGATTTCGATTAGTGAATCTTTCAATTGATTCCACGACAGCACGCCGTCGCAGCCGTCCGGCAAAAATGGCGTGCAATTGAAAACCTGCGGCCTGATCTTCATCGCGCCCGCCGGCGACGTGAGCGTGCATTCGTCCGCCTGGCTCATCCCAACCGGACAATCCCGGCGCATCGCGCCGCGCGGCAATTCACGAATTCCCAATCCCAGCCGCTCCGCCGACGAGCGGAACAGCACCGTCGAAGACGCGCCGGTATCGAACGCCAGCTTGACCGGCTGCGCGTTGATCTGCGCCGTGATCCAGATGCGGCCGTCCGAGACGCTCGCTGCGCATTTCGCCGGCTCGCTTAACCCGCCCAGCGATGCGGCAGCGCCGGCGAAGCTGTTGCTTTCGGCGGCAAACGCGGCGAATTGGACCACCACTATTATTGCGGCGAACGCGAGCACGCGGCGACAGTTTAAGTTTTGCAAGGATAGCTCCGAACGGATGCGACTGCGTAATGGAGACGGATTTGCCGCATGTTTATTGAACCAAAACGGAAAATTAATATAGGCGCGGTGGGGCAGACATTCCGGTCTGCCAGAGACGAACATCGCACTTCGGTGTATAGACCATCAACCTCATCCTTGAAAGGACTCCTCATGCGTTCGAACTGGCTTCCGTATTTCGTCTCAATCCTCTGTCTATCAACCATGCTCCGCGCCGCCGACGCGCCCAAACGTGACGACTCCGCGTCCGAAAAGCTCGGCATCAAACTCTCGCTGCAATGCTACACGTATCGCGCGATCACCTTCTTCGAAACCGTTGACAAAGCCGCGGCGATGGGCATCAAGTACCTCGAAATCTATCCGGGCCAGAAACTCTCCCCCGCCAGCACCGCCAAAGTCGAATGGAGCAGCATGAGCGACGCTGCTATCGACGAAATCAAAAAGAAACTGGCCGAAGCCGGCGGCTTGAAGCTCGTCGCGTACGGCGTCGCCGCCATCCCGCCAAAGGAAGAGGATGCGCGCAAAATGTACGAATGGGCCAAGAAAATGGGCATCGAAGTGCTCGTCACCGAAACGAAGCCCACCGAAATGCACGACAAGCTTTGCACCGAATTCAACATCAAAATGGCGCTGCACAATCATCCGAAGAGCTGGCCGCCGGACGAAGTGCTGGCCGCGTGCAAGGACCGCTGCCCGTTGATCGGATCCTGTTCAGACACCGGGCATTTCATGCGCCGCGGTTTGGTGCCGGTCGAGCAGTTTAAGAAACTCGGCGCGCGCGTGCTGCACTGCCATTTCAAGGATTTGAACGACTATAGCTACATCAAAGACGCGACCCACGACAAAGACGGCCCCGGCGTGCACGACCTGCCTTGGGGCACCGGCAAAGGCGACGCCAAAGGCATGCTCACGCAGCTCAAAGCGCAAGGCTTCAAAGGCTACACGTCCATCGAATACGAATTCGGCAGTGTAAAGGAACTCGACGAGAACCTGCCGAAGTGCATCAAGTTTTACGATGAGACGCTGACGGAATTGGCGAAATGAAAAGAGGGGTTCAAGGATTCAAGGTTCAAGGTTCAAGATTCAAGGTTCAAGGTTCAAGATTCAAGATTCAAGGTTCAAGGGTTGCATTCTGCGGCCCTTGAGCCATTATTTTCAAATTTCGCACGCTAGTCATTTCCGCCCTGCGAAGATTCCTCGTAATATTTCCCGCCCATCCGCTTACTACCTGCGTGGAACACAACACTGGACCGTGAATCCAACGGCCGACGAGCAACGCATCCGCGCGCTTGCTTTCGTGTAAAACGTCGCGCGGAATGGAGAGATTCATAATGAACACGATCGTTCGCGGAGTGCGGGGGCTGTGCGTTTTGGCGGCGGTGGCTGCGTTGATTTTTACGGCGGCGCGCGCGGAAACGTTGGACGGCGTCGAGAAAGCCATCAGCGAAAAGTTCGACAAGCTCACCTCGGCTTCTTATGACATGGAAATGAAAGCGGACATGTCGCAGGCCGGATTTTCGATGACCATGCTCTCCAACACGAAATATGAAATGGCGAAGGACGGCGATAAATGGAAGATTCGCATGGAATCGAAGACCAGCCAGAACATGAACGGCACCAAATCGGACAGCACCAGCTTGATGGTCGTGGACGGCCAGACTGCGTATTCGATGACCGATACCGCCGGACAGAAGATGGTGATGAAGATGAAGCCCGATGCGTACACCAAAGGCGCGGGCGGCAAGGGCATGATTCAATCGTTGAAGGAATCGGGCGACGTGTCGGTGCTGCCCGATGAAACGGTGGATGGCCAGGCCGCGTACGTGCTCGAAGTCAAATCCAAAACGCCCGGCGCTTCGGCGATGAAATACTATTTGAGCAAAGAAAACGGAATGACAGTCCAGATGCTTACGCTGGGCGCCGACGGAAAAACGACCGGCACGACCAAATTCAGCAACATCAAGATAAATCCCAGCATTCCCGCCGATCATTTCACGTTCACGCCTCCGGCGGGCGTGCAAGTCATGGACATGACTAAGCAGTAACTGGAAGTCAGAGAGTAAGAGGGTATGAGAGTTGAGAGTATGAGGGTGCGAAACGCGAATCGTTACTCTCGTACTCTCATACTCTCGTACACTGCATTAAAGCATGTACCGAACCCAGCCGAACAGTCCGCGGAAGAAATCCACGATTCCAAACACAATCGCGCCCCAGAAAATCAAGCCGGTGCCCTTGCCGAGCGCCAGCGTCACCGCGGTCAACACTGCGCCGCCCACGCACCACAAAATGCCGGCGATCATGTGCCGAAAATAAGCGTTCGAGAGTACCTTGCGCTGCTCTTGTGTCAGTTCCGCCGTGTTCGCATTCATCGCCAATTCTCCTATGGATTTCGCCGAAGTCGTTGTGACTTTCCGGCCAGTTGGGAGATTGACGAATGGCGCGCGGCGCGATGACGCGGATTTTGAATCGCTGGGCGAATTTAGGAATTCTCTTGACTGCGTGATCAAATGCGTTAAAAGTTTTGTTCTTGATTTGAAGTGGACAAATTCGGAGGAGAGCGGTGACTAACCGTTCGCTTGGACTCCAGAAAGAGCAGACAAGGAATGCCTCGTAAGAAAGGCAGTTACACGCCGTCACGCCGTTATCGTGAATTGGCCGGAAAAGTCGATCCCGTCAAATCCTATTCGGTTGACGAGGCCGTCACGATCCTGAAGTCGGGCCAGAAGAAGACCAAGTTCGACGAATCCGTCGATCTGGCGATCAAGCTCGACATCGACACCAAACAAGCCGACCAACTCGTACGCGGTTCGTTTTCCCTGCCGAAAGGCACGGGCAAGACGCTGCGCGTGATCTGCTTTGGCGACGGCGCCATCGCCGAAGCCGCGCGGAAAGCCGGCGCGGTTGAAGCGGGCGGCGAAGACCTCGCGAAAAAAGTCGAAGGCGGGTGGCTGGAGTTTGACGTGGCCATCGCGCATCCGGCGACCATGCGCTACGTCGGGCGCTTGGGAAAAGTGCTCGGCCCGAAAGGCTTGATGCCCAGCCCAAAATCCGGAACCGTGACGACCGATGTAGCGAAAGCTGTGCAGGAATTTAAAGCCGGCAAAATCGAATTCCGCAACGACACGTTCGGCAACATTCACGTCGTTGTCGGGAAACTCAGTTTCAGCAAAGAAGATTTGGCGGCGAACATCAAAGCGATGCTCGACCACATCATCGCGCTGCGTCCGCAGGCGGTGAAAGGGAATTATTTCCGCAAAGCGACGCTGACGAGCACGATGGGGCCGGGGCTCAGAATCGCCGTGTAACGGCGAATTCCAAATTCAAGATTCAAAGATTCAAAGATTCAAGGTTGGTTCGCGAATCTTGAATTTTGAACCTTGAATTTTAAATCTTGAACTTTGAATTAAAGATTGGAGAGGAATTGAAATGGCTGATAAGCGACCGAAAGACAAGAAGCCGAAGGGCTCGGGGAATCCGAATCGGATCAACCGGCTGCTCGTGAAGAAGGCGAAGACGGAATACGAGAAGCTGACGAATTTGATCGTCGTCACGAATCTTGGAATCAACAGCGAGCAGAATCAGGAAATCCGCTCGAACCTGCGCGAGAAGAAGATCAAGTTCACGTCGGTGCGCAACCGGCTGACGATGCAGGCATTCAACGACCTTGGTTTGAAAGATTCGGCGAATCTGTTCAAAGGGCCGACCTGCATCATCAACGGCGACGATCCGGTGGCGAACGCGAAGGCCGCGGTCGAGCTGACCGAGAAGTACGCCAAAGCCGTGAAGCTGATCGGCGGATTGCTTGAAGGCAAACTGCTTTCGCCGGACGAAGTGAAGTCGCTTTCGAAATCGAAATCGAAGCCGGAGTTGCTGGGCGAGGTCGTGGGACTGGCGCTCGGTCCAGGCGGACGGATTGCGGCGGCGCTCAAAGGGCCCGGCGGCCGGGTGGCCGGCGCGATCAAGGCGCTGGTGGAGAAATTGGAGAAGGCGGCGGTGCCGGTTGCGGAAGCGGCGGCGGCACCTGCTGCTGCTCCTGCGGGATGAGGATGGAGAATTTGAATGAAAAATTAAAAATGCAAAATGCAAAATGGAACACGCGCGTTCCTTGGCATTTCATTTTTAATTTTTAATTTTTAATTTTGAATTTTCAAGCAGCGCCGGGCTTCTACGGCTGTGCTTGCATGGGGTCGCGCGGGATTTTTCGCGCGAGGAGAAATAGTTCAGATTTGCCGCTGCGAAGCGCCGGATTTGGACCGGGGGATTGGCCGGATTGCGGAGCGAGAATCTCCGACCGGAACGACCCGTAGTTAAAAGAAAAAGAGCGGCGCGCGAGAATGTTTAATCGCGCGAAACCGCGCTGTTTAAAAAAAGGAGAAGGCAATCATGGCGGAATTCGCCCCCGAAGTAAAGGAACTGGGAGACAAGATCGCGAACCTGACGCTGTTGCAGGCCAAGGCGCTGGGCGATTATTTGAAGGAAGCGCACGGCATCGAAGCCGCGGCGGGTGCGCCGGTGATGATGGCCGGCGGCGGCGGCGCGGCGGCGGCGGCAGCGCCAAAGGCCGAAGAGAAGACCACGGCCGACGTGATCCTGGTCAAGGTCGCCGACGCGACGAAGAAGATCGCGGTGATCAAGATCGTGCGCGAGCTGACGGGCCTGGGCTTGAAGGAAGCCAAGGACGTGGTGGACAAGGCGCCGCAGCCGGTGAAGAACGGCGTGATGAAGGAAGAAGCCGAAGCGATGAAGGCGAAGCTGGAGAAGGAAGGCGCGACGGTGGAGTTGAAGTAGGCGGCGCGCTTGGGCTTCGAATTGTCGTTTTTGAAAACGGGGGCGCGATGAGCGCTCCCGTTTGCCTGAGATGCGTAAGAAGTTTCTTTGAGATTTTCGCCGGTTTTAAAGAGCCGATTCGCGGCCGGGAGGCAGAATGGACGCTGAAGAAATGCGTGCGATGTTGTCGGAGAAACCATTCAAGCCAATGCGCCTGTGTCTTTCGGACGGCGAAAAAGTAATAATCATGCACCCGGAGTTGGCGCGTGTGTTACGGCGTAGTATGATCGTGAATGTGGTTGGCCGTAATCCGGAAATCGCCGACGACGAAATCCGAATTGTTCTGATACATGTCGTCCGCGTTGAGTACGTTAGCCGCAAAGCTCGAAGCGATGTGGCAGACCCGGGCTTGAACTGAATTGTGGAGGTGAAACTCATGCGCGCACAGCAACTCGTTCAGTTTTTTCACAAGCCGCCTCGAAAGGCGTTTCGTCTGAATTTGAAAGATGGCTCGCACGTCGACGTTCGGCATCCGGATTTAGCGGATCTGTACTGGTGGAAAGTGGCCGTCAATATTCCGGAGAAGAACTCGACCATCATCGAGAAGCGGCACGTTATCGGCTTGGACGAAATCACTGGCGCAGAATACATTGCGTCGCGCGCAAATGGTAAACGGAAGAATATTCACGCGAAATGAGCGTCCGAGACGAATGAAAATCTCAGTTGTATTTCTTGCCGTCTCCATTGGCGCATTTACCGCCGCCTTCGCCGAAGACCCGGCGCCGGCTTCAAAGAAACTCCCCCCGCAGCCGTGGCATCTCGCCGACATCTGGTGGGATTTCGCCGCGCCGACGCCGCATTTCGAAACGCTTGACATCGACGTGACGATCGACCGCGACGTGCCGTCCACGGTGAATCTGTACGTGTCGCCGTGCGGGTTGGGGCAATTGAGCGGGCAGCAGTTTTACGGCGGATTGCAGACGAATGCGAACGGCTGGCCGTCGAAGACGGAACACACGCGCGCATTCATCGGAAAGGGCGGGATTTTTTCGCGCTGGGGAAAGAATTCTCTGAGCGTCGATTGGGCGCGCGGCGCGGAAGGCACGCATTTCGAAAGCGCCGGTTACGAAGGCGATTTTGTGAGCGTGCGGCGTGCGTTCGCGTGGACGAAGGGAACGTACACGTGGAGCTTGCGCGCGTGCGACACGGAGACGATCGACGGAAAGGATTACACGTGGGTCTCGTGCTTCGTGACGCCGCACGACGTATCGGGAACCGGCATCACCGGCGCGAGCGGTTCGCGCTACATTGGCAGTTTGCGTTTTGAAGGCAAGGACCTCACTTTCTGGCCGCGCCATTCGGCGTTTGTCGAGGTGTACTCGACGGCGAAGATTCCGCACAGCGAAATCCCCGAAGTGACGGTGACATTCGGATACCCGCGCATCAACGGGCAGCAGCCTCAGTTCAAGAAGGCGTCGGTGATCCATCCCGCAGCCGGCGAACGGTCGGGCGCTCCGGACTGCGCGACGGCGGAAGCGGAAGGCGACACGATAGTTGTGAAAGTTGGAAAAGTTTTCGATCGCGAGGCAAAGGACCGGCGGCATGGGCTGGAGTTGAAGCAGACCGCGGCAGAGAAACCGGCGCAATAAACAAATGGTTGTGCGCCCAACGCGAATTACGTCGTAAGAATCGGCTCGCACAGAGCCGCGAGGCGGCCGAAACGCGGTGGAAGTCGCTCATTTATCAAAGCGCGCATGAATTGCAATTTTTCCCCGTTGCATTCCGCTCTTTTGACCATATAAAGCAAAAACATAACACCGTGCTCGATTTGCAAACACCCGTTGCGCCATCAATACGGTCAATTCCAGAGATTTCGTTACTTTTTAAATTAAAAAAATAGATTTTCACTGGATTCAATCGCCAGATATGGTAAATTCTTAACGTTCGAAGGCAATTCCATTCGGGAACCTCCTGCTCGGAAAGTCTTGCACTGCCAGCGCCCCCCGATTCGGAAGTTGACACACGGGGGAGCGCGGTTTCGCCACCCGTCGAATGGCACATAAGGCCCTTCGACATTGGCTGCGGCATCAGCTTTGCTCTCTTGCCTGTCAATTGTCGTTCGAAAGGTAAATTTTCGCGCGTCCGCATAGTACGCGTGCGCGTCGTCGTGAGTCGTAACCAGACTCGGAAACCGAAACTGGGGCGCTGTGATTGCGTGCCTCCAGTCTCTCGTCTCCAGTCTAATTTGAGGGACTTATGGAACACCCCGGCCACCCCCCAGCGCAGGGTCTCTTTGACGGCGTCGAACGCGATGCGTGCGGCGTGGGCTTCGTCTGCAACATGAAGGGCAAGAAGTCGCACAAGATCGTCGAAGACGCGCTCAAGATTCTGGTTAACCTCAAGCACCGCGGCGCGTGCGGCTGCGAAGCCAACACCGGCGACGGCGCCGGCCTGCTGATTCAGATTCCGCACGCCTTCTTAAAGCGCGAAATGGCCAAGCAAGGCGTGGTGCTTCCCGAACCCGGCGAATATGGCGTCGCCAGCGTCTTCCTGCCGCCCACCGCCGCGCAGCGCCAGCAGACGCAGATTCTTTTTGAAAAGGCCGTGCGCAAAGAAGGCCAGATCGTCCTCGGCTGGCGCAAAATCCCGCAGGACGACAAGGACATCGGTCCCAGTGCGCAGATTGTCGAGCCGGATATCCGCCAGTTCTTCATTGGCCGGGCGGCGAACGTGATTGACGAGGACGCATTCGAACGCAAGCTCTTCCTGATTCGCAAACGCGCGGAATCCAAGATCGCCGCGTCTGATCTGATCGAAAAGAAATTCTTCTACGTGCCCAGTTGCTCGTGCCGCACGCTCATCTACAAAGGCATGCTCAACGCCGACCAGATGGAAAGCTTTTTCACGGAGTTGCACGACCCGGCGGTGGAGTCGGCGCTGGCGCTGGTGCATCAACGCTTCAGCACCAACACGTTTCCGACGTGGTCGCTGGCGCACCCGTTCCGCTATCTCGCGCACAACGGCGAAATCAACACGCTGCGCGGCAACATTAATTGGATGCGCGCTCGGCAGGGATTGTTCGAAAGCGATCTTTTCACCAAAGAAGAAATGGAACGCTTGATGCCCGTCTGCATTGAAGGCGGCTCGGATTCGGCGATCCTCGACAATGCGCTCGAAATGCTGGTCATGTGCGGCCGCTCGCTGCCGCACGCGATGATGATGCTGATTCCCGAAGCCTGGTCCGGCCACGAAAGCATGAGCCAGTCGAAGAAAGATTTCTACGAATTCCATTCGTGCATGATGGAACCATGGGACGGCCCGGCGTCGGTCGCCTTCACCGACGGCCGCGTAATCGGCGCCGTGCTCGACCGCAACGGCCTGCGCCCGTCGCGTTACTACGTCACGAAGGACGACATGGTCGTGATGGCCAGCGAAGTCGGCGTGCTGCCCGGCATCAAGCCCGAAGATGTCGTGATCAAAGGCCGCTTGCAGCCCGGCAAGATGTTTTTGATCGACCTCAAAGAAGGCCGCATCATCGACGACGCGGAGCTGAAAGAAAAAATCGCGTCGGAAAAACCGTACGGCGAATGGCTCAACGGCAATCTCATCGAACTTGACGCATTGCCCGATTCGAACAACATTCCCGAGCCGGATCACTCCACGGTCTTCCACCGCCAGCAGGCGTTCGGCTACACGGTCGAAGACCTGCGCATCCTGATGACGCCGATGGCGCTCAATGGCGAAGAACCGATCGGCTCGATGGGCACCGACACGCCGCTGGCGGTGCTCTCCGACAAGCCGCAGCCGCTGTATTCATACTTCAAGCAGCTTTTCGCGCAGGTGACCAATCCGCCGCTGGACGCAATTCGCGAAGAACTTGTCACGTCCGTCGCCACAAGCGTCGGGCCGGAGGGCAACATCCTCAAGCCCGGCCCGGATTGCTGCAAGCAGATCAAGCTAACCTCGCCCATTCTTGACAATCACGAATTGGCCAAGCTTCGCCACATTTCGGTCAACGGCTATAAAACGCTCACGTTGCCGATGCTCTTCGAAGCCAGCACGGGCGGCGAAGGCCTTCGCAAAGCCATCGAAAGCCTCTGCCAGAAATCGGTCAAGGCCATCGAAGACGGTTACAAGATCATCATCCTCTCCGACCGCGGAGTGGATAAAACGCACGCGCCGATTCCAGCGCTGCTGGCGACGGCGGGCGTGCATCATCATCTCGTTCGCAACAGCATGCGCACGAAAGTTGGCTTGGTGATCGAATCCGGCGAGCCGCGCGAGGTTCATCATTTCGCGCTGCTGATCGGCTATGGCGCCGGCGCGATCAATCCATATCTGGCGTTCGAAAGTTTCGACGACATGATCCGCGACGGATTGCTGCCCGGCATCGAGCACAAAACCGCGATCAAGAATTTCAACAAAGCCGTGAAGAAGGGCGTGGTGAAAGTGATGTCCAAAATGGGCATCAGCACCGTGCATAGTTACCGTGGCGCGCAGATTTTCGAAGCCGTCGGTTTGAACAAAGATGTCGTCGATAAATATTTCACCGGCACCGCCTCGCGCATCGAAGGCATCGGCTTCGACGTGATCGCCGAAGAAACGCTCGCGCGCCATCGGCGCGCGTACCCCGAACGCGACGTGCCCGTCGAAGCGCTCGACATCGGCGGCCAATACCAGTGGCGGCGCGACGGCGAATTCCATCTCTTCAATCCGGAGACGGTCCACAAATTGCAGTTCGCCGTGCGCTCCAACAATTACAAAGTCTTCAAGGAATACTCGAGAGCCGTGGACGACCAATCCAAGCGCCTTTGCACGCTGCGCGGCTTGTTCGACATTCGCACCAGCGGCCGGCCCGCGGTGCCGCTGAGCGAAGTGGAATCGGCCATCGATATCGTGAAGCGCTTCGCAACGGGTGCGATGAGCTACGGTTCGATCAGCAAGGAAGCGCACGAAAACCTCGCCATCGCAATGAACCGCATCGGCGGTAAGAGCAACACCGGAGAAGGCGGCGAGGATTACGAGCGCTTCGGCAAATTGCCCAACGGCGACACGCCTAACAGTGCGATTAAGCAGGTCGCGTCCGCGCGCTTCGGCGTGACCAGCATGTACCTGGTCAACGCGCAGGAATTGCAGATCAAAATGGCGCAGGGCGCCAAGCCCGGCGAAGGCGGCCAGTTGCCCGCGCACAAAGTCTACCCGTGGATCGCCAAGACGCGCCACTCGACGCCGTTCGTCGGATTGATCTCGCCGCCGCCGCATCACGACATTTATTCGATCGAGGATTTGGCGCAGCTCATCCACGATCTGAAGAACTCGAACAAGTACGCGCGCGTGGCCGTCAAACTCGTCGCCGAAGTTGGCGTGGGGACGGTCGCCGCGGGTGTGAGCAAAGCGCATTCGGACGTCGTGCTGATCGCCGGCCACGACGGCGGCACCGGCGCATCGCCCCTGACCTCGATCAAGCACGCCGGCGCGCCGTGGGAACTGGGCCTCGCCGAAACGCAGCAGACCCTGGTGCTCAACGATCTGCGCAGCCGCATCGTCGTGCAAGCCGACGGCCAGATGAAAACCGGCCGCGATGTAGTCATCGCCGCGCTGCTTGGCGCGGAGGAATTCGGTTTCGCCACCGCGCCGCTGGTCGCGTCCGGCTGCATCATGATGCGCGTCTGCCATCTCGACACCTGCCCCGTCGGCGTTGCCACGCAGAATCCGGAATTGCGCAAGAAATTCATGGGCGCGCCTGAGCACGTGGTCAATTTCATGATGTTCATCGCCGAAGAAGTGCGCGAGTTGATGGCGCAGCTTGGTTTCCGCACCATTAATGAAATGGTCGGCCGCAGCGACCTGCTCGACATGAAAGCGGCTATCAATCATTGGAAAGCGAAGGGGCTCGATTTTTCAAGCATCTTCCACAAACCCGAACCCCGCGGCAATTCGACGCTCTACCGCTCGATCGATCAGGATCACGGCCTGCAAAACGCGCTCGACAACACGCTGATCGAACGCTGCCACGATGCGCTCGACAGCGGCCAGCGCGTGGAATTTTCGCAGGCCATCCGCAACGTCAACCGCACCGTCGGCACGATGCTCGGCAGCGAACTGACGCGCAAGCACGGCGAACTCGGCTTGCCGGACGACACGATCACGATCCGCTTCAAGGGTTCCGCCGGACAGAGCTTCGGCGCATTCATGCCGCGCGGCATTACGTTCGATCTTGAAGGCGACGCGAACGATTACGTCGGCAAGGGCTTGAGCGGCGCGAAGATCATCGTCCGCCCATCGAAGAAAGCGACCTTCGACCCGAAAGACAACATCATCGCCGGCAACGTGATTTTGTATGGCGCGACCGCCGGCGAGATGTATCTGCGCGGCGTGGTCGGCGAACGCTTCTGCGTGCGCAACTCCGGCGCGCTGGCGGTGGTCGAAGGCGTCGGCGATCACGGCTGCGAATACATGACCAACGGCCGCGTGGTGGTGCTCGGCAAAACAGGCCGCAACTTCGCCGCCGGCATGAGCGGCGGGATCGCGTACGTCTACGATCCGGAAAACGCGCTGCCCGTCAATCTGAACAAAGGCATGGTGGAACTCGAAAAACCCGAGATGGAGGATTTGGAAACGATCAAAACGCTGATCGAAAATCACAAGAAGTACACGGGCAGCACCGTGGCCGCGGAGATCCTCGCCAACTGGCGCAACGACAGCTTGAAATTCCAGAAGGTGATGCCGGTGGATTTCAAGCGCGTGCTCAAGCAGCAGCGGGAGGCGGCGACGCCGGTGAAATTGGCGGCGGCGGGGGAGTAGTTGAAATGAATTGGGCACAGGCGGCACGAGACTCCTATTACGCAGCTCAAACGCTCAAGCAACGCCCCCGCAGTTGCATGAGCCGATCTTATTTTGCCGCCTATTCCGCAGTCACCCAGGCTTTGATAGACTCGAAAAGGGTATCTTTTCCGATTGGTTTTGAAGGTCCTTCACATAGAGGCCTTTCTGATTTGATCGAAAATCATTTAACATATTTGTTCGCTCGTGTGAAAATACGCGAGATGAAGGCGGCGATACGACGCCTTTACAGCGCTCGTTTGGATGCGGACTATCGCATCTCCGCGACGATTGGCGAAACAGATGCAAGAAATGCGTTACGCGACGCTTACTGGATACTGCGAGAATTAGGAATTCCATTTGAGGTGAACTCATGACTCCCGATGTCGTTGTCAAACTAGTGAGCAGTGCGCTGAATAAGCACGCCGATCCACGGCTCGGAACACAATTGCTAATTCTGATTGAGGGCATTCAGCAAAGGGATGGCTGGTGGATTGTGCCCGTCTATCCCGCGCAGGACGTGCCACGAATGTACGATATGTATAATTCGCTTGCCATGGCTGAAGAAGAATTGGAAACCAGCGGATTAAAGATTCAACTTATTCCGGCGCACGCACCAGAGAGCGTTCAATGACGAAATTCAATGAATATGAGAAACTGGAGCGAACCATTGACGGTGCAATTGGAGTTGGAGAATAGGAATCAAACTGATGGGCAAACCGACAGGATTTATGGAAGCCACGCGCGAACTTCCCCGGCGCAGGCCGGTGGAGGAGCGCATTCACGATTGGCAGGAGGTCTATCTTCCGTTTGACGACGGCAAGCTCAAGACTCAGGCCGCGCGCTGCATGGACTGCGGCGTGCCGTTCTGCCACACCGGCTGCCCGCTGGGAAACATCATCCCCGATTGGAACGACCTCGTCTTCCGCAACCGCTGGCGCGAAGCGATTGAGCGTTTGCATTTGACCAACAACTTTCCCGAATTCACCGGCCGGCTCTGCCCCGCGCCGTGCGAAGCGTCGTGTGTGCTCGGCATCAACGAACCCGCGGTCACGATCAAAAATATCGAGCAGACGATCATTGATCACGCCTTTGCGGAAGGCTGGGTGAAGCCCGAACCGGCGCACAAAAACACCGGCAAGAAAGTCGCCGTCGTCGGCTCCGGTCCCGCGGGTTTAGCGTGCGCCCAACAATTGGCGCGCGTCGGACACGAAGTCACCGTCTTCGAACGCGCCGACCGCATCGGCGGATTGCTGCGCTACGGGATTCCCGAATTCAAAATGGAAAAGCGCGTCCTCGACCGGCGCTTGAAACAGATGGAAGCCGAGGGCGTGAAATTTGTCGTCAACGCGCACATCGGCGTGACGCATCCGATTGACGATCTGCGCAAAGAGTTCGACGCCATTGCGCTTTGCGGAGGTGCGACGCACCCGCGCGATCTGCAAGTGCCCGGCCGAGAATTGAAGGGCACTTACTTCGCGATGGAATATTTGCCGCAGTCGAACAAAGTTTGCCACGGTGACAGCGTGCCGAATCAAATCAGCGCGAAAGGCAAGCACGTCATCATCATCGGCGGCGGCGACACTGGGGCCGACTGCCTCGGCACTGCCACTCGCCAGGGCGCCAAATCCATCAAGCAATATGAACTTCTCCCGCGCCCGCCGGACGCGCGTGCACCGAACAACCCATGGCCGCAATGGGCCAACATCTTTCGCTCGTCGTCCGCGCACGAAGAATGTGAATGCCGCGACTTCAGCATCCAGACCAACAAGCTCACCGGCGAAAGCGGCGAGGTCAAAAAGCTCCACGCCGTGCGCCTGAATTGGGTCCCCAATCCCGCCGGCGGCCCGCCGAAACCAGAACCCATCCCCGGCACTGAATTCACCGTCGATGCGGAATTAATTCTGCTGGCAATGGGCTTCCTCGGCCCGGAGAAAAACACGATGCTCGCGCAACTCGGCGTGAAGATCACTGAGCGCGGCAATGTCTGGGCGGACGAAAACAAAATGACCAGCATCCCCGGCATCTTCACCGCCGGCGACATGACGCGCGGGCAAAGTTTGATCGTGTGGGCCATCGCCGAAGGACGCAACGCGGCGTTCGGGATCGACAAGCATTTGATGGGGACGACGACGCTGACGAAGTCGTTTTAGCAGGAGCGGCGGCACTCTTGCCGCCGAAGCTCAAGGGCGGCAGGAATGCCGCCCCTCCGATTAATTCGCCTTGTGCTCCATCTCGTAATGCCGCTTCAGCACATCTTCGCCATAATCGTTCTTCAAATCCCGCCACACCGAATGAATGTGGTTGCCGTCGTTCTGAAAATTGTCGTATTCGATCATGAACGTGTCGCTTTGAATGCGGTAGTAATGCGTTTTGCCGACTTCCGTCTGCCCGCCCCATGCGAAACTGATCGTGTCGATGCCCTCTTTCTCAACGCGCGCCGTCTCGGCGGCCGCGATTTCCGGGCGGTCGCGGCGCAGGTATTCATGAATCAGCGCAAGCAGCAAATCCTTCTGGTCTTTGTTTAACTCAGAGGCGGGGATGCCTTCCTTCTTGAGCTCGATGCGCCGTTTGGTTGCAGAATAAATATCCTTCGGCGTATCGGCGACGATGATCGCTTTCTTTTTCTGGTCGTCGTTGAGCGCCATAATGAACTTGCGTCCCGCGTCCTCGACTTCCTTCAGCGTCGCGTGGCCTTTGCGCGGGCCTTCCTTCACAACTTCCGGATTGCAGCCCATGAACAGCGGCGCGGCGATGACGGTCTTGCCCATCACGCAGGTGAAGCTCGCCGAAAAATGGTGCCCTTCGAAGCGCCAGCCCCAAATTTGATCGTTCCCCGGCTTGCCAAAAATCTCGACGAAATAATTCTCCGCGTCGCGCACGGGCGTGCCTTTCTTGCCCTTCTCCTGTTCGAAAAGCACGCCTTCGAGCGACATGATCGAAAGCACGCTGTTGAAACCGTACTGGCTCAAACCCGTGTTGAGCAGCGCCAGCGCCAGCGGACGCTGCACGGGCGCCATTTCCTTGATGGTGAGGCCCTTGCGCTTCAAATCGGGAACGAAGATAAACTTCTCGCGCTCCGCGTCTTTGAAATCGAACGAGATTTTTTTCTTCTGCTCGTCATCCAAGGCGTTGAGCAGCGAATTGGCGGCCTCGGACATTTCGCCCGCGGCCTGCGCCATTTCGGCGGCGCCTTTGACGTCCATGGCGGGAATGTCGTGGGCAAGCAACGGCACGCGGCTGAACGCGGCGAAAACAAGAGCGGCGGCAAGAACGCGGGTTGCGACCATGCGAAAACTCCCATGCGAGTTCGGTTGAAGGTGCGGACGTTTCAAAGAGGTATAAACCGAATCGACAAGGACGCGCGCAAGAATCGCGCGGTTACTTGAGCCAATCGCCGGCAGGTTCGCCGTAGGTACGCTCGTAGATCATGCGGCGCTTTTCGAGATCGGAGAGGCCGGGGGGCAGGGACGAAATCATGATGGCGCGGGCGCAGTCGAACATTTCCGCCGCCATTTTGAATCGCTCTTCGTACGAGCGCTCCATGTATTTCTGAAGCAGCCAGGCTTCCATTTCGGGCGATGTGTCGTTCATTTCCGTGCCTTGTTGAATGGCGCTTCCAAATTCAAGCTCGTAACCCACTTCTTAACATAGTCCATATCGCACCCGGTCGCCAGAAGATTCTTTACGTCCCGCAGTTGATAATCGGACAACGAATCTTTGGCCCAATTCAGTTTCGAAATAATCAGGTCTTCCTTTGAAATGACCCACGTGGGCACTTTGTCGAGTTCCATCCTTTTTCTTCGCGCGAATTCAAAGTGCTCAAATTGCGTTTTTTTACGCACAATAAAATCGACTTTGAAGAGAGTCTCCTTGTGAATAATATTGAACATCGACCGGGCCATGATCGCTTTGCGCGCCGGCTCCTCGTCCACCTGATATTCCCCACCGAACAGCCGCGCGATCCCTATCTCGTCGCCCGGCTCGAAGTCCACGACAAAATCGAGATCGCGCGTCATGCGCGGTTGGGTGTAAAAGCTCAACGCCATGGAACCTGTCAACATGTACGGAATGCGCGCGGAATCCAGTTTCCGGCTCACATCCAATGTGATCCGCATTTGAGTAAACATCGACCCGTCCACAGCCATGACTGAACTCCCGTTTATGAATTATTTCATCACCTGCTCAAAAAATCCCTTCATCGCCGCCCACGACAGTTTGTCCGCGTTCTCGTTGTACGCCATCCCTTTCGAATTGTCGCTGCCCGCCGCGGGGTTGGTGAAGCCATGCACCGCGCCCGGGTACGCGATGAATTTGTAATCGACCTTCGCGTCGTCCATCTCCTTTTTGAACGCGGCGACTTCCTCAGGCTTCACGAACGGATCGTCGGCGCCATGCAGAATCAGCACTTTGCATTTGATGTTCTTCGCGTCGGCCGGCGTGGGCGTGCTCAAGCCGCCGTGAAAACTGACTACGCCGACGATGTCCGCGCCGCTGCGCGCCAGTTCCAACGCCGTCGTCCCGCCGAAACAAAAGCCCATCACGGCGATATGTTTCGCATCCACTTTTGGAAACTGCTTGAACGTGTTCAGCGCCGCATTGATGCGCGCGCGCAAGAGCGCGCGGTCGTTTTTGAATTTGCCCGCATACTGCGCGGCTTCCTTCATGTCCTTCGGGCGTTCGCCTTTTCCATAGATGTCCGCGGCAAACGCCGTATAACCGAGCTTCGCCAAATCCTCGGCCTTCTTCTTCGAGAATTCGCCGTTGCCCATCCAATCGTGAACCACGATCACACCCGGCCGCGCGGTGGTTTGCGCATCGTCGTACGCAAAATAACCTTCGCAGACGGTGTCGCCCTGCTTGTATTCGACGGTTTCAACTTTGACGTCGGCGAGCAGACGAACGGCAGCGGCGAGCAGAAAGAAAGCGAGCATCAATTTCATGGGCGAACTCCTTTGAATGTGAGGTGAAATGGACGTGGAACCCAAAATCATCTTAGCGGCGGTTGGAATGCAGGCAACGGCGCAATTCTGCCGAGATTGCCCATGAGCAGTAGCCGAAATCGTTACGCGGGCTGCGGCTATTTGCTCTGGCACATCGTTTGTTGCCCCTTTATCGGTGCGCGTAAAATGCCATTTATTGCGCATTCGAAAGGCGTCGGCGATGACTTCGAGCACGCGAATGATGCAGCAGCAGCAAGATTCAGCCGGCGGCGCCGCTTTTGCACACGCGCATTCCTCAGACGCACAGCGGCAATCGAACGCAGCCGCGGTGATTTTGGTCATCCTCGCGCTGATTGCGTTCGACCAATTCACCAAAGCTGGCGCGCTGATTTTCACTTCGTCGGCGAAATTCGTGATGACCGACCGCAGCTTCGGACTCGCGTGGCACCTGCACGAAGCTAACGCGTGGGCGCCGCTAACGGCGATGGCGGCGCTGATCGTGATCGGCCTGATGTGCCTGCTGCCGGTGCCTGCCGCTGTGAAAGTGCTCTGGGTTTCGGCTGGGATCAGCAATCACTGCGAGATGCTGCTGCGCCCGGGCACAATGGATTTTCTGGCGGTGCGGCTGGGCAGCGGCGTATGGGTCGCAAACGTCGCGGATATCTACTTCGTGCTCGGCATCGTTGTGCTCTTCGCCTGGACCGTGAAACGCATTCGCTCAGCGAAAGGGTGGCGCGAGCCGCTTTAGTCTCGCGTTATTTGTTCCGCCGCGTCCGCGCCAGCATTCCAAATGCGCGCTGGCACGCCTTGCGCATCGCCGGCGTGTCGATCTTGTCTTCCAATTCGTCCTGAAGAATCCACGCAAACGCCGAGTGTTTTTCCGTGTCAAGTTCCACGCTCAGCAATGCGCCGCTGAGCGTGACCGTGTAACCGACACAAATCGCGTGCGTGTGGGTCTCGCCTGCCGCGTCAAGCGTGCTCCACGCGCCCAGCGGGCGGTCGGGCACGGTGTCGATCGCAGTGAGTTCAGCGAAAACGCGCGCAATTCCGACTTCCGGTTCTTCGCCGAATTCGAGCGGGCCGTTGGGCAATTCCCATGCGCCGTCGAGGCGGCGCAGAATCAGGAGCTTGCCGTCGCCGGAGAAGAGCGCGCCGGCAACGGAGACTTGCGTTTGGTTGGTCATGGACGTGGAAAACCGCGCGCGCTTCCGCCTAAAGGCGGGACTACGAACTTTATTTGTACGAGGCAATCATGGCGTCGAACGCGGCTTTGCTTGCGGCGATGGTGGCTTTCGGTCCAGTCAGCTTGATGAAAACGCCGTCGTCATCCACAATCGCGCCGAGGAGTTTGTAACCTTCTTTCGCGGCCATGGGCTGGCCGTCTTTGCCCATGCCTGCGTACGTGCCCTCGATTTCAACCATCGTGGCCGTTTTTCCCGATGCGGTTTTCGCTTCGCTCTTCTTGGCTTCGCCGCCGCCCATCTGCTTCGACCAGCGCGCGATGTTGGCGTCCACGCCGCCGCCCGCGGCGAAGATGAACACGGCGATTTCACCGTCGTCCTTGTCGTCGCCCTGCTTGGGAACTTTCACTTCCAGCGCGCGCATGCCGCCGGGCGTGGACGTTTCCCACTTTTCCGGAACAGTCATGGTGTGTTTAGTGTCTTTGCCGAATTCAACCGACTTGGTCTTCTCTTCGCCGAACGACACGCCGCAGGCCCATAGCGCCATGGCGGCAAAAGTCGCAATCGCTTTGTACATGGAGTCCCCCTTGAGATGAGTGCGCGAAATTAAGTGCGGCGCCATTATACACGGCGCGGAGCCAATTCAAGCACTCCAAAGACTCAGCACAACTTGGGACAGGTCTGTGTCAAATTGGTTGCAAGCGCGTTAGTTCGCCCCGTTGGGGCTTAGGTAATTCCCTCGGACACGTACCCAGGACTCCGCGAGTGCGCTCCGCCCTGGGCTTTAGAAGTTCGCGCCGTTGGCGCTGAAGACAATTGCAACCGAAGTGTCGCAGACCCACTCGGGGCTCAGCACTCAGGATGCTCTGTAGAAAACCTCCATTTGACTCGCTACGAATGGAGCCGATGGGCCAGATACGCCCAATGGGGCCAATAGATTCGGTTTTGTTCGTTCAGCCAACGGTTTCGCCTAGGAGAAAGGTTTTCTACGGAGCAGACTCAGGACCCAGCACTCAGGACTCACCACTTCTCTACACCCGCTGCCCCTTCATCCTCCCAATCCGTTCCACCCAATTTTCCCACACATCCGCTTCCATTTCAGAACCGGCGTATGCCTTAAGAATCGTGCGGCGGTGCTCGGGCGAAAAGCCGCTGTCGGTTTGGCGCGGAATGAAGCTGCGCACCAGCTTGAATAAATTGCGGGCGCGCTTGAGCGGCGAGAGCACGTGCGGAAATCCACCGCCCAGCAGGTCGATGATGTAGAATTCCTCCGGCACCGACGGCCGGTTTGGAAAAATCAGCAAGTGCGTCGATTTGCAATCGCCGTGGCAAAAGCCCGCGTCGTGCATCATCGCCGTGAACTGGCCGATCGACGTGAGCAGTTCCGCGCGCTGGCGGTCGTTGGTGCAGCGCGACCAGCGGTCGTACGCCGATTCGGCGCCGGGCAGCGATTCGGTGGCGAGAATGCTGAAGCGCGCCATCGCGCCTTTGGCTTCGGCCAGCCAGACTGGCCGCGGCGTCCTGATTTTTTTCGAAAGCAATTTCCAGCCCATGTCGAAGACTTCGCGCGCGCGCGATTTGCGAACCGTGTGCAGCAGCCTTTTGATGAACGATTTGATCGCGTAACGTTTCACGTGCACTTCGACCGGCAATCCGTACTGCCCCGCGGCCAGATGCACGACTTTGCGGCTGGCGGAATATTTGTTGACGCACTCCGCTTCGTCGCTCAAATCCTCCATGCTGTCCCACGGAATATCCAAACCGCGGAACTTAAGAAACGGCGGCAGCGTCGTGATGCGATAGCCGTCCTGCTCGTACCTGACCAGCGATGCCTTGTCGAAAAACACGGCTGTCGCCTTGCGCGGAGGAAAGCGGCGCGTAGTGTGTTGATCGACCTTCTTCGTTTCCATTGTTACGCCCGCTGATCCGACAAAAGCTGCGCGTACAGTTTTTCGTGAGCTTCGGCCCACGTGGCGTAGCTGTAGCCCTGCTCGGCCTTCTCGTACGCCGCGCGGCCCCACGTGCGGCGCTGTTCCAGCGGCGCGCTGAGCACGCCGATCAGCGCGCCCGCAAGTGCCTCCGCATTTTCCGGGGGCGCCAGTTTGCCATGCACGCCCTCTTCGATCAAGTCCGGCACCGCGCCCACGCGCGTCGCGGCCACCGGCAGCGCCGCCGCCATGTATTCGAGCACCGCGCGCGAAAAGCCTTCGCTGCCGACGCTCGCCAGCACGCCGGCGTCCGCTGCGTCGAGCAGCATCGGCACGTCGTGGCGTTTGCCCAGAAATAAAACGCTGTCCTGCACCCCCAAAGACGCAGCCAGCACCTTGCTTTCTTCAAAAAACTTTCCCGCGCCCACGAGCAGCAGCATCGCCGCGGGCGATTCCGCGCGCACGAGCCGCCACGCATCCAGCAACACGCGATGCGCTTTGACCGCCGCGAAGCGCGCCACGCAAATCGCCGCCGGCGCGTCCGGCGAAATCCCCAGCGCCTCGCGCGCCGCCGCGCGGCGTTCCTTCGTCGCGGGATTGAACAGGCTCATGTCGATCCCGCTTGGAATAAAGGCCAGCCGCGGGCCTTCGAACATGCCCGTGTGCCGTACGTCGTATTCGACGGCCTTCGACACGGCGATCAGCGCCGCCGTGCGCCGCGCCAGCCAGCGGTTGGCGAGATGATTTTTCAGCGGCGTGACCACGTGCCGCGTGCGCACCACCGGCACGCCCAGCCCCGCCATGCGCGACGCAAACACCGCCAGCCAATGGTCCGTCCCGCGATGCGCGTGGATTAAATTGATTTTCTCCGCGCGCACGAGCCGCACGATCGCGCGCACATCGCTCATGTTCTTCGGCGGCCACCACCAACTGTGCGGCATGTGGAAGCCGATCGGTTCCAGATTGCGCGTGACCGCGCGGTCGTATGTTTCGTAGCCTTTGCGCAAACCCAGCCACACGGCGTGCCCGCGCCGCCGCAGCGCTTCGGTCAAGTTAAGCGCATGCGCCGCCTCGCCCACGTATTTGCGGGCGCTGTTGAGCTGCAAGATGCGAAGCGTGTGAAACATTTCGCGTGATCGTAGCGGAATGATGAGAACGGTTCAAGGGTTCAGGCACAGCGCATCTATGCCGGAGGAAACACTGCTTTCAGAAAATTCCGGTCATGCCGGTAACTGCGCACCAGTCCGAACGGCTGCGGGCCTTCCAACTGCAGCCAGCCGCGGTATCCAATTTCGTCCATCGCTCGCCGAACTTCCCAGAAATCAATCTCGCCCTGCCCGAAAAGTTTGCCCGAATAATCCTTCGCGTGAAATTCGCAAATGTTCTTCGTTCCCAGCCGCCGGATTTCCTTGTAAATGTCGTAGCCCATTTTGAACGAATTGCCCACGTCGTAATAAACTTTCACCGCCGGGCTTCCCACCGATTCGATGATGCGCAGATGTTCGTCGGCGCTCAGCCAGCTTTCGATGCCGAGATACACGCCCGCTTTTTCCGCTTTCGGCGCGACGCGCTTCAAACGCCGTACAACTTCCGCCGTCCCGGCCGCGTCGTTCTTCAAATCGTCTTTGCCAAAAAACGCCAGCAGCACCACATTCGTTCCCATCGCCGCGGACACGTCGATGCTGTCGCTGACCCATTCTTCCGTGCGCGGATCGGATTTGTACGGGACGTTGTTGAGCACTCCCATGCCCAGCGACGCGACTGCTGTGTTGTTCTTTCTGCACGCCGCCGCGTAAAGCTGGCGGTTTTCCGCTTTGCGCAAATCGAATTTATCGCCCGGCGCGCCGAAGCTGATCATCGCGCCATCCAGCCGCAACTCCGCGCAAAAATCCATCACCGCCGGATCGCCGCCCTTCCCCGTCATCCAATCGCACACGCCAATTTTAAATCCGCGTTGGCCCTCGTCACCCCACAAAGGCCCCAGCGCGAGACCTGCTCCCAATCCAATCGCCGTGCCCGCCGTCCGCAACATTTGCCGCCGTGAAAACGTCCCACTTTTCATAACGATCCATCCCAATACAATGCCTCGCGAAGCGAGGCTTTTCTACTCTCTATTCCCCACTCTCTACTCCGAACTCTCTACTCCCTACTTCCCCCTGCTCATCAAATACGCCAGCAAATCCGCGAGTTCCTGCGGCTTCAATCCCATCGCCACGTTGTCCGGCATCAGCGAGACATCAAGCTGCCGCCGCCGCGCGATTTTGGACTTCGGAATTGCATGCTGCACGCCCAGCGAATCTTTCACCGTCACCGTTTCGCCGTCGGAGACAATGAAGCCGGTCAGCACTTCGCCGTCCGTTGTCGCGACCAGATGCGTTTCGTAGCCGAGCAGAATTGCGGCGCTCGGATTGAGGATCGCATCCAGCATCGCGCGGCGGTCGAACTTTTCGTTGATCTTGGTTAAATCCGGGCCGATGTCTTTGCCGAGCGTTCCGATTTTGTGGCAATTGGTGCAGCTTGCTGTGGTGCTCGCGAAGACTTGTTTGCCGTGTTCGGCATCGCCGTGGAGAGCCAGCAAGGCGTCGATGGACGGGAAATCTTTTGCGCCATCGCGCGGGAAATACTTGCTTGCCAGCGCGCGGACGGACAAATCCGGATTGCGGAAAATCTGCGCGCTCACCGCCGCCTTCAATTCGCTCGAAAGCTCCCCCGCTTCGGCCAGCCCGACCAGGATTCGCCCGCCTTCCGCGCTTTTCGCCAGCGCCATTGCGGCGCTCGCGCGCGCCGTCGAAGTTGCGCCGCTGTCGAGCAGCGCTTTCCGCAGTTCCAGCGCCCTGACGCTCGCGCTGGATCGTTCAGTTTTGCGCGAAAGGCCGTATCCCTTCCAATCGTATTTCGAATTGTGCTCCAGCCACCAATCCGCATAGGCCCGCAAATCCTCCGGCCCCTTCTCCGCAATCAGCGCCATCGCATCCGCAGCCGCTTTGTCGTTGATGAATCCCAGCGCGTCGATGGCTTTTTTGCGCTGAGCCGACGACAGACTCACCGCCAGCGCGCGGTCTTTGAACGCCGGAATCGCATTGATCGGGTGCAGCCGCCACGCGATCTCCGCGAATTCCTCGGACCATTTCAGCGTCGGCGCGCCCATCCGCCCCAGAAATTGCGCGTACAAATCTTCTTCGCTGCCCTCGCAGCCCGTGCCCAGCGCTTCGAGGTACCAGCGGTCGCTTGCTGTGTAGCGGCTGGCAATCTCCGCTAGAATCTCTTCGCGTTGCGCCAGCGGCGCATCGCGCATCGACAACGCCACTTCGCGCCGCGCCGCCGCCGATGGATCTCTCGCCAATTCCGCTGCGTTTCCGTTGACTGGCTTCCCGATCAGTTGCAGCGCGCGATACGCCGTCACGCGAATCTCCGCATCGCTGTCTTTAAGCAGCGCCGGCAATTCCGCCGCGCCCGCGTCGCCCATTTGAGCCAGCACCCACACGGCGCGCGCACGCGCGAAACGGTTGTCGTCGTTGAGCAAGGCCTTAACGGCCGCCACTGATGGATGCGTCTCCGGCACGCAAAGATTCGCCGCCACCACACTCAGCAGCGCCTGAGCGCCGCTCGCGCGAACATTGACCGCCGGACTCTTGAGCGCCTCGATCTGTCCGGCGAGCGAGTTCAAATCGTATTTCGGCGGCGCGGGTTTCAGGCCCTTCTGCGTGATCCGATAAATCGCCCCCGTCCCGTCATTATCCTCCATCTTATGTCCGCCCACGATCGCATCGAACCAATCGCAGACGTAAACCGCGCCGTCGGTCCCCACGATCACATCCGAAGGCCGAAACCATTTGCGTTTGTCCGCTTCGACTTTCTGCCAGACGTAATTCGGATCCTGCACATTCGTCGAACGCAGCAGCGCAAACGGCTTCAGCGCGTAGCCCGCGCCCTGTACTTCGCGCGGATACGCCCACACCACGTTTTGCCCCGCTTCGCACGACAGCAACATGCCGTCGGCGTATTTTTCGCCGAGAGCCCCGCCTTCGTAATAGGCCATGCCGGTCGGCGCGCCGTTTCCATACACGTGCCCCGACGGAATCACGCCCGGATCGTCCTGCCGCCAGTGCGCCGTTGGAATCGTCTGGCCCGGCCGCCGGTCCGCGTCCCAGCCGCGCGAGCCGTCGCGCGAGTTGTATCCGAAACTGCCGTACGCCAGCATCCACGCCGTGTGGCAGCTTTGCGTGTCGTCGTTGTCGTTCATCCAAATTTCGCCGAACGAATCGACGCACGTGCCGTACGGATTGCGCATGGCCTGACCCAGCACATGCAGGCCAGTTCCGTCCGAGTTGACGCGCAGCATCACGCCGCCCGACCAGACGCGCCCGTCGTCGCTCGTTAATCCCGGTGTATTTTTCGTGTTGTACGGAGTCCCGCCCGTGTACCAACTCCCCGCGCGCAGCGTCCAGCCGGATTTGTCCGCAACGATGTGCGGCCCCGCGTTGCCCGCATTGAAATACCAGCGCCCGTCCGGCCCGCACTGAACTTTATGCAAGCCGTGGTCGTGATCGAGCCCGCCGAATCCGCTTAGCAAAATCTCCTTCTTCACCACGTTGTCGTTTTCATCGCGCGTGTACACGATCAAATTCGGCGAACACGACACCACCACTTTGTTCCCAATCACCGCCACGCCCAGCGGTGCAACCAGATCCTTGTCTTGCACAAACACCTTCGCTTTGTCCGCTTTGCCCGTACCGCGCGAATCTTCGAGAATGACAATGCGGTCGCCTGCTTCGTGCCAGAGCGGATTCTGCTTCTTCGTGTTGAAGCGCCGATAGTTGACCGCCTCGCTGACCCAGATGCGCCCGCGCTCGTCCACGTCCATGCGCGTGGGATTGAAGAACATCGGCGAGCGCGCCCAGAGCGTGACTTCCAGTCCCTCCGGAACCAGCATCGACGCCGAAAGGTCCACGCCGTCGTCGGTCGCGCGCGCCGCACAGCAACCCCACACCAGCATCGCCAAGATTCCATACGCCTTGACTTGCATGAGCAATCTCCGCACACACCCTCGATTCTCACATTTGTTTACACTTTATCACGATCACTGTATCTGTTTATCTTGTGTGGAATCGAGAATGCGATCAAGCCCGTGGTGCAGGCGTCCCGCCTGCACGTGTTTCGCGAAGCGAATTGGCGTCTCACGCGCAAAAACGATAGGATGCCGCGTTCGCATCGCCGTCAGGAGACTCATCATGCGCAAAACGATTCTATTCGCCGCGTGCGCCGCGCTAACCGCGGCCTTCGCCGCCGAAGATTACAAACTCGGCCCCGATTCCGAAGAACAGGCCGGCGTGCCGAAGGGCACCGTCACCGAATACAAATTCACCGAGAGCAAAATCTACCCGGGCACCGTGCGCAGCTACTGGATTTATCTGCCGCCCGAGTTCAACGCGCAGACCGAATACCCGCTGATGGTCTTCTTCGACGGCGGCGGCTGCATCGGCGCGAAAGGCCAATTCCGCGTGCCGATTGTCTTCGACAATTTGATCCACAAAAAAGAGATCCCGCCGCTGGTCGGCCTGTTCATCAATCCCGGCGACGTGCCGCCCGTGGCCAAAGGCGCACGCGGGCGCAGCACGCGCAGCTTCGAATACGACACGCCCGACGGTGCGTGCGCCGAGTTTGTGATCGGCGAGATGCTTCCGCTGGCCGCGCAGAAAGCGAAGCTCAGCGCCAAGCCCGACGACCATGCGCTCTGGGGCATTTCGAGCGGCGGGATCGCGGCGTTCAACGCGGCGTGGCAGCGCCCCGATTATTTCCGCAAAGTGGTCAGCTTCATCGGCAGCTTCACCAACATCCGTGGCGGCTACTGGTTCCCGTCGGCGATCCGCAAAACGGAGCGCAAGCCGATCCGGGTCTTCCTGCAGGACGGCAGCAACGATCTCGACAACGTCCACGGCAACTGGCCGCTGGGCGCTCAGGAGATGGCCGCGGCGCTGAAGTTCGCCGGCTACGATTACAAATTCACGTTCGGCGACGGCGGCCATAGCGGCAAGCAGGGTGGCGCGATTTTGCCGGATGTGCTGAGATGGCTTTGGCGCCCGGCGGAGCCGCTGCCGAAGCCGACGGCGGAGGCGGCGGGGGACATGGCGCTGTCGGGGATATTGATTCCGGGGGAGGAGTGGCAGATGGTGGTTGAAGGAAAGAAGATTCCGACAGCCGCGTGTACCGACGCCGATGGCAATTTTTACTTCGCGGATAGTGGCGCTGATGGCATTTTCAAAATATCTGTCGATGGCGTTACGACTCCATTCAACACAACGGCCACTGGCGTCAGCGGGCTGAATTTCGGCCCTGATGGCCGGCTTTACGCGTGCAGCAAAGGACATTTACTGGTCTACGCGTCGAATGGAAAAGAGGAAATTCTTGCTCGCGACGTCAAGTCGTTTGACCTCGTTGTCACACATCGCGGAGATGTGTATTTCACGACCGGCTTGCGTGAAGTCATGCTTTGGCAGGGACCGGACAAACTGCGTGCGGTTGATGTGGGTGTGCATCTGGGAATTGCGTTTCCATGCGGGATAGCGCTTTCGCCGAATCAGGAAACACTGGCGGTTGCAGATTACTTTAAGTCTGCGATTTGGACATTTCGCGTGGAGGCGAACGGAAGTCTTGGAGGCAAGATGCCGATAATGCCTTACCGCCCGAAGGAATTTGACCGAAAGGCGGTGCCTGGGGGTGGATGCGTTGTCTGCGACACGCGCGCCCGCTTTTATTGCGGCACATCGGAAGGCATCGAAACCTTCGATCCAAACGGCCGGCCCATCGGCTTGATTCTGCCGCCGGGCAAAGAGCCGGTGACAAGCATCGCTCTCTCCGGCCCGGAGCTGAGCTGGCTCTTCGCGCTATCGGGTGGCAAAGTTTACAAACGCAAAGTCAACGCGAAGGGCTTCGTCACATACTTGCCGCCGATTTTGAAATGAAATGGGAACTGTTGTCTTCAGCCCCATTTGGGGCTGACGGCAAGACTACGGTTTTCGAATGACGTAGGTGGGGTCTTTTTCTTTGCGGATTTTGGCGAGGCGGTCGTATTCGGAAGGGTCGTTGTCGAAGAGTTTGTTCAAGTTTTCGTCGGTGAGTTCTTCGGGCTTGGGTTCTTTGTTGAAGGTGGACGGCGGCGGAGTGGGCGTGTTGGTTTCGGGCGGTTTGTTGGCCTGGGCGGCTTTGGATTTTTCGCGGAGCGCGCCCTCGTCGATTTTGCGGATGCGTTCGCGGAGGGCGTGGAGGTCGGCGTCGATGCTGTATTTCTTTTCGGTGGCGAGCTGAATGTTTTCTTTGACGCCAGGCATGTCGAGGGTTTGGTAAGATTCGGAGATTTCGTAGAAGAGGCCGGAGGCTTCGGTGAGTTTCTCCTGCGCGGCGTTCATGTCGTCGTAGTTGTCGCTGGCGGCGAGGGTTTTGCCTTCGTCGTACATTTTGGCCGCGCGTTCGGCTTTTTTCTTGAGCGCGGCGGCTCGTTCGTCGAGCTTGGTCATTGGCGTGTTGCGCGGGTGCATGTAAATGTAGACGCCCAAACCGACGCAGGCGAGCGCGACGACGGCGGTGGCGACGATCAGGCCCATTTTGAGATGGCTGGGCGGCGCGGGCGGAGCTTTGAGGGCGTCGCCGCTGGCACCGGGGGTTTTGCCGACGCGGGCGTTGCTGGCGGGGCGGCGCATGGGGCGCACGGTGGCTTTCGCGGCGGGTTTGGCGCCGGCGGAATCGGGCGTGGCGTCGGCGGGTTTGACCTCCGCAGTGGTGGTGTCAGCGGGTTTGGCTTCTGCCGCGGGCGCGTCGGCGGGTTTGGATTCGGAGGGAGTGCCTTCGGGGGGCTTGGGGTCGATGATTTTATTTTCGGCGATGTCACTCACAACGATGCTCTCCCCCAAAAGATGAGATAATGAATTATACTTCTCGCGCGGGTCTTGTCCAAAGCGATTGCGGACGGCAGATCGGCGTCTGACGAAGCAGGGCCAATGGGGCCAATAAGCCAAATAGGCCAGCAGCTTCGCGAAATGCGTGCAGGCGGGGACGCCTGCGCCACGGGTTAGCGTCGCTTGCGCTTGGGGGCGGGCTTTTTCTTTTTGCCGGCGCCGTCGTCCTCCTCTTCTTCCTCTTCCTCTTCTTCGTCGTCTTCTTCGTCGTCTTCCTCGTCTTCGTCCTCTTCGTCGTCCTCGTCGTCGTCTTCTTCTTCCTCTTCGTCTTCGTCCTCTTCCTCTTCGTCTTCATCCTCTTCCTCTTCTTCGAGTTCTTCCTCGTCTAATTCTTCATCATCGAATTCTTCCTCTTCGTCGTCTTCTTCCTCCTCTTCTTCCTCGTCCTCATCGTCATCTTCGAAATCTTCTTCCTCTTCGTCTTCCTCGTCTTCGTCTTCTTCGTCTTCGAGGTCGTCGTCCTCGTCGTCGAGGTCGTCATCGTCATCGAGATCTTCGTCCACGTCGGCGTCTTTGCGCTTGCGGCCGAGTTGTTCTTCTTCGAAAGCGTGGCGGTAGCCGGGCATGGCGCGGGGTTGGGTTTTGCGGGGTGATGGTGCGGCAATGGTCATGGGGTTAAATGCCTCCTCGTGGCTCTCCTGTGGGCTGTGAATGGCCGTCCGTGTTTGCGAACGTAAGACGAATACGAGACGCACGGGAAAGATGCAATAGCAAAAAAACGCGGAAGCGCGGAAATTTATGAAAAAGAGCTGAAGGGGAGCGGGGCATGACGCGGCAGAAAACTTTTTAAGTCACTGGCATTAAACCTGTTGCGTAATTGAAACTGACGCGGTGGCGATCGTGAACTATAGTAAAATATTTGCGAGAATTCGGCGTTTCGGGGACGGACTGCAGGGTCTTTCCGTTCTCAAACGACGCGCGGTTAAGGCGCATTAAATAGGGCTTATGGGGCCGATGGGCCTTGGGCGACACGCGTGCTTTCGCCAAACCGCACTGGGAAGCCAATAGAATCTGAAAGACCCTGGAACGGAATGAGACGCCACATGCAGCAAGAAGCGATAGTCCGCTCAATTCCTTTGACTAAACACGCCACAAACGGTTATCCTACTCTCAGCGGCAAAAATCGCACGCGAGAGGTGTGCATGAAATCGACGAACGGCAACAAAGTGCCGGCAAACGGGAGGCTTCCGGTGCGGCACTGGCAAGGCCAGTGGCACACGAAGGGCGAACAAACTGACGGCGGACGCGCGTTGGGACGGGCACATTTCGATCCGCCTCGGGCGATTCTTTTCAAAAGGCTTCGCTTGGCGCCGGCGGGGATCGTGCTGCTGGCGCTGGCCGTTTGCGCGGCTTCGCGCGCGGCGGATTTGCAGGCGAAGACCATCGACGGACAGGTGGTTCAGGGCGAGTACCTTGGCACGGAGAACAACGTCGTGCGGATTCGCACGACGTATGGGACGGTGTCGATTCCATCGAAAGACATTGTGACGCTGACGGCGGTGAATTTGCCGGAAAAGCCCAAGCCGGCGGAGGGAACAGCGCCCGCCAATGCATCTGTGACGGTGGTCGTGGACGAAGCGCCGAATCTCGATGAACTGGTGTTCAAAGAACCGCCGGCGGTGAATCTACAAACGCTGCTGGCCGCGCGGATGCCGCCGATTCCGGAAGCGACGCGGCAAGCTCGGCAGGAACTATTCAGGCTCGTGCGAAATTTTGGCGAGAGCACGGACGCGTCGCGATCGAATATTGTGCGGCAACTGGGTTCGTTTGGGCTGATGGCGTATCCTTACGTGGATGGCTCGTACACCAATCCGGGCGATATTGACGACAAAGTGGAGTTGGCGCAGTCGGTCAGCGGGCCGCGCAGGCCGTTCAATGCGGGGATTTTCGCGACGGTGCATGCGGTGGCGTTGGCGGAACTGGGACGCGTGGCGACGGAACCGCCGACGCTGCCGCCGGAGGTGCTGGCTCAGCGCCGCACGGTTCCGACGCGCGTGCAGCGGCTGCGTATGCTGGCGCGCGACGCGCGGACGGTGGAGGGCTATGCGTCGATTTCGGGCGGGCCGTTCAATGCACTGTTTTTGCTGAGCGTGTATGTGCCGCGCTATACGGGGGAAACGGACGCGCTGCTAAAGGACATCCTGACGGATCGGGCGCGGCTGGCGGCGACGGCCACCGATTACAAAAGCGCCGCAAGCGGCTGGACGGCGGCGGATCGGGTGATGTTGATCGAGAAGGCGTTTCCGCTTTATTTTAAAGGCAACGACGACGTAAAGGGCTTGGGCGAGGATTTGTTGAAGAAGCTGCTGCCGGACAAGCATCCGAAATGGGACGCGCCACAGGGGGAGTGGTTTGAGTGGTGGGGAAATGCAAAATTAAAAATTCAAAATGAAAAATGAAGAATTGGGTTCGGTGTTCGAGGGGTGAAAATAATTATAACAAAAAGTTTGATTTTTGGAATATATTTTATAGAATAAACGTCTAAACTTCATAGAGGGTCAACGGCTTGATGACATCATATTGTGCAACTTTTGCATGCCTTTTGAAGTGGTCACGTCCAAAATCGAGATGAGCTTGGGCACGTTGTGCAACTTTTGCAGAGAAAATCGGATTTAGCGGTTCGCGTTTTCAGCGCTTGAGCCTACTTGGTGCAACTTTTGACGGAGAAATGGATTGAAGGCGCTCTCGGACGGGCTGGTAGCCCATCCTACGGGTGCGTATTGTGCAACTTTTGCACGATTCCTGCTAACAACCATTGCCGCTCGAAGGCGGCGTCGAACAATGTGCAACTTTTGCACGCATTTTAAAAAGCGAGGGGCATCATGGCGGCTAAACCGGTGAAGGAAGAAGCGAAGGCGGCGCGGTCTCAGAAGGAAGTCGATGTCGAAAAGCAGCGCAAGCACGAGGCGCTGAAGCGCGCGGTCGATCTAATCGAAAAGAACTTCGGCACGGGTTCGATCCAGAAATTGACCAGCGATGGCAACCGGCATATTCCGTCGATTTCGACCGGCACTCTGGCGCTGGATTTGGCGCTGGGCGTGGGCGGCGTGCCGAAAGGGCGCGTGGTCGAGATCTTCGGGCCGGAATCGAGCGGCAAGACTACGCTGGCGCTGACCATCGTCGCCAACGCGCAAAAAGAGGGCGGCGTGGCCGCGTACATCGACGCCGAACACGCGCTGGACCCGCAGTACATGAAGAAGCTCGGCGTGAAGCTCGACGAACTGCTGGTCAGCCAGCCGGATACCGGCGAACAAGCGCTCGAAATCTGCGAGCAGCTTGTGCGCTCCGCGGCGGTGGATGTGGTCGTGATCGACTCGGTCGCGGCGCTGGTGCCGCGCGCGGAGATCGAAGGCGAGATGGGCGATTCGCACGTCGGCTTGCAGGCGCGCCTCATGTCGCAGGCGCTGCGCAAGCTGACCAGCGCCATCGCGCGCTCGAAGACGATCGTGATCTTCATCAACCAGTTGCGCGAAAAGATCGGCGTAATGTACGGCTCGCCGGAAACCACGCCCGGCGGCCGGGCGCTGAAATTCTACGCCAGCGTGCGCATCGACATTCGCCGCATCGGCATGATCAAGGAAGGCGAAAACGTGATCGGGTCGCAGTGCAAAGCAAAAGTGGTGAAGAACAAAGTCGCGCCGCCGTTCAAGCAGGCGGAATTCGAGATCATGTACGACCGCGGCATCTCATGGGAAGGCTCGCTGCTGGACATGGGCGTACTGTCGGGCGTGGTGGAAAAAAGCGGCTCGTGGCTGGGCTTCGCCGGCAACCGCCTGGGGCAGGGGCGCGAAAACGCGCGCAAATTCCTGCTCGAAAATCCGGCGACGTCGAAGGAGATTCACGAAAAGATCATGGCCAAGCAGGACGAGTTGCTGCATTCGGATGTGTTGAAGGCGGATATGGAGGGAGGGGAGAAGGCGGCGGCGGAGTGAGTCTGTACCGCCGGCGTCTCGCCGGCCCGCATCACGACAAATGATTTTCACGCAGAGGCGCGGAGGCGCAGAGGAACAGACTATTTGTCATTTGTCATTTGGCATTTGTGATTTGTCATTTGTCATTTTCAACGGACTGAAAATGCGAGGGCAGAGACATGACCAAGGCTGCGGCGTTGCTCAAGGAAGCGGAGGCGATTTCCAAAGGCGTGGAGTCGTGGGCGGATTTGTCGAACGCGCTGTTCGATCCGTACATTGGGATTCTGGCGGTGGCGTATCGGGATAAGCGGGAGCGGCGGGCGTTTACCAAAACGGCAGAGTACAAGAAAATCCGCAAGCTGGTCGAGTGCGCCAAGGACAAATTCGGATTCATCGAAGGAGCGACGCCGAAGGAGCTGAGGATTCGCGTTCACATTCCGAAGAGTTTGCATGCGAGGTTGATTGAGGATGCGAGTGAATGCGGGATGAGTTTTAATCGATATTTGGTGGGGAAGTTGTCGGGGAGGATGAAGCGCAGGACGGTTGGAAGGAAGAAAAGCAAGGCATGAACGGGTTCAATGTGAGTTGACGCATAAGAGAACTTGTTAGATTTGTATGCCTGTCCGTGAATCTTTGAAGCGTTTGGGATCGTTATCAATCGGTCCCAAAAAAGATGTGAAGGCCAAAGTATGTCTTGGGCTCCAAGTGCCATTGAATCTCCGAAACTTCGACCGGCGGCGAGCGACGGGCATTTCAACCTTCATCTTGCTGCGCACGAATGGAGCCTTGCCGAACCGATTATTATCGGCAGCGCGGAAGATATTCTATCGCGCGCGACTTGGAAAGGAAAAGTTGAACCATTCCAGCATCAAGTTCAAAACCTAATTACGTTCTGCCGCAGGCTCCCAGTTACGTTGCTTGCAGACGACGTCGGTTTGGGAAAAACAATTAGCGCCGGCCTTATCCTTAGTGAACTTATGGCGCGGCAACGCGTGAAACGCGCGTTGGTGATTTGCCCGAAAATCCTAATGCCGCAATGGGTTGAGGAATTGGATCAAAAATTTGGCATTGAAGCGCGCGAGGCGGCGGGCGCATATCTTGATGATGAAATTCGGCGCAAAACGCCGGTTGTCGTGACGACGTATCAAGCCGCACGCGACCGAATCGGCAAAATCTCGGAAACCGCATTCGACATGCTCATCCTGGACGAAGCGCACAAAATTCGGAATCTGCACGGCACTGACACGCCACCCAAAATGGCGACCGAAATTCGGCGCACTCTTGAGAAGAGAACGTTCAAGTTTGTCTTGATGCTCACGGCAACACCGATTCAAAACCGGCTTTGGGATTTGTATTCTCTGGTCGATTGCCTGACGGTCGCGAATGGACACAAAAATCCATTTGGTGACCCAGAGGAATTCAGTCAACGATTCATCGCGGACCCCGCCAGAGGCTCTCGCCAATTGAAGCAAGGACGGGAACAGGAGTTTCGAAACATTCTGAGTCAGTACATTGCGCGAACGAGGCGCGGTGACGCAAAATTGAATTTTCCAGACCGCAAAGTCCTTATGTGGCCCACGACTATTTCTCCGGAAGAGCGCGCATTACAGGCGCTGTTGGGCGAGTATATTCTGACTCTCAGCCCATTGGTTCAAAGCTCGTTGTCGCAGGCACTATTTAGCAGTCCCGCCGCGTTCGTCGCTCAAGTTACCAACATGGCGGCCAACGGAACGCTTCCAAATGACTTTGCCACGCGGGCGCAGCAATTGATGGGACATATTCAACGCCCCGCAAAACTCAATGCCGTCATGCAGGTAATCGAGCAAATGAGGCAGCGCCGCCCCGAGGATTGGCGCGTTTTGATTTTTACAACTCGATTGGAAACGCAGCGTACAATTGGCGAGTTCCTAGCGCAGAATCGGATACCTCACGGCTACATTTCAGGCGGAGCCGCCGTTCAAAATCAGCGCTCCATCGCACGATTCAAAGCGAACCCGCCAGAAGTCAACGTGATCGTATCCACCGACGCGGGTTCGGAAGGCGTGAATCTGCAAGTTGCCAACGTGATGATAAACTACGATCTGCCGTGGAATCCCATGATCGTTGAACAACGAATAGGTAGAATTCAACGGCTAGGCGCACTATTTCGCTATGTAAACGTGGCAAACGTAGTCGCAAGGGACTCGATCGAAGAGAAGATCGTCGGACGGCTCATGGAGAAACTACAACTCGCGGCCAAAGCGATTGGCGATATCGAAGCCATACTTGAAGCCGTTGGGGACGATGGAGAAGAAGAATCGATTGAATCGAAGATCCGCGAAATGGTCGTCAATGCGCTTGTCGGCCAGGATATGGAAGAGGCGGCTCGCCATGCGCAAGAAAGCATCACGCGCGCAAAGGAAATCATCGAAGACCAACGCCAGATGATTGACGAGCGACTTGGAAAGCTGGACGCAATTCATCATACGGGTCCGGCGATGCCGCAATTGAACAGGATTCAGCCTCGCATTCCGCTTGAAGAATTCGTCTTCGGCGCATTGAGGGCGGATGGTTTTGAAATTACACCCAAAGACAACCATTTGTATACGTCGCGGCAAAGAGGCAAACCGCCAGAATATTTTACTTTTAACGACGCGGCGGCGGACGATGGCACACGGGGACATTTCGGTGGAAATGCGCCCAAACTTTTCAAACAGGGCAAGCCGGCATTTGAACGGCTCGCGCAATCGTGGTGCGAGAAGCACGCGCATTATGTGATCGACCGGCGAAAGCCATCGCAACCGGAACTCGAAGCGGTGGCAAAGAGTTGGGCCCAATCGATTGCCGGATGCCGAATCAAATCAATCGAACACATCAGTTCGGTAACTTCGTTTCAAGGCGCGATTACGTGCAAGGCAAAGGCAGTGGTTGCGCACGACAGCTATGAGAAGCTAATTCCTTCTCGCGTTCACCCGAAACAGCACGCTCAGGTCGAATCAGCGGGTCAATCGGCGAGCTACCTCGGAGACGAAGTCGAGTTGCCTTCAATTGCTCCGGGATCATCGGCGGAGGTGCTGGCAGCGGTAGGAAACGATCCTGATGTTTTAAAATTCTGCCAGTTCTATGAACAGCGCCGCGCCGAAGAAACCGCAAAAGCGGGCGACAATCCTCGTTTGCGTGCGAAAACGGAATCCGATTTTTCACCGCGCGTCTTCGCGGAATCCGTCGCAGTTCGTGGGATCGCTTACGCGGTTTCAAATATACGAGTCAAGTATGAAATCGACAACACGGGAGATTATATTGAGACTCTTGAAATTATCGCCGCGGCAAGTCAGATATTGAACCCTCCGCAGTTGGAAAAATGTCAGGCTACCGGCGCCATTCGCCCGTGCAGCAGCATGGGAACCTGTACATTTACAAACACGCGCGTAGCGGCGCATTTGCTCGTGACCTCAAGCGTCAGCGGACGTACCGCGCTGCCCGCGCACTCCGTTTTGTGCGAGGAATCAGGCCAATTGCTATTGAAGGATGAAGCGGACCGCTCCGCCGTTTCTCAAAAGCTTGTCAACAAAAAGCTGCTGCTGCCCTCGCCAGTCAGCCGGCGGTTAGGACTGAATTCGGAATTTCGCGAATGTGAGTTCACGCATTCACGGGTTCTAGTCGATGAGTGTGAAATCAGCGAAATCTCCGGAAAGCAATATCGCTCGGATGAAAAATGCATGGGGACACTTTGCGGAAAGGCAGGCCATCGGTCCGAGTTTGTCCGATGCGCCGAATCCGGCGCGCTGATACTTCCGACCGAGGCGGGAAAATCCGATTTCAGCGGGCAAACCGTTCGTCAAGACCTGCTCGTGTGCTCGGAGAAAAACGCCGCGCGCCGTGCACTCCTTGCCGAAACCGTCGTATGCAGCGTTTCCGGGAAGCGCTTACTGCGTGACGAGGCCGGGATGTCTGTCGTAACAAAGCGCATGGTTGACAAAGACCTTCTGCTCGCTTCCGATAAATCAGGATTACTCGCGCTGGCCGAGGAGTTTGTTCGTTGCGACGAAACAGGCGCTCGCTTGCTTCCGGACGAAACAAGTATTTGCGCTGTCAGTGGAAAGCGCGTCGGAAAGCACCTGATGTCCCAGAGCCAACTGTCCGGCAAATGGGCGCTATCCGGATTAATGGCCCAGTGTCAAAAGACAGGAAAGCGGGCTTTGCCGTCAGAGTTAAGAGCCTGCGACGTGACAGGCCGCATGGTCGCTCCCGATGTTCTGCGTCAATGCGCCGCGTCAGGGAAAATAGCTTGCATTGATCAAGTCGTGCAGAGCGTCGTATCCGGAAAGTTTTATTTGCCCGAATTTGCAACGCGCTCTGCAGAGAGCGGATCAATCTGTGGGACGAGTGAGGCGGTGATGTGTACTTGGAACGGGTTCGCGCTCCTGCCAAGTGAAACTGGAATCTGCGCGTTCACTAAGCTGCCATTTTCAAAATCACTCTTGAACGACCAGCGCGAATTCACGGTTATGCGCGATCTGCTCGACGGGCGACTATCGGGAAGCGATGATCCTGCAATTTTGCAATCGATTCGTCCATTAAACCTGAACTTTATTTCCGCAGCCAAAGAAGCTCAATGTCGAGTTTCTCCTAACGGACAGTGCGTCGCGATCTGTGCCACGCAAAGCGCTTGGTTCGGATTTAAACGGCGCGAAATTGGTTTCATTGTAACGAGAAAGGATTCAACAAAGGCAGTTGGAAGTTATGTCATCGGGAACGTCGATCTAGTCAAGGGGCATTGGGTGCCGTTGTCTTGAGTTTATCGGATCTTAAGCGCCACGGAAGCTGGAAGTCTCCCCGCTCCCTTGCGGTCGCGGCTCGCAGCCCTCACGTTGCGTCCCGCTCCGGCGTGGCTTCGTCGGGGTCTGCGGGGAGTTCTTCGCCGGGGATCGCGTAGGCGCCGCTGAACCATTTGCCCAAATCCACGTCGCGGCAGCGCGCGCTGCAAAAGGGGAAGGGCTTGTGCTCGGCGACGGATTTGTATTCGAATTCGCGGCCGCAATAGGGGCAGCGGGCTTGGCGGATGGGCGTGGGGTTGGGGGCGTCGGGCATGGGCGGGAGACTGGAGACAGGAGACTGGAGCAGGGGTCAAGAGCCAAGGGCTCTGTTGAAACCATCTGCGACCCCTCCGGGGTCGGGGACGATTTCGTGGACTTATACCGGGGGTATCGGGCGAGTACGCCCTTAACCCCCGGCTACCATCTTGAACCCCTCCGGGGCAAAATGCAAATGGACCGATGATTTCCACTGCTGATTTTACTGACTTCTGACTTCTTATCGCACACGCATGGACACACGGCGGCTGGAAACCCGCCGCTCCATTGCGCGGGCGCGGGCTGGATGGCGAAATCGTCGGGGCATGAAAAAGGGAGCGTTCTTCACGCTCCCTGCATTCTATGCCACGCCGAACTTGTGGTTTTGCGAAAGGACGGGGGTGTCGAGGACGACCTCCGCGCCGTTTTCCAGTTCGCCATCCGTGATCTTGCGGATTTCGAATTGGACGGCTTCCATTTCGCGGCGCCACTTGATGCGCCCTTGATAACCCACGACCACGTCGTACATCTGCTGCGCTTTCTTGAGCTCCCGCTCCAGCGCGCGGAGGCGGTCGTCGCGGCGCATGTCGCTTTCGGGCGCCGTGGTGTTTTCCTTGGGTGTATCGTTGTAGATCGTGCCGCGCCGCCAGATTTGTCCGTAATGCCGCCGGCAATAACCTTTGGCATGTGACGCATTCGGGCAGCCTTCGACGATACAACACGCCGGCTTGGGCATGACTCACCTCACCTTGCTATAAATTGATGTGGTCCTTACGAAACTCGTGAAGGATTCACCGCTTCCCCTTGGCGATGGCCTTTGTGTGCGTGTTCATAATACCGAGGTGCAGCGATGTCAACGAAAATGTCAATTAACAATCAAAATTCGGGAACGGCCCCATTCAAGATTCAAAATTCAAAATTCAAAACAGCCGCTTCGTTGAATCTTGAATCTTGAATTTTGAATCCGCCGTTCTTGAATCTTGAATTCGCCGTTCATTTTTTCGCTTGTGTTCGCCCGCGTTTGATTCGATTCTTATGAGCACGATGAACAACGTTCCACCTGCATTTTGGATCTTCGCGTCGGCGCTGCTGGGCGCGATTTTTGGCAGCTTCACGAACATGCTCGCGTATCGCCTGCCGCGCGGCATTTCGACGTGGAAGCGCGAGCGTTCGTTCTGCCCGAAGTGCGAACACCAATTGGCGTGGTACGACAACATTCCGATCCTCAGCTATCTTTCGCTGCGCGGGAAGTGCCGCTACTGCCGCGTGCCGATTGCGCGGCGCTATCTGCTCACGGAATTGGCGATGACGGCGCTGTTCGTGCTGAGCGCGTACCAATATTTCGTGCTGAACAAAGGCTTCGGGGGCATGATGCCGGCGGCGTGGTTTGCGCTGCAATTGTTTTTGATCGTCGATCTGGTCACGCTTTCCGTGGTCGATTTGGAAGTGTGGCTGATTCCGATTGAGACGACGCTGTACTGGATTCCGCTCGGATTTTTGGGCGCGTTTGTTTTTCCGGATTCGCTGCATCCGGCCAAAACGCTGTGGTGGAACAACAGCCCGATCCTCAATGCGCTCATCGACAGCTTCTGCGGCGTGGCGATCGGCGCGGGATTTTTGTGGACGATGAACCCGCTGGTGGCGGCGATGGTCTTCGTGCGCAACAAGCTGCGCGGAATCGACGCGCCGCCGCCGGAAGCGATGGGACTGGGCGACGTTCACATGCTGGGGCTCTTCGGAGCGCTGGTCGGCTGGAAACTGGCGCTTCTGGCGATTCTCTTCGGCGTCTTCATCGGCGCGTTCGTGGGCCTTTCGAAAATCTCGTGGAACAAAATCCAGCGCGCGCGCCTCGGCGACAAATGGGTGCCGCCGCCGCCGCCGAAATTCGATCTCCCCGACGACGGCAAGCCGCCCGAGCCGATGCTGTGGACGCTGCCAGTCTTCGGCGTGATCGTGCTCATCGTTGCGCTGCTGCTGAACGGGCGCTTCGTCTACATTCCGGGCAGCCTGTCGATCGAGTACCTCGCGCCGTACTGGCTGCTGCTGCTCGTCGGCGTGATGCTGCTGATTTCGTTTCCGTTCTATCACTATCTGAAAAGCATTCACCGCCTGCCTGGCGGAACGATCGAAGAAGGCAAAGTCGAAGTGTACGAAGGCAATTACATTCCGTTCGGCCCGTCGCTGGCGGCGGGGTGTTTGATCGTGGTCTTCTGGGACCCGCTGCTGCGCGCGTTCGGCGCGTGGTTTTTTGCGGGGACGATGGGCGCTGGGCCGGCGGGGTGGAGTTATCACGTGGTCGGCGAACGCTTCATCGCGCCGGCGCTCATCAGTTTCTTTTTGCATTTCACAGCGCTCTTCGGCGCGGGGCGGAAATGAGACTGGAGACTGGAGACTGGAGACCGCTCCAGTCTCCCGTCTCCAGTCTCCAGTCTCATTCGGCGCTGTACTTTTTTTAAAGAAGAGCTTAAAGATCAGCGCGTCGGATGAATATCGGAGGCTCGTGATCATGCGCAAAGTTTCCGTGGCGCGCTGCGCGTTTGTTGTGCTGACGCTCTCGACGCTCGCGGTTAGCGGCGCGGATAAGACCGTGACGATTAAGGAAGCGGGATTCGAGATCACATTTCCCGAGGCGTGGAAGCAACTCGATAAGGAACGACTCTTCGGCTCTGCCGTTCGTTTCTCGTATTCGAATGACGTATTTGTATCTGTCGATGCAGTGAATTTAAAGGTAGGCACCACATTAGATTCATTCGTTGATAATCAAACGCGCGAATTAGGGGAGCTAACGGAGGTTACAGCAACGGAGAAGGTCAAAATTGGCGAGTCCGAGGCAAGGAAAGTTTTGTTCCAAATTTTCGTTGGGACGGTCGCTGGGCACCCCACTCGACTAGATTATTATCTCGTTTCGGGCAAGCGCGGTTTCGTTATCTCAATCCGGTCAGGCGAAGCCGCAACGTACCCAGCCAAAGACATCGACGCCATCGTCAGGTCGTTCAAGCTGATTGAGGCGAAGTAGGCGGCAATGTCGTTCAACGCCAAAGGCGTTGCGATTCTTTTCGCGGCGTGGTTCGTGTGTGAGCGGTGGATTGCGTGGCGCGCGGGGCGGAAGAGCGCGAAGTGTAAAGGCACTACGACGCTGCGACGCCCCTCGTTTTTTTTCGCTTGTCATTCTCATTTCGCGCATTGAAACTCTGACGCGGCCTGTGCAGGCGGGCCGCCTGCACCACAAGAATGCAGGCGAGTTGCCTGCACCACAACGAGGAATCGCCGATGCAGGAAGCTGCTCATGTGCTGCGCGCTCACGGCGCCGAGACGCAAAAAGATTGCCCGACGTGCGAGCCGTTTGTGATGGTGATCTTTGGCGCGTCCGGCGATTTGACCAAGCGGCTGCTGGTGCCCGCGCTCTACAATCTTGCGTGCGACGGCCTGCTCTCCGAAAACTTCGCGGTGCTGGGCACGGCCATGGACGCGATGACGACCGAATCGTTTCGCGCGAAGTTGAGCGAGGACATCAAAAGCTTTCACACGCGCAAGGAATTCGACGCACCGGCGTGGGAAAAATTGATCGCGCGCTTCCATTATATTCCCGGTTCGTTCAGCGACATGGGGGTGTTTGCACAGATTAAGGCGAAAGTCGCGGAGCTGGACGCGCAGTACAAATGCGGCGGAAACGTGCTTTTTTATTGCGCGATTGCGCCGCGGTTTTTTGGGACGGTCTGCGACAATCTGCACGCGGCGGGATTCAAAGACGGGCCGGGTTGGAAGCGCATCATTGTCGAAAAACCGTTTGGCAGTGATCTGCAATCGGCGCGGAAACTCAATGCGGAAGTGCTGGCGCATTGGGACGAGAGCCAAATTTATCGCGTCGATCATTATCTAGGCAAAGAGACCGTGCAAAATCTGCTCGCGTTCCGCTTCAGCAACGGCATGTATGAGCCGTTGTGGAACAAGCACCACATCGACAACATTCAGTTCAATGTGTCCGAGGCTGTGGATGTCGAACAGCGCGGTGGCTATTACGACAACGCGGGCGTGGTGCGCGACATGATGCAGAACCACATGTTTCAGATGCTGGCGTATCTGTGCATGGAAGTTCCCGGCTCGTTCGAAGCCAACGCGATCCGCAACGAGAAGGCGAAGCTGCTGCAAGCCGTGCGCATCTACGCGCCGAACGAAGTTGCGCGCCATGTCGTGCGCGGGCAGTACGGCCCGCTGCTGAACGAGAAGGGTGAAGTGATTCAACCCGGTTATCGCCAGACGAAAGACGTGAATCCAAATTCGAAGACGGAGACATACGCGGCGGCGAAATTCCTCATCGACAATTGGCGCTGGGAAGGCGTGCCGATTTATCTGCGTTCGGGAAAGGCGCTCTGGAAGCGCGGGACTGAAATTGTCGTCGAATTCAAGAAAGCGCCGAAAGTGCTCTTTCGCAACACGCCGGTGCACAAGCTCGGCAAGAACAGGCTCGTGTTTCACATCCAGCCTTTTCAAGGCATCGAAATGCAATTCCACGCAAAAGTGCCGGGGCCGATGCTGCAGCTTCAGCAGGTGCAGATGCGCTTCGGGTACGGCGATGCGTTCAAAGCGTCGCGCTACACCGGCTATGAAGTGATGCTGTATTCGTGTTCGCACGGCGACGCGACGCTTTTTTCGCGCGGCGATCTGGTCGAGGCCGCGTGGAAAGTGGCGCAGCCGATTTTGGATTATTGGGCCAAAGAGCCCGCGGATTTTCCGGATTACGCGCGCGGCAGTTGGGGCCCGCAAATAGCGACGGAATTGATTGAGCGCGACGGACGGCGCTGGTTCGAAGTGATCACCGACGAAGTGTTGAAGAAGGTCGCGCTTTTTAAAGACGGCGACCCGCTGTTTCTTTCGCAGGTGATTCTGGCGCTGCGGCCGGTGTCGTTCGCGGCGGGGGAAATGATCATTAAGAAAGGCGACGAAGGGCGCGAGATGTACGTGCTGGTGCGCGGCGACGTGGAGGTGGTCGATGACGCGGGCCATGTGGTGAAGCTTTTGCAGGACGGGGATTTCTTCGGGGAAATCGGCGTGCTGATGTCCTGCCCACGCACGGCGAACGTGCGCGCGAAAACCGCATGCAACCTCTTCGTGCTCGAGCGCGCGGATTTCATGCGCATTCTGCGCGACCATCCGCAATTTGCGGAGGGCGTGCAAAAAGTGGCGCTCGAGCGGTATAATCTGGTGCTGCAGGCGGAGCACATGGCGGCGGGGAAGTGAACAACGAATCGCACGAATTTGCGCGAAGGGGATTGTGGAATTATTTTGCAGACGATTTGTTGATTCGCCGCGCGACATAACACGCTCCGGCAATTCCAGCGGCTGCGACAAGCGTATCGATGACCAATCCATCGAATTCAATGCCGGGACCCAGAATACGCTCAGGCCCAAATTCGCCGATCTTTATGTACGCTCTGTCCTCGTAATACAACGGCACTGGCCATCCGTATGCACGGAAACGTCCGTATGAAACCTGCCATTTCGTGGTCACATTCAGACCGATAAAGACACCGAGCGACACGACGAACGCCAACAGTGTCAGCAGCCTGAATTGGAATTTCATGTCGCCTCGATTCCATTGATGAGTTGATTCGGCTCAATTTTGAAATCGCATTTTAGCGCATCCTTGTTACTGTCAAAGCCATGCCATCCGATCCAGGAGTATTCACGCCTGAGGGCGACGACAGTTTCAACACCACGCGCTGGAGCTTGGTGCTGCAAGCCGGCGCGGGCGGCGCGTCGGGGTCGCCGGAAGCGCGGCGGGCGTTGAGCGAGCTCTGTTCGATTTATTGGTACCCGCTGTATGCGTTCGTGCGGCGCAATGGATTTAATCACGATGACGCTGAAGACTTGACGCAGACTTTTTTCGCGCAGCTTTTCGAGCGCAGTCTCGTCGGCGCGGCGCAGCGCGAGAAGGGTAGATTCCGCGCGTATTTGCTGAGTTCGATGAAGAATTTTCTTTCGGACGAACGCTCGAAAGCGCGGGCGCTTAAACGCGGCGGCGGGCGCATTCCGCTGAGCTTGGACATGCGCGACGCGGAGAACCGCTACTTGTGTGAGCCGGCTTCGCACGAAACGCCCGAGCAGCTTTACGAACGGCGCTGGGCGGTGCAGTTGCTCGACCGCGCGCTGCATCAGCTCGAGCGTGAATCGGACGAGGCCGGGCGCGGCGAGTTGTTTGGGAAGCTCAAGGAATGTTTGACCGGTGGGCGAGCGCATGCCGATTACGCGCGCATCGCCGGGGAAATCAATTCGACCGAAGGCGCGATCAAAGTCGCGGCGCACCGCCTGCGGCAGCGTTATAAAGAGGTGATTCGAGAGTTGGTCGCTGAAACCGTCGAGCATCCAGAGGATATTCAGGACGAATTGTCGGTGCTGTTCGAGGCGTTTGCGCGGTGATGGTGGTGTTGCAGTTCCCTCTCCCGCCGGGAGAGGGGAATTGCGGCGCGCGCTCAGCGCATACCGCTTGTTTTGTAGGCGTCGCGCGGAAACGCAGGTCATTTCAATTACACAGGTGGGCCAAGACGTGAAGAAAATTACCGTCATTGCCATGCTTCTGCTCGCCGGCTGCACGCAAGACAATCCGGACCGGAAGAAGCTTGAGGAGATCGCCAAGCGCAATCCGCTGGACATGGCCGACGAACCGCAGCAGACGGTCGTCATCAAAAAAGAGCAGAAGAAGCCGCAGTACCCAAAAGTGCCGACGATCGACGCGAAGGATGCGCCGTTTGTGTCGGGGAAGCATTCGAAAGTGTATCACGTGCGCGGCTGCGAATACTGCGGGAAGCTCGAGTCGCCCGTTGGTTACGACAACTGGCAGGACGCCGAGCGCTCAGGCCGCATCCCGTGCGAATTCTGCAAGCCGCACGATTACGTGCCGCCGGAGACGCAGACAGCG
>Ga0070731_10000534_pt1 | contig 49466 bp, 50 predicted proteins | sample Coa_R1_2_FD_66448 | JGI IMG/M metagenome (GOLD analysis project Ga0070731, IMG submission 66448) | Surface soil microbial communities from Centralia Pennsylvania, which are recovering from an underground coalmine fire - Coalmine... | ecosystem: Environmental > Terrestrial > Soil > Unclassified ...
CGCTCGCCGTCACCTTGCGCGGCCTCGTGCTGGCGGCCGCGACGTGCGGCGTTGTCGCGCTCGTCGCCTTCGGGCTGCCGCGGCTCGTGCTCCACTCGGTGCCCGCCGCCGCGGTCGGGCTCGTACTCTACGCCGCCGTGCTGCTCGTTTGGCGGCCTCCCGGTCTGCGGGCCGCATGGAGCTACGTGCGCGCTCTGTACTAACGTTGCGAGCCGTGCGTGCGGGCGTCAAGCAGGCGGTGCGTCGGCTCGCGCGCACCCCGCTCGGGAAGAACCTCGTCTATGCGGCCGTGCTGGACGACCCGGCGACGCTCCGGTTCGCGAACGTGACGCGCTGGCCGGAGTCGCTCGAGGGCTTCGAGGACCTGGCCTTCATGTTCTCGTCGAATCAGCTGAACCACGGGATCGCTTCGCTGCAGCTCGACGAGGCGGGGCTCCTCTACCGGCTGGCACGGAACGCGACCTCCGGGCCGTTCGGGGAGATCGGCCGCTTCAAGGGCGGCAGCACGCTTCTGTTCGCGACGGCGCTCCCCACCGGCGTCGAGCTCTGGTCGTACGACCTCCACGTCGCGCTCAGGCCCGACCTGCCCGGCGAGCAGCTCGACCGAGAGCTCTCGGCCGCGCTCGCGCGCTATGGGCTCGAAGGGAAGGTGCACCTCGTCGTCGCCGACTCGCGCACGGTCGAGGCGCCGCCGGCGCCGCTCGAGCTGCTGTTCGTCGACGGCGACCACAGCTACCAGGGCGCGCGCGCCGACTTCGAGCGCTGGGGCGAGCTCGTCCGGCCGGCAGGGCACCTGCTGTTCCACGACGCTGTCGACACCGGGCGCTACGGCAACGTCTACCCGGGCGTCGCGCGGCTCGTGGCGGAGATCGGCGACTGTTGGGAGCGCCAGCCCGGAGCGGGCTCGATTGCCCACTTCGTCAAGCGCTAGTGCGGCTCGTCGCTGTCGTCCTGAACTGGAACGGCGGCGCCGACACGCTCGCCGCGCTCGAGTCGCTCGCCGGCATCGAGTCGATCTGCGTCGACAACGGCTCGAGCGACGGATCGGCGGCGGAGGTCGCGCGCCGGTTTCCCGCCGTCGAGCTGATCCGTACCGGCGCCAATCTCGGCTACGCGGGCGGCAACAACGCGGGCATCCGGCGTGCGCTGGAGCGCGGCGCGGACTGGGTGCTGCTCCTCAACCAGGACGCCGTCGCCGAGCCCGGGCTCGCGGACGCGCTCGAGCGCGTAGCGGCGTCGCGGCCCGACGCAGGCGTGCTCGCGTGCAAGGTGCTGTTCGAGGACGGCCGGACGGTGATGTACGCCGGCGCGTCGTTCAACGCATGGCTCGGCTACTCCGGTCGCCGCGTCGGCTACGGCGGGCCCGACGCCTTCCACGAGCCGCGGGACGTCGATCGCGCCGACGGCGCGGCCATGGCGCTCTCGCGCGCGCTGCTGGAGCGCGTCGGTCTGCTCGACGAGGAGTTGTTCCTCTACGTCGAGGACGTCGAGCTCTCGCTGCGCGCCCGCGCGGCTGGGTTCACGGTCGTGTTCGTTCCCGACGCGGTCGTGCGGCACCGTGGTTCCGCGTCGACCGGGGGCAGCGCGTCGACCGCGAACATGTACTACTCGACGCGCAACACCATCGCCGTCGTCGAGCGTCACCGTCCGCTGCTGCCCGGTCTGCGCGGCCCGCGGCGTGCGGTGATCGTGGGCACGCACCTCGCGCAGTCGCACCCGTCGCGGCTCGCATCGGCCCGCGCCGTGCTCGCGGGCTGGCGCGACGCGCGCGCGGGCCGCCTCGGTCAGAGCAGCTCGCGGTAAACGTCCTCGTGCGCCCGGGCCGTGCGCTCCCACGTGAACTCGGCGGCGCGGGCGAGCCCGCGCTCGCGCCACGGTTCGGGATCGGTGAGCACCTCGAGCACGGCGTCCGCCAGCTCGTCGACGTCGTGCGGGTCGAAGTAGCGCGCTGCATTGCCGCAGACCTCCTGTAGCGACGCCGCGTTCGAGCACGCGACCGGACAAGCGCACGCCATCGCCTCGAGCGGCGGCTGGCCGAAGCCCTCGTAGAGCGACGGGAAGACGAGCGCCGAGGCACGCCGGTAGAGCGAGACGAGCTCGTCACCGGACACGTGCCCGCGAACCTCGACGCCACGCGGGGGCTGAGCGTCGTGTCCGCCGCCGGTGAGGACGAGCCGCAGGTCGGGACGGACCCGGCGAAGCAGCCCGAATGCGTGGAAGAGGCGGTCGTGGTTCTTGTGCGGCCACGCGCGCGCGGGGTAGAGGAGAAACGGCTCGCGACGCTCGTCGCCGGGTCGGAAGCGGTCGTGGTCGATCCCGAACGGGATCACGCGGATGCGGTCGCCGTCGAGTCCGAGACGGGCGACGGCGCGACGTCGTACGAACTCGCTGCTGACGACGACACGCGCGGCCGTGCGCGCGGACCGGTCGTAGGCGAACCGGCGGAAGATGCGCTCCGCGCGCGGGAAGAGCTGCGGAAGATCGAGGTGCTGCACGTCGTACAGGGTCACCACGCGGGGGACGCTGACTGGCGGCAGCGCGATCGTGAGCGGGTAGTGGACGACTGCTGCGCCCTCGAGATGACGGCGCAGAGGCCCGGGGCGCGCGGCGCCGAGCGTCATCGCGAGCAGCCGCTCAGGGGTCGTGTGTGCGGGTCGGTACTCGGCGATGATCTCGGCCGGGAGCCCCTCGCCGGCGTCGGGCGCGACCGGTGGAAGGTAGGCTCGGTAGTCGAGCGTCCCGACACGCGCGAGGCCGCGCAGCAGGCCGCGCGTCGCCGTCTCGCTGCCGCCGAGCTCGCCTGGGACAAGCGTCAGCAGGGCCACTCCGATCATCTATCGATCGTATGCGCGCGGCCCGGCCGCGCCATACTGAGTCTTTGGCCATCTCGCTGCCCGACGCAGAGGTCAGGGGCGGCCATCTGCGCAACCTGGCGCCCGCGGCGCTCTGCGCCGTCAGCGTCGGCCTGATCGCGAGAAGCGCCGGCGGCTGGTGGCCCACGACCTGGGGCTGGGCCGCGCTCGGGCTGCTGCTCGCCGCCGCTGCGGCCTTGCTGCTCCAGCCGACGATTTCGCTCGGCCGGCTCGACCTGGCGCTCCTCGCAGGCCTGGGGTCGTTGACGGTATGGACCGGTCTCTCCTGGCTCTGGTCGGAGAGTCCGCCGCAGGCGATCCTCGAGCTCGAGCGGACGACGCTGTACCTCGCGGGCGTCTCGGCGTTCCTCTTCGTCGCCCGGCGGCGCTCGTTCGCCTCGACGCTCGGCGGACTGCTCGCCGTCGACGTCGTGCTCTGCGGGCACGCGCTTGCGACGCGCCTCGTGCCGGACCTCGTCGGACAGCCGAGCTCGCCGTTCGGCTTCAGGCTGACCGGTGTCTTCTTGTATCCGAACGCGCTCGGAGTCGTCGCGGTGATCGGGCTTCTGCTCGCGCTCGGGTTCGTCGTCGACTCCAGCAACGTCGCGAGTCGCGCCTGCGCCGCGGCGGCGACGGTTCCGTTGGCGCTTGCGTTGTACTTCTCGAACAGCCGCGGTGCCTGGGTTTCGCTCGCGGTCGGGTTGGCGGCCGGGTTCGGATTCGTGGCGCGGCGGAAGCATGCGGCGGCGGCGTTCGCGCCGTTGGCCGCCGTCGCCGCGCTCGCGATCTGGCTTGCATCTCGGTCGCGTCCGCTGACTCTCTGGAGCGATCCGCTCGCGGCTACGCACGACGGACACCGGCTTGCGTTCGCCGCGTTCGCGCTGGCCGTGGCAGCCGCGTCGGTCGCGGCTCGTCGCACACCGCGAACGGCGGTCGTGGCACTCGTCGCCGCGCTGGCGGCGATCGCGATCGCGCCTGCCAGCCCGACTCGGCTCGCGTTGGCCCCCGGCAGCCCTCCTCCCGGCACGACGCCGGCGGGCCGCTTCTTCAGCACGACTACCAACTCGCGGACGGAGTACTGGCGCGTGGCGGTGGACGACTTTCTCCGCCATCCGATCGCCGGATCGGGAGCCGGGACGTTCGTCAGGGAGTGGTACGAGCATCGGCGGATCAGGGTGGACGTGCGGGACGCGCACAGCCTCTACCTCGAAACCCTGGCCGAGCTCGGGGTTGCCGGCCTCGCCTTGCTCCTCTTCGTGCTCGCGATTCCGGTCGTCGCGGTGTGGCGGCTCAGGGGCAGGCCGTTCCTCGCCGGCGCGCTTGCCGCGTACGTCGCCTTTGCCGCGCACGCGGCCGTCGACTGGGACTGGGAGCTGCCGGCGGTGACCTTCGCCGGGCTCTTCTGCGGCGCGTCGCTGGTCGTCGCGGCACGCGGCGAGGGCGAGTCGCTCGCGCTCGACCGGCGCTGGTGGAGCCCGCTGCTCGCGCCGGTGCTCGCGCTGCTCGCGTTCTCGTTCGTCGGGCTTGTCGGGAATCGTGCGGTGGCGGCAGCACATGCGGCAGCCGTCAAGGGCGACTGGCAGACGGCCGGCGCGGAGGCGCAGCAAGCGAGCGAGTGGGCGCCGTGGTCGGCCGAGGCGCTCGAGCTCAAGGCGGACGCGGCGACGGCCCGGAACGACCTCGTCTCGTCGCGGACGCTGCTGCTCCGCGCCGTGCGGAAGGATCCGGACGATTTCGAGCTGTGGAGCCGGCTCGCGGGCGTCACGGCCGGGAACGAGCGACGCCACGCGCTCGACCAGGCAGCGCGCCTGAATCCGCTCGGCTGAGCCTCTCCGGCCCCTTGACAACAGCGGGCCGACCCGCGTATCGTCGCTTGTGCGGTCTGCCACTAGGCGGGCTTGGTTCGGAGGGTGGGCAGATGGACAGGCAGCTCTGGACCGTTGGTCAGCGAATCGTCGCCGTCCTCGCCCTGGCCGGGATCGTCTTCGTCGGGCTCGCCCTGACCGGAACGCTCCCGTTTCCGCCGCCCTCGCCGGCGGGCGCCACGCAGTACTGCACCCAGTACGAGTACAACAACACCTGCGGGCCGCTCGTGCCGCCGCTGATCGCGTTCCAGAGCAATCGAGACGGCGCGAACAACACCGAGGTCTACGTGATGAACCGGGACGGGTCGTCGCAGACGCGGTTGTTCGCGAACGCCGATCGGTTCGACGGCGAGCCGACGTGGTCGCCGGACGGGACGAAGATCGCCTTCGCAAGTAGCCGCGACGTGGGTCTCCACATCTACGCGATGAACGCCGACGGTAACAGCCAGACACGACTGACCAACAGCACGAGAAACGACTCGGATCCAGCGTGGTCGCCGGACGGGACGAAGATCGCCTTCGCCGGCCGGACGCCTCCCGGCTTTGAGTCGCAGATCTACGCCATGAACGCCGACGGCTCCGGCCAGATACAGCTCACCCACGACCCGGTCGGCGCGCAAGACGGCAAGCCCGCCTGGTCGCCCGACAGTACGAAGATCGCGTTCGAGAGCGAGGCGACTCCCGGGGACTTCTCGAGCATGGAGATCTACGTGATGAACGCCGACGGCTCGGGGCGGAATCGGCTGACCACTAATACCGCGTACGACGGCGATCCAGCGTGGTCGCCGGACGGCACGGAGATCGCGTTCGACAGTCGGCGCGATGCAACCGAAGCCGTCTACGTGATGAACGCCGACGGCTCGGGGCAGGGACGAGTGACGAGTCTTAATACGTTCAGCAGCAGCCCGACATGGGTCCCGTCCATCGGCGGACCCGGACACGGGACTCTCGCGTTCGTGGTCACCACTGGCAATAACGCCGATATCTACGGCCCGCTGGGACCGTTGACGACCAGCGGGTCAGGCAACGTTGAGCCTGAGTCGCAACGGACGGTTCCTACACGACCACTCGCGGTGTCGGCGAGCGTGGGGGACGGGCAGGCGACCGTGTTCTTCCGCCCGCCGCTCTCAACCGGCGGCGCGGCGATCAGTTCCTACACGGTGACGTCAGCTCCCGGCGGTGTGCAAGCGAGCGCTCCCGCCAATCCGGCTGACGACATCGTCTCGATTACCGTCAAAGGGCTGACGAATGGGGTGACGTACACGTTCACGGTCACGGCGACGAACGGCGCGGGAGCCGGGCCGCCTTCGGCGCCATCGAACGCGATCCTCGTCGGCGACCTAAGCCCGCCGACTGCATCTCCAACGCAGTTCCCTCCGGCCAATGCCAACGGCTGGAACAACACGGACGTGACGGTCACGTGGAACTGGACCGACGGGCCAGGCGGCTCGGGAGTCGACACCGCGGACTGCACGAACGCGAGTGTCTCATCGGGCGAGGGAGCGTCGATCGTCCTAAACGCCATCTGCCTGGACAGAAACCACAACGTCGGCAGCGCCTCCTACACGGTCAAGGTCGACAAGACGTCGCCGTCCTTGTCCCCCAGCGTGTCGCCTAACCTCGTCGCGTTCAACGGCACGGCGACGGTCGCGGCGAACGCGACCGACGGGCTGTCGGGGATCGACTCGCCGTCCTGCGGCGCGCTCGACACGTCGACTCCCGGCGTCCACAGCGTCTCGTGCACCGCCACGGACAGAGCGGGCAACACTGCTACGGCATCGACTACCTATACAGTTGCGTCCCCGCTCGCTCCCGGGACGACGACGTGCAACGGCCCGTTCAGCGGGACCGGAACGAATGTCATCGTGCCCGCAGGCGCGTCGTGCACGCTCCTTGCCCAAACGCACGTTACGCACGACGTGACGGTCGCGCTGGGCGGGACCCTCAGCGATCTCGGTTCGAGGATCGACCACGATCTCACCGGCAACCAGCCGGCCGGCATCCAGGTGGCCGGAGCAACTGTCGGTCACAACCTCACGATCAACGGCATCACAGGCTCGCCCCCCGGAGGCAACTACATTCGTGACGCCTCCGTCGCGAACGACCTCGTCGTGCAAAACGCTGTGGCGGCGCTGACGATCTCGCTGAACACGGTCGGTCACGACCTGATCGTGCAGGGAAACCGCCCCGGCGGGGTCACGATCAGCGGCAACAGTGCCGGCCATGCCGCGATCTGCCAGGCGAACAGTCCGCAGAGCGGGAGCGGCAACACCGCCGTCGGCATGAACAGCTGCCCGGCCTGAGCCGCCGCTCGGCTTACAGCGCCGTAACGGCCCCCGCCTACACTTTCGCCATGCCCGACGAGACGACGGACGTCGCCGAGCTCTTCGCGCGCCTGAAGGCCGAGGTCCGGGCCGCCGGGCCGCGTCGGGCGGACGTGTCACCGGCGCAGGTACGGCTCTCCGCGCGCGACCAGGCCGAGCGGCTCTGGGCGGTCTCGGCGGAGCGGCGGATCACCGGCAAGGCGGGGCCGCTGAAGCTGATCTTGCGGCGGCTCCAACGCTGGTACGTCGAGCCTGCCCTCGCCGATCAGCGCTCGTTCAACGACGCGGTGTTGAAGCTGTTCGACGACCTCGACGAGCGGCTCTCGCGGCTCGAGCGCCCTGGGTCGCAGTGAGGATTGCGGTCTGCCGGCCGCAGGTGCCGTTCGTCTACGGGGGGGCTGAGGTCGCGGCCGACGAGCTCGTCGCTGAGCTGCGCGCGCGGGGGCACGAGGCAGAGACGGTGACTGTGCCGTTCAAGTGGTATCCCGGCACGCGTGTCCTCGACCAGGCGTTCCTCTGGCGCCTGCTCGACCTGACCGAGGCAGACGGCCGCGAGATCGAGCTCGTGATCGCGACGAAGTTCCCGGCCTACTGCGTTCGCCATCCGAACAAGGTCGCGTGGGTGCTGCACCAGTTCCGGCAGGCGTACGACTACGACCGAACCCCGCTCGGCCAGTTCTCCGAGTCGCCCGTCGACCGGGCCACCCGTGCCGCCGTCGAGCGGCTCGACCGCAGCTGCCTCGGTGAGGCACGGCGCGTGTTTGCGACCTCACGGAACGTCGCCGAACGGCTGCGGCGCTCGACGGGGATCGAGGCCGAGCTCCTGCCGCATCCGCCGCAGGCGCTGCCCTATCACACGGCCGCGACCGAGCCGTTTGTCCTCTCGGTGAACCGCCTCGACCGTGCGAAGCGGATCGACCTGTTGATCGAGGCCGCGAAGGCGGAGCCGTCGCTGCGGGTCGTCGTCACCGGGGACGGGCCGGATCGCGAGCGGCTCGAGCGCCTCGCGGCGGAGGTGAACGGCCGGATCGAGTTCACGGGCCGCGTCGACGACGTGCGCCTCGCCGACCTGTACGCGCGCTGCCTCGCCGTGTACTACGCGCCGGTCGACGAGGACTTCGGGATGGTCCCATACGAGGCGTTCCTGTCCGAGAAGCCGGTCGTGACCACGACCGACGCAGGCGGGCCGCTCGAGATCGTCCACGACCGGGAGACCGGCGTCGTCGTCGCGCCCGAGGCGACGGAGCTCGCGCGCGCGTGCGCGTACCTCGCCGGCCACGCCGACGAGGCGCGCGCGTGGGGACGAGCCGGGAAAGCCGTTGCCGAGCTCGTGACCTGGGATCGCTGCATCGACGCGCTGCTGTCGTGAAGGTCGCCTACTACTCGCCGCTGGCGCCGTCGCGGTCTGGGATCGCCGACTACTCGGCGCTGCTTCTGCCGGCATTGCGCGAGCGGATCGAGGAGGTCGTCGTGGCCGAGCCGGGGCGTCGGGCGCCGCACGCGGACGTTGCGCTCTACCACATCGGCAACGACCCGGACGCGCACGGCTGGATCCTGGACGCGTTGCGGCGCCGGCCGGGCGTCGTCGTCCTGCACGAGTTCGTGCTCCACCACCTGATCTCGGGCACCACGCTTGGCCGCGGCGATGCGATCGGCTACTTCGACGCGATGGAGCGCGAGCTCGGCGTGCTCGGTCGGCTGCTCGCATTGGGGGTCGCCGACAACCTGCTCCCGCTCCTCTGGGAGACGCAGCCGGAGCGATTCCCGCTCGCCGGCACGGTCCTCGATCTCGCCCAGGGAGTGATCGTCCACTCGCGCTACGTCGAGGAGCTCGTCCGCATCGACGGCTACGACGGGCGCTTGTGGCGCATCCCGCACCCGGCGTGGTCGGACGTCGCCGTGGCTCCCGCGGACGTGGGCGGCGATCCGCTCGTCGGCTGCTTCGGAAACCTCAACATCAACAAGCGGATCCCGCAGCTCCTGGAGGCGTTCGCCCTCCTCCGGGAGCGGCGGCCGGGCGCACGACTGTTGCTCGCGGGCGCGGCCGCGGAGCGCTTCGACCTCGAGCGCCGGCTCGAGCGGTTCGCGCTCGGCGACGCGCTCGTGCGCGAGGAGTACGTGCCCGAGGAGCGGATGTGGTCGCTGCTGGCGGCATGCGACGTGCTGGTCAACCTGCGCTCTCCGACGATGGGCGAGACGTCGGGTGCCGTCATCCGCGGGCTGCTGCTCGGCAAGCCGATGCTCGTCTCCGACGTCGGCTGGTTCGCCGAGCTGCCCGATGACGTCGCGCTCAAGATTTCGGTCGACGAGCTCGAGGTCGAGACGATCGCCGCCACGATCGAGCTCGCAGCGGAGCGGGCGGGCGAGCTCGGCGCGACCGCGCGCGCTTATGTCCGCCGGGAGCACGACCTCGGCCTGGTCGCCGACGCCTACACCGGCGCGCTCGAGGAGGCCGCCGGCGGCGAGGCGGTCGCGGACGCCGTCCTCTGGCGGATCGCAGAAGCTGCTGCCGAGGTGGGCGTGGACGACGTCCGAGAGCTGGCGAGCCGAGTCCGAGAGGCAGGCCTCGTCACATGAGCCTCTGGACGATTCGTCGCGCTTTCGTCGCCGTAGCCTGGCCCCGGGACACGGCCGAAGCAGGCGCCGCCGATGGCGCCCGCTGACCGTCGCGCCGCCTCGGCGGGCTCGCGTGCCCGGCACGGGACAGGGCCCGGCGGGCCGGTGTCTGAAACGGCGGGGTCGCCGGGAGCTGTGGAACGCCCGTCACGCTTCCGTGACGGCGTCTGGCACCGACCGCGTCTGAACGGGCGGCCGCGGTCGCAGGCGCTTGTGCGCCCGCGCGTGCCCGCCTGGTTCTGGCTCTCGGCGATCGTCGTCGTGTCGATCGGGATCCGGGTCGCGCTCGAGCGGCGCATGGTCGCGCCCTGGATCATGATCGACGAGATCGTCTACTCGGAGCTGGCGAAGTCGTTCGCGGCTCACGGGAGCTTCCTCGTCCGCGGCGTCCCGAGCCACGGTTACGGGTTCGTCTACCCGATCGTGATCGCGCCGGCCTGGCGGCTCTTCACGTCGATCCCCGACGCGTACGCGGCGGCGAAGACGATCAACGCGGTCGTGATGTCGCTCGCCGCTGTGCCGGCGTACTTCCTCGCGCGCCGGCTGCTTCGTCCGTCGTTCGCGCTGGCCGTAGCGGCGCTCACGGTCGCCGTGCCGTCGATGCTCTACACGGGGACGCTCATGACGGAGAACGTCTTCTATCCGTTGTTCATCGTCGTCGCCCTCGCGCTCGTCGCGATGCTCGAGCGGCCGACGCCCTTCCGCCAGGTGCTCTTGCTCGCCCTCTGCCTGCTCGCGTACCTGACTCGACAGCAGGCGGTCGCGCTGGTGGCCGCGGCAGCGACCGCGCCGATCCTGCTCGCGCTCGTCGAGCGGCGCGTGCGCGTGCTCAGGCCGTTCGTCACGCTGTACGGCATCCTCGGCGCCGCGGCCGCCGCAGCCCTTCTCGACACCGTCGCGCGCGGCCGCTCGATCTACTCGCTCCTCGGTGCGTATCGCGCGGCGACGAATCGCAGCTACTCGCCGCACGACGTGGTTCGCTACCTGCTCTACCACGTCGCGGAGCTCGATCTCTACCTCGGCATCGTCCCCTTCGCCGCGCTGCTGGCGATCTGGCTTGCGCCGCGGCGGGCGACGGAGCGCGTGCGGGCCTTCGCCGTCGCGTCTTTCGCGATCGTCGCGTGGCTCGTCCTCGAGGTGGCGGCGTTCGCCTCACAGGAGTCGCTGCGGATCGAAGAGCGGAACATGTTCTACGTCGCCCCGCTGGCGCTGATCGCGCTGCTCGCGCTCGCCGAGGAGGGTGTCGTGACCCGCCGCCGGCTGCCACTGCTCGCCGCTGCGTCGGCCTCTGCGGTCCTGCCGTTCTTCATTCCGTTCCCGCGCTTCATAACGACGAGCGCCGTCTCGGACACGTTCGCCCTGCTGCCCTGGTGGTGGATCCAGGACCAGGGGATCGTGCTCGCCGACCTGCGCTGGGTCGCACTCGGCGTCGCGATCCTCGCGGCCGCGCTCGTATTCGTCCCGCGTCGCCTCGCCGTCGTCCTGCCGCTGCTCGTCGGCGCCTACTTCGTCGCGACGTCGTTCGTGGTCGAGAACGGCCGGCATGGGATCCACCTCGCGTCGGTTGGCTCGCGTTGGGCGGGGAGCCACGAGGTGCACGTGAACTGGATCGACCGTGCCGTGGGGCCGAACGCGACGGTCGACTATGTGTGGAGCGGCGCCAATCCGTACACGATCTGGGAGAACGAGTTCTTCAATCGCAGCTTCCGCCACGTCTACAATCTCGGCGGCTCGGCCGCCGACCCGCTCACGGAGACGCCGGTGACGCGCCGTTCCGACGGCGACCTCGTCGCCGCCGGCCGCGTGCTGAGCGCGCAGTACGTGCTCGCGGACGGGTCGACCGAGGTGAAAGGCGACCTCGTCGCCCAAGACCCGCTGGGCGTGCGCCTGTACCGCGTCGACGGCCCGATCGTGAGCCTGACGCACGTTACCGGTCTCTACCCCGACACGTGGTCGGGGAAGCGCGTGACGTACGAGCGGGTCGACTGCACGGGCGGGCAGCTCTCCGTCCGGTTCGAGAGCGACCCCTCGCTCTACAGCACCGATCAGGTCGTGACCGCGTTCGAGCGTGGGGCGCAGGTCGGCCGGATCAGCATCGCGCCGACAGCGCAGCCGACGCTGGCGCTACCGCTCGAGCCGGCCGGGGGGCGCTGCACCGTCGACTTCGTCGTCGCGCGCACCAAGGTTCCGGGCCCCGCCGACTCACGCCGCCTCGGCGTCCATTTCCTCAGCTTCACCACCAAGGGGTGAGGATCGCCTTCGACGTCTCGCCGCTCTCCCATGAGCGGACGGGCGTGAACAACTACATCCGAGGCTCGTTGCAGGGCATCGCCGAGGTCGCGAGCGACCAGGGCGACGAGGTGCTTGCCTTCGCGCCGACGTCGCCGGCCGGACGCCGGACGATCCCGGAGACGCTCGACGGGCTCCCGGTCGAGCTGCGCCTGAAGACGTGCCTCGGCGCACACGGCTGGCGCACCGCCTGGTCCCGCCTCGCGTGGCCGCCCGCCGAGCGCTGGCTCGGTACGTTCGACGTCCTCCACTTCAGCGACTGGATGTACCCGCCGCAGCGTCGCGGCGTCCGGGCGACGATGGTGCACGACCTCGTGCCGCTCCACTTTCCCGACTGGGTGACGCCGCGGACGCGGTCGATGCACACCCGCAAGTACCGCAACGCGGCCAGAACCTGCGACGTCATCTTCACCAACTCGGCCTTCACTGCCGACGACGTCGCTCGCACGCTCGGCTTTCCGCGCGAGCGAATCGCCGTCGCCCACCCGGGGATCGGTGCCCAGTACAGAGCGGACGGAGAGGCGGCCGACCTCGGCCGACCGTACGCGTTGACAGTCGCGACGCTCGAGCCGCGCAAGAACCTGGGCACGCTCGCGGACGCCTGGCCGCTCCTCGGCGAGCCCGAGCTCGCGCTTGCCGTTGCCGGCGGGCAGGGCTGGGGCGAGCAGCCGCGCCTCGACCGGCCCGGCATCGTCCGGCTCGGGCGCGTCGGCGACGACGAGCTCCCCAGGCTCTACCGCGGCGCCTCGGTCGTCGTCTATCCCTCTCGCTTCGAGGGCTTCGGCATGCCGATCACAGAAGCGATGGCGTGCGGCACGCCGGTCGTCGCCTCGGCTCACCCGTCGCTCGACGAGGCGTGCGGGGACGCAGCCGTTCGCGCCGACGCCGAAAGCCCGCACGCGTTCGCCGCGGCGGTTCGCGAGGCGCTCGAGCGGCGCGACGAGCTGCGCGTGAAGGGGCTCGCGCACGCGGCCGGGTTTTCGTGGCGTCGAAACGGCGAGCTCCACCTCGAGGGGTACCGGCGATTCTCGTAGGAATCGACACGACGCCACTCGCCCAGACGCGTGCGGGCACCGCGCGTTATCTCCGCGGGTTGCTCGCCCACCTCGACGTCCCGGTACGCGAAGTCGCGTACCCGGCGACGACGCGGCTGCGCCGCATCGCGGCCGACGCCTTCTGGTACCCGCGGCTCGGCGTCGACGGCGTCGACGTCTTCCACTGCCCGACGTTCCGGGGCCCGTTCGCTGCGAGCATTCCCCTGGTGGTCACCGTCCACGACCTCGCCGTCCTCCGCCATCCCGAGTGGTTCAACCGTTGGACGCGAACGTACTCGCGGTTCGCCGTCCCGCGTGTCGTGCGAGCCGCGTCGCGCGTGATCGCCGTCTCCGAGTTCACGAAGCGCGAGCTCGTCACCCTGCTCGCTGTGCCCGAAGCGAAGATTCGCGTCGTGCCGAACGGGGTCGACGAGGTGTTCACGCCCGAGGGCGAGCGGGCGGCAGGCGACTACGTGCTCGCGGTGGGAACGCTCGAGCCGCGCAAGAACCTCGACCGGGTCGCGGCGGCCGTCTCGGGTGAGCTGCGCGTTGTCGGGGCGCGCGGTTGGGGCGGCGTGGCAGTGCCGCCGAACGTCGTTTGGCTGGGCGAGATCGGTGACGACGAGCTCGCGCGTCAGTACCGCGGGGCGCGTTGTCTCGCGTACGTCTCGCTGTACGAGGGCTTCGGCCTGCCGGTCGCCGAGGCGCTCGCTTGCGGCTGCCCCGTGGTGACGACGCGCGGCAGCGCGATGGAGGAGGTCGCCGGCACGAGCGCGACCTTTGTCGATCCGACCGACGTGTCCTCGATCCGTGACGGAATCGCGTGCGCGTTCCGGCCCGAGCCGCGCCGGGTCGCGGCCTGGGTCGAAGTCGCGGCGGCGACTCGCTCGGTCTACGAGGAGGTCGCGTGATCGTCATCGACGCAGACGTCCTCGGCCGTCGCCGCACCGGTGACGAGACGTACGTCGCGAATCTCCTGCGCGAGCTGCCGGCGGTCGCGCCGGATCTCCGCTTCGCGGCGGTCACGCGCCGACCGGACCTCGTGCCCGACGGCGTAGAGGCGATTCACCTGCCGGCGCGGCTGCAGGAGGTCCGGATGGCGTGGACGTTGCCGCGACTCCTTAGCAGGCTCCGGCCGGAGCTCGCGCACTTTCAGTACGCGCTGCCGCTCGGCCGGCCGGGTCGCTGCGTCGTGACCGTGCACGACCTCTCGTTCGAACGGGACCGGTCGAGCATGGGCTTCGCCGATCGGCTGACGTTCAAGGCGGTCGTGCCTCGTTCGGCCAGGCGAGCCGACCATGTCTTCGTCGTCTCCGAACGGACGAAACGCGATGTCGTTGAGCTCTATGGGGTGCAAGACGAACGGGTGACCGTGACCCCAAACGGCGTCGACCCCGCCTTTTTCCCTGCTCAGGAGGGGGTCGGCACATGGGTACACATGCGCAACTACCTGCTCTTCGTCGGCGCGATCCAGCCGCGCAAGAACCCGATGGCGGCGCTCGAGGCTGCCCAGGCGGTCGGCCTGCCGCTCGTCGTCGCCGGGCCGGAGAAGGACGCCGCGCTCGCCCGCCGCCTGCGCGAGGGCGGGGCCGACCTGCGCGGCTACGTCGACAAGGGCGAGCTCGCGGATCTCTATCGGGGGGCAGCCGCGCTGCTCTTGCCGTCGCGATACGAGGGCTTCGGGCTGCCCGTGCTCGAGGCTATGGCGTGCGGGACGCCCGTGGTCGCGTCGGCCGACGATGCCCTGCGCGAGGTTGCCGGCGATGCCGCGGTCTACTCCGGCGACGGCGACCTCGCCGGGGCCGTGCGCGAAGCTCTCGCCCGGCGCGATGAGCTGCGTGCCGCCGGCCTCGCGCGCGCTGGCCTCTTCACCTGGCGGGAGACCGCGGCCAGGACCGCCGACGTCTACCGGCGGCTGACCCGCCCATGAAGGTCTCGGCCGTCGTCGTCTCGCACGGAAGCGCCGCGGAGCTCGCAGAGCTGCTGCCCGCACTCCGACCGCAGGTCGACGAGCTCGTTGTGATCGCGAACGTTCCGGGCTCGGCGCCGCCTTGGATCGCGACCATCGAGAACGATCGCCCGCTCGGCTTCGCGGCGAACCTGAACAAGGGCTTCGCGCTGACTGACGGCGACGCCCTCCTGTCGGTGAATCCCGACGCGGTTCCCGCGCCGGGCGCGGTCGCGACGATGGCGGAGTTCATGACAGCGCACGCGCGCTGCGGGGTCGTCGGGCCGAAGATGGTCTTCCCCGACGGCAGCCTCCAGCCATCGCGGCGGCGCTTTCCGACCGTCTCGGGCACGATCGTGCGGCGCACCCCGCTGCGCAAGCTGGTGCCGCAGCGCCGCCACTTCCACCTCGACGAGCCCGCGGCCCGCGAACCCGTCGAGGTCGACTGGATGCTCGGCGGCTTCCTCCTGCTGCGGCGCGCGATGCTGGTCGAGCTCGGCGGCTTCGACGAGCGCTTCCGTCTCTACGGTGAGGACATCGACCTGCAGTACCGCGCAGCGAAGGCAGGCTGGGAGCGCTGGTACGTGCCCGACGCCGTGGTCCGCCACGTGCACCAGGCGGAGACCGACAAGCGGTGGCTCACCCGGCGCACGCTCTGGCACTGGGCCGGCGTCGTGCGATTCGTGCGCAAGCATCCGGAGAGGCTCAGAGCCCCGTGAGCGTCATCGACAAATACGACCGGATCGCGCCGGGCTATTCGGAGCACGACTACGCCGATCCGATCCGCTATGCGCAGCGACGCGCAGCCGTCATCCTCGCGCTCGGCCCGCCGCTCGAGCCGGGCCTCAGTGTCGTCGACCTCGGCTGCGGCGACGGGATCATGGCGGCGCCGCTGACGGCGTTCGGGCTGCGGTACCGGGGCGTCGATGCAAGCGCGGCGATGGTCGATGCCGCGCGCTCGCGCAACCCGGGTCTCCCGTTCGAGGTCGCGTGCAGCGAGGACTACGAACCACCCCAGCCCGTCGATGCAGCGATCTGCCTGCGCTCGTTCTACTACCCACCGGACCGGCGGGCATTCTTCCGCCGAGTCCGGGGTTACACGCGGATCAAGTTCGTCTTCGACTTCCGCGCACGTGTCCACGACCCTGCGTCGGTCGTCGCCGATCTCCGCGCGGCGGGTTTCGAGGAGATCGCGTTTCGACCGTTCTTCCTTCCGCAGCTGAAGCGCCTGCCGCCGGCGCTCGGCCCAATTGTCGGCGTCCTCGAACGAAGCGGTCCGCCGGCACGGCTCGCAGCCCGACGGTACGGGCGCGTCTTCTGCGCGGCCTGGGGCTAGAGGAGATCGACGATCGCGGACCGATGTGTGAGCCGCGGGTGCTCGATCCGTCGAACGGCGAAACGCGGGTCGGACTCGAACACGTGCAGCTCCTTCGCGTTGTAGTAGACGATGCGCGCCCGATCGCGACCCGAAGCGGCGACTGCGTCTCGGAAGCGCGCCGTCACCGCCGCGTCGAACGGGTTGAAGAGGTAGAAGAGTGTTCCCTCCGGCGGCAGGAGCGAGGTCGCGTCACCGCACCGGATCGTCACCTGCCGGTGGCGCCGAAGTCGCCTCGCGGTGCGCGCGCAGATCTCGGGATCGAGCTCGATCCCGATCAGCCGGTTGTCCGGGTGGTGCGCGAGCAGCCAGTTCAGCGAACGGCCCTTGCCGCAGCCGACGTCGACGATCACGTCCTCCGGCTGCACGTCGGCTGCGGCGAACACGATCGCGAGATCGCGGTAGTCCGAGTTGACGGCGTGCCGGGCGCCGAGATGCTCGTGGCGCGTCCGGATCGTCCCGCCGAGCGGCCGGCCATAGCGCAGGTCGCGCACCGCGTTCGTGAACGTCGTGGGCAGGCGGCGGATCAGCCGGCCGACCGTCATCTCGGCGTCCTCAGCCGTGCACGCCGGCGCGTGCGAACCTGATCGGTGAGCTCCGACACGTCGAGGGTGCGTCTGGCGAGCTGCGCCGCCCCGAGCACGGGCGCCCGGAGCGCGTTCGTTCGTAGTCCGCGCCACGTCGGCGCGAACACCGTCTCCTGGCGCTCGAGGCTGCTCTCGCTGCTGAAGTGCCGCTTGTAGGTCGCCTCGCCGGGGCCAAAGTCGACGACCGAGAGCGATGGGTCCCCGATCGCGTCCTCGAGCACGCGCATCAGCAGGTAGACGCCGGGACGGTGACGTGCGTAGGCCGGGTCGAAGCCGGTGCGAAGTAGGTGCAACGTCGCGCGGTACGTCGAGCAGTGCCAGTACGCGACCGGCTCCTTGCCGTGGTAGAGCACGTACGCCCTCGTCCAGCCGCGCTCGAGCCCGAGCCGAACAAGCGCGCGCTGCTCGAGCGTGTCCGCGAATCCGGCGCCGAGCGACCGCTGGTACGTCGCGCTCGCGACATGGTCGAGGTCGCGTACGAGCTGGTCGGCGTCCCCGGGACGGTGCAGCACCTTGACGTGCGCCGCCTCGCCGAACGCCTCCTCGAGCCGCGCCGAGTCATGGCGGATCCCGGAGCGGATCTTCCGCGTGCGCGACGCGAGGAACTCGTCGAACGACTCCGGCAGTGCGAGTCGGCGCCGCTCGGTCACGGGCGCGAAGGGCTGGCGTCGCAGTCGGCCGCCCAGGTCGTGCGCCGCCTGCGCAAGCTCGGAGCCGACGGGCAGAGGGGGGAACGCGATCGCATCGACCTCGCGGAGGAGCGGGCGAAGCGCGTCGAGTGCGTCGGCGCCCACGAGCCCGCCGTCGACGATTCGCAGCACGCGTACCTTCGGCGCCACCACCGTGCGATAGCCGAACCGCGCCGGCAGCCGCTGCTCCTCGATTCTCCCGGCGGCGCCGCGGTCGCCGGGCACGACCAGCCCGAACGGCGCCACCACCTCGGGCCGCGTCCGCGCGCGCAGGAGCAAGTAGTCGAGCTCCGCTTCCTCGCGCTCCCACGGAATCCGCCCCCAGCGCGCACGGAGACGCTCGAGCTCGTCGGTGCTGCGCGCGATCGCGACCGCCATCGGGTCGAGGCTAGACTCGCCGCCCGTGGAGCGTCAGGACAAGGAGCTGAACCGACAGTACTACGATGCCCACGCCCAGGCCGCCGACGACCGCCGTCTCTTCGAGCTCGAGCCGCACCGGCAGCACTCGCTCGAGGTGATCGTCCCGTGGGTCGTCTTGGCCCTCCGGCCCGGAGACCGCGTTCTCGACATCGCCGGCGGCAGCGGCGCCTACGCGTCGCGCATCGTGCGGGCAGCGCCGGTGACCGTCGCCGGACTCGACATCAGCGCCGAGCTCGTGCGCCAGCGTGGCGAGGACCCGCTGCTCACCGAGAACGTCGTCGGCGACATGGAGGCACTCCCGTTCGACGACGGGAGCTTCGACGGGGCGCTCTTCATCGCCGCCCTCCACCACGTTCCCGATGCACTCGTGCCGTTGCGCGAGGCGTGGCGTGTGCTTCGCCCCGACGGGCAGCTCTTCGTCTACGAGCCGTGCTCGCTGCGGGCGGGCGCAGACGGGATCCGCTCGATTCCCGATGAGCCGAAGGAGTTCCGCTTCTCGATCGGCTGGCTCGAGGGCCGGATCGGTGCCGCAGGCTTTCGCGTCGAAGACGTCCGCACCCGCCGTCTCACCGTTCGCGCGCTCGACCTCGTCGCGCACGGCTATCCGCTCTCCGTCTTTCGCGCAGCCGACGCGGTCGATCGTGTGCTTCTCCGCATCCCGGGTCTCACCAGACTCGGCGCCGCGGGGATGATCCGCGCGCGCAAGGCCGCGTAGCCCTACTCGCAGGGCGCCGGGTTCGCCGACGGGCAGAAGGTGAAGCTCTCCTGCGCGCCGAGTTCCCGCGTGTCGGTCGTCGACGGCTGGAACGTCGGCGAGATCTGCACGACCGTGCGCAACGGCGTCGAGCGGATCGGGATCAGCACCTTGACTTCCGAGCCGTCGTTGATCGTCGTCTGGCGGACGGCCTTCAGTCGGCCGATCCGCGGGTTGCTGTGCTTGTCCAGCCTGACAGTTCCGACGTGGATGACGACGTGGCCGGGCGGCGCGCTGCTCGGCGTGCGGCGCAGGTCGACGAGCAGGACGCCCGGCCCGCCGCGTTCGTAGTACGTGAAGGACGAGAGCGCCCCGGCCCAGCCGTCGGAGTAGATCCCCTCGGCCGCCTCTCGTAGCTTCCACGGGCCGTGCAGGTGGTAGAGAACGAGCCCGCCGTACATCGCCACCACCTTCGCCTGCAGCACGATTCCCGGCCCGGCGAGGACGTACGGGTCGCCCGTGTAGTACGAGAGCTCGCCGTCGGTGGAGACGAGCCCCGGACCGATCGTCGGCCCGGGTCCCGGCGCGGTGTCGTCGAGGCTCGCCATGTGGTGGATCGAGCGGTTCCAGAACTCGGCCAGGAGGATCGGGTTCGCGTCCTTGATCTGCTGGCCGAGGAACGTGACGCCCTGTCCGTGCGTCACCAGGTCGACCTGGTTCCAGACCGGTGGCAGGTACGAGCGGAAGAACCGCGACTCGGTCGCGTCGCCGGCTGCGGCTCCGATCTCCCCGGTCAGCAGCCAGGCGAGCAGGAGGAGCGCACCGATCGTTCGGGCCGTTCGGAACTCGCGCATCGCAAGCAGGAGGAGGCCGGCGGCGAGGGCGAGCGCGAGCGTCCAGTGCAGGTCCTGGATCGTCCAGTTCAGGTGCCGCGTCAGGACGGCGAGGATCGAGTAGCCCGGCGCCTCGAAGTACGGATACGCGAGCTGGAACGGCTTCGTGATCGCGATGAAGAGGACGAACGCCGACGCGGCGGCGACGAGTCGCCAGTCGATCCGGCGCGACTCGAACACGAGCACGGTCGCGACGAGCAGAAGCGGCGAGAGGTAGATCAGATTCCGCTCCTCGATCAGCGTCGAGAAGATCGTCGAGACGTAGGCAGCCTTGCCCGCCGTGTAGAGCGTGAACACGATGATCGCCGCGCCGAGGTAGGCGACGAACGCGCGATAGACGGGATCGCCCCGTCGGTCGGGGAGCCGGAACGCGACGAACGCGGCGACGACCGGGATCAGCCCGAGCCCGATCGTGAGCGCCGAGGCGGCGCTCAAGCCGAGGTCGACCATGCGGCTCTTCCAGTATTCGGTCGCCTGATGCCACTCGTAGTTCCGCTGCAGCACGACCCGGTTGAACAGGAACATCGCTCCCAAGAGGAGGACGATCGCGCCGGCGGTATCCCAGCGCGACCAGCTCGCCCGCAAGGCGCGGCCCCGCGGCCCGGTCACCCACAACCCGGCGGCGGCGAGCAGGAGCGCGATCACCGCGACCTCGAGCTCGGCGCGCGCGTAGATCCCGATCACCGCCACCACGAACGCCAGGACGGCGTGCCGAAGGCGTCGCGTCGCGAGCGCGCGAACGGCCAGCCACGAGGTGAGCGCCGACCACGTATACGCGAGCGGCTCGGGGATGATCGTCCCCGCGTACGACATTCCGGGAATGGCGACCGCGAGCACTGCTGCGAGCACCGCCCCGCGTCGCGAGACGAGCATGCGCGCGAGGAAGTACGTCGGTACCGCTGCGAGGCTCATCATGACCGCGTTCGCGAACTTGATCGCCGTGTACGCCGCGTGCGTCGAGTGGATCCACCAGAACGGGGCGATCAGGTAGGCGTAGAACGACTTGAAGAAGACCGGCTGGCCGCGCCGAGCGGCGTGCCCGGTCGATGCGATCGCGCGCGAGATCTGCGTCCACTCGACCTCGTCGGTGAAGAGCCACGGCGTCTTTCTCGTCCAGGCCTCGATGCAGTAGAAGGTGACGATGATCAGGGCGAGTCCGACGAGCGGGATCGCCGCGAGCAGGCGGTCGACGCGCGTCCGCCCGCCGACGACCGATACGGTCGGCGACGAGGAGGTCACTCCGCCGTGCTGCCGAGCACGACGCGGGGATCCAGGTCGATCTCGCGACGGACGAAGTGGCAGGTGATGCCTGCGTCCGCGCACGCGTCCACGACCGCGTCGAGTCGATCGCGTGCGGCGTTCGGGATGGTGACGAGCACGATGTCCGGCTGCGTCCGCTCGATGATGCGCGCCACCTCGCTCGTCGCCCCGAGGACGGGCACGCCGTACACTCGCCGGCGGCGCAGGCGCGGGTTGTCGTCGACGAAGCCGACGACGCGCTCGCCTGCCGTCTCGCGCAGCTCGCGCGCCAGGCTGCGCCCCGTCCGCCCGGCGCCGACGACCAGCGCACGACGTGCGGTCCGATCATGGAGGCGCCGCATGCTGAGGACGAGGCCGCGTTCCGCGACGCGAGAGGCGCCGATCGCCGCCGCGCACAGGAGGCCGTCGACGATGAACACCGAGCGCGAGAAGTCCTCGAGCGCCTGCGTGCTCGAGATGAAGGCCACCGTTACGAGCTCCGACACGACGATCGCCGAGCCGATCGCGAGCAGGTCGCGCATCCCGGCGTAGCGCCAGACGGAGCGATAGAGCCCGAACGGGATGAAGGCGAGGTAGCGGGTGACGAGCAGGATCGGCAGCGTGATCGTCGCCAGGTGGCGCTGGTTCTCGCTGCCCGGCCAGCCGAACTGGATCGCGTACGCACCGGCGAACGCTCCGGTGATCAGGCCGAAGTCGACGACGACCTCGACGAGCCGCCGCCAGTGGACGGCGAAGGTCTGCCAGAGCCCGGGTGTCGGGCCGGGGCTCGGTCGCTGCTCGATGTCGGAGAGGAAGCTCGCGAACTGCACGAGGAGCACGAAGGTGAGCACGACGCCCGCGATCGTGAGCCGCTGGTTGTCAAGCACGTTGTACGTCAGGCTCGTCGCGCCGATCAGCGTCGCGATCACGGCGAGGAGTGCGACCGCGTGCTTCTCGGAGAGGCCGAGGCGAACGAGCCGATGCGAGCTGTGGTCGAGCCCGCCCTGCGAGACCGGGCGGCCTTCGAGCAGCCGCGCGACCGTGACGAGCGTCGTGTCGAGGATCGGTACCGCGAGCACGAGGATCGGAAGCAGCAGCGTCGCGACCGTCGTGCCGGCGACCTTCCAGCTCGACGACAGCCCCAGCCCCGCGAGCGCGAAGCCGAGGAGCTGCGAGCCGGAGTCGCCCATGAAGAGCAGCGCTCGTCCGCGTGGGCGGAGGTTGAACGGCAGGAAGCCCAGGCACGCGACGGCGCCTGCGGTCGCGAATGCGAGCACTGCGTCGTTGGGGTGGATCGTCATCGCGTCGATCGCGAAGAACGTGAACGCGATCCCCGCGAGCGTGGCCGCGAGACCGTCCATGTTGTCGAGCAGGTTGAACGCGTTCGTGAGCCCGACGAGCCAGAGGAGCGCGATCGCGCCGGCGACGAACTTGTTGTGCACCAGCTGCACGTTGGTTCCGGTCGCGAGCACGATCCCGCCCGCTGCGCACTGAAGGCCGAGCTTGACGATCGGCCGCAATCGGTAGAGGTCGTCGGCAACCCCGGCGACGAAGAGGAGCGCGACGCCGCCGTAGACCCCGACGAGGGCCTTCGTCGGGTGGAAGGCGCCCGCCGCCGCGGCAAGCCACAGCCCGGCGCTGAGGCCGGCGAAGATACCGATCCCGCCCAGGAGGGGCGTCGACTGCTCGTGCCAGCGGTCGCTCGACGGCACCGCGACGAGGCGCCGTGCGAGCGGCGAGGAGCGGAGGGCCGCGAGGACGAGGATCGTGACGGGGAGCGAAGCGAAGGCGAGCGCGGTCATGAAGCCGTGGCGGAGGTTAGAACGTCCCTGTTAAGCCCATGTGTGTGCCCACGTCGCCTCCACGCTACCCGCGCGAACGGATGCGCGGTGCGCCGTCCGGAGCCGATTTTCCCAGCTCGCTCGTACACTTGTGGGAGTGACCGTCTACGGCGATCTGCTGCGCTACCGCGAGCTCTTCGCGAACCTCTTCCGGCGCGACTTCCAGGCGAAGTACCGCGGCTCCGCACTCGGGATCCTCTGGTCGCTCATCAACCCGCTCGCGCTGATGGGCGTCTACCTGATCCTCGCGGCGGTGCTCTGGCGGAACCACATTCCGCACTATCCGCTCTACCTCCTCGCGGGGCTCACCTGCTGGCTCTTCTTTGCGACCTCGATCCAGGTCGCGGCGCGCTCTCTGCTGGACAGCGCCGAGCTGATCCGCAAGGTGCGCTTCCCGCGCCAGCTGGTCGCGTTCTCGGTCGTCGCGACACAGCTCGTCACGTTCGGAGTGATGCTCGTGATCCTGATCGTGCTCTCGCTCGTGCTCGTCCCTGCGGCACGCTCGACGGTCTGGCTCACCATCCCGCTTGCCGCCCTCTTCGTCGGACTCGTCGCCGGGATCTCGCTCGTTTTCGCCTGCGCGAACGCACTCTTCCGCGACGTCGAGCACATCCTGACCGCCGTCCTCCTGCCGTGGTTCTTCCTCACGCCGATCCTTTGGAGCTTCACGTCGGTCGGCACGCACCTGCAGGACCACCACAAGCTCTCCGACGTCCTTCGCTGGGGAAACTTCCTCGCGCCGCCGATCTACGCGGTCCGCGATCCGCTCTGGCTCGGCCGGGTGCCGCGGCCGGCGGACATCGTCTACCTCGCGGTTGCCGCGGTCGCGGCGCTGGCGCTCGGGGCGTTCGCGTTCAGCCGGCTCGACGACCGCATCGCGGTCGAGCTCTGAGCCGCGTGCGTGTTTGCTTGATGCTGGAAGGCCAGGAGGGCATCTCCTGGGCGCAGTGGCTCGCGCTTGCGCGCGCTGCCGAGGCGGCCGGGCTCGACGGGCTCTTCCGCTCCGATCACTACCGATCGATCGTCCGCGGCGAGCCGGCGGGCTCGCTCGACGCCTGGGCGGTGCTCGCGGCGCTCGCGGCACGCACCGAGCGGATCCGGCTCGGGACGCTCGTCTCGCCTGCGACCTTCCGGCCGCCGGCGGTGCTCGCGAAGAACGTCGTCACCGTCGACCAAATCTCGGGCGGCCGGGTGGAGCTGGGGATCGGCGCCGGCTGGTACGAGGCCGAGCACGACACGTACCGGATTCCGTTCGGGACCACTTCGGGGCGTCTCGACGAGCTCGACCGTCAGCTCGCAGAGATCCACCGCGAGTGGCTCGACGCGAACGACGTACAGCCGAAGCCGGTGCAGCAACCGCGGCCGCCGATCATCATCGGCGGGCGCGCGAGGCCGCGCACCGTGCGCGTGGCGGTGCGCTATGCAGACGAGTACAACACGACCTTCCCGACCGTCGAAGAGGCGCGCTCTCGCCGTGCAGCGGTCGACCGGGCGGCCGAGGAGGCCGGTCGGGAGCGGCTTCGGTTCTCGATCATGGTGAGCTGCGTCGTCGGCCGCGACCGTGGGGAGCTAGCGGAGCGGCTCGACGCCTGGCGATTCGTCAACGGCGCCGACGAGGAGCCGATGCTCGCAGGCACGGTCGACGAGGTCGCAGACGCGCTTCGCGCCTACGAGACGGTCGGGGTCGAGCGGGCGATGCTCCAGCACACCGTGCACGAGGACGTCGAGATGGTCGCCGTCCTCGGCGAGCTCGCGGCTGCGCTCTCGTAGGCCGCGGGCATCACTGACTCGAGCGATGCCCGGGTGCGTGCCTTGCGTCGACATCATCGCCATGTTCCCGAGCAGGCGCTTGGCGGCACTCGTCGTCTCGAGCGTGAGCGCGGCGGTCGTCTGCGCCGCAGCGCCCGGGGGCACGGTGCATCCGAATAGCGCCGACCAGGCGCTCGCCAAGGCGGCGGTCCTGCATCTCTCCGACTTCACGCCCGGCGCCGGCTGGGTCGCTGTCTCGCCGCCGAGCGGCAACAGCGGCTCGGCTGCGACGAACGCGTCGTGTGCCGCTGCCTCGAGCTCGACCGGCCTGACCGAGACCGGCCATGCCGAGAGTGCGTTTCGTACTTCCGGCTTCTACGTCGAGAGCTGGGCGACCGTCCTGCAGACCCCGGCGATGGTGCAGCTGGACTGGCGACGGAGCACGCCCCAGATCATCGGCTGCCTGCGGAGCGCGCTCCGGCAGAGCCTTCACGCGGGCACGACCCTGACGTCGGTCGTCGCGCTGCCGTTTCCGAAGGTCGCGCCGCTCGTCCAGGCCTACCGCGCAGCGGTCTCGGTCTCGGTGCAGGGACAGGCGGTGCCGATGATCGCGGACATGCTCGTCTACGCGCGGGGACGGATCGAGTTCGAGCTCCTGCAGGTGAGCCCGCAGTCGTTTGCGTCGGAGGCGAAGACCGCGGAGCAGCGGATCGCCTCGACGCTCAGCCTTCGCGCGGCTGCGTGATCGAGCCGCGGCGTCGCGGATCGGCGGCGAGGACGACTCGCCCGTCGTACAGCCACGGCTCGTAGTCGGGCGGCGGTAGGTACGCGGGGAGGCCTTCGAGATCCGCGAGCCGCTGGAGCACGATCCCCTCGACAACCGAGGGACAGAGGAGCGGGAACGAGAAGCCGGGGATGCGGCCCGATCCGGGCTCGTACGGGGCGAGCGCACGCGGGCGAGGGTGGAACGGGCCGCCGTGCCACGCGATCGCGCCGGCGACGACCGCGAAGCCCTCGGCGTGCGCAGCTGACGCACGCTCCTTCCAGCCCGGCGCCGGTTCGACCCAGTCAGGGAGCTCCGCGTACGTCTCGCTGCGGCGCGGTCCGACCTCGACGCCGGTCGTCACGAGCCGGCTGCCGAGCTCCGAGAACCAGGCCCGGTGCTCCGCGACGAGGTCGAACGCGAACCGATACCGGCCGGGTGGGATCGGCGCGCGCACGCGCGCCTCGACGGTCGCCCGCTCGCCCGGCGCCAGCGGCGGCAGCTCGGTGCGCTCGCCGTCCCAGACGATGGGGTTGTCGCGCTCGTCGAGCCAGTGGTACGAGAGCCGGATCCCGTCTCCCCACGCGACGCTGCCCACGTTCTCGAGCTCGACCTCGCCGCGCCCGACCGCGCCCGCCTGCACCTCGCCGAGCCGCCAGTCGAGGACGCGCACGACGAGAGGGCCCTTCGCCATGGGCGGCTAGTGTAAGCAGCGTGGATCCACTGCTCGTCCGCGCCGCGCGGCGCGAGCCGGTCGAGCGAACGCCGGTGTGGTTCATGCGGCAGGCAGGACGCTCGCTGCCGGAGTACCGGCGCATCCGAGAGCGACATTCCTTCTACGAGATCAACCGTTCGGCCGAGCTCACGGCCGAGGTGACGCTGCAGCCGGTCCTACGGCACGGCGTGGACGCGGCCGTCGTCTTCGCCGACATTATGACCCCGGTCCTCGCGATGGGAGTCGACGTCGAGCTCGTCGAGGGTGTCGGGCCGGTTGTCGCCGAGCCGGTGAGGACCGCCGGGGACGTCGAGCGGCTGCGAGTGCCGGAGCCGCTCGCCGAGGTCGCGCCCGTGCTCGAGGCGATCGGCATCGTGCGGCGGGAGCTGGCAGACGAACGTGCCGTCGTCGGCTTCTGCGGCGGGCCGTTCACGGTCGCGGGGTATCTCGTCGAGGGTCGCCCGTCCCGCGACTTCGCCGTGACCAAAGCGCTCATGTACCGCGAGTCGCGGGTGTGGCATGCGCTACTCGAGCGACTCGCTTCGACATTCGCGGCCTACGTCCTCGCGCAGGCGGAAGCGGGGGCCGACGCCGTCCAGGTGTTCGACTCGTGGGCCGGCGTGCTGTCACCCGCCGACTACGCCGAGTTCGCTGCTCGCTGGTCGCGTCACGTGCTGGACGCGCTTCACGACGCCGGTGTCCCGTCGATCCACTTCGGAACCGGGACCGCGACGCTGCTGAGCGCCATGGCCGGGGCAGGTGGCGACGTCGTCGGCCTCGACTGGCGTGTCCCGCTCGACCAGGGCTGGGCGGCGATCGGCCCCGACCACGGGGTACAGGGGAACCTCGACCCGGCGGTCCTTCTCGGCCCCTGGCCGCGAGCGGAGGCCGCGGCACGCGACGTGCTCGCCCGCGCCGCCGGCCGCCCCGGCCACATCTTCAACCTCGGCCACGGCGTCCTACCGGCAACCGACCCGGATTGCCTCGGCCGCCTGCGCGAGCTCGTCCATGCCGAGACCGAACGTGCGAAAAGTCCCACCTTCGGCACACCTGCGTGACGAAGGACACCTTGCGCGGCGGCTACCCTCGAGCTGTGTCCCCAGGGCGGGTGGGGGCTAGGGATGGAGGGTCGCCCCGGCGCCACGCCGCGAGCAGCGACGGGAGCACCGCCGGCAGTCGCCGCAGCGGGCCGCGCCGGCGCCGGCTCGGCTAGCTTGGACGCCGTGAAAGCGGCCGTCGTACTCATGGCGTATGGGTCGCCGGAGCGGCTCGCCGACGTTCCCGACTACTACGCCGACATCCGCGGCGGGCGCGCGATCGCGCCGGAGCATCTCTCGGACCTCGTCGAGCGCTACCGCCGGCTCGGGATCGAGCAGTCGAATCCCCTCAACGCGATCACCGAGGAGACACGCGCCGCGCTCGAGCAGGCGCTCGGCCTGCCCGTACTCACCGGGATGAAGCACTGGCGTCCGCGCATCGCCGAGGCGGCCGAGCAAGCACTCGCGACCGGCGCCGAGACCATCGTCGGGCTCGTCCTCGCGCCGCACTACTCGCGGCTCTCGATCGCCGGCTACCGCGACCAACTCGAGCGGGCGCTCGACGGGCGGGCCCGGCTCTCGTTCGTCGAGAGCTGGCACGACGAGCCCGGCTTCGTCGACTTTCTCGCAGCCCGCATCGAGGGCACGACGGCACAGGTCGTCTTCACGGCTCACTCGCTGCCGGCACGCATCCTCGACGATGGCGATCCGTACCGCGACCAGCTACTCGAGACGGCCGCACTCGTCGCCGCCGCAGCAGGAATCGAGGACTGGTCGTTCTCGTTCCAGAGCGAGTCGCCCACCGGCGAGCCGTGGCTCGGCCCCGACATCCTCGACCATCTCGAAGAGCTCAACCGGCGCGGCGTCCGCGACGTGCTCGTCTGCCCGATCGGCTTCGTCTCCGATCACCTCGAGATCCGCTGGGACATCGACACCGAGGCGCAGCAGAAGGCCGCGGAGCTCGGGCTGCGCGTCACGCGCATCGAGATGCCGAACGCCGAGCCCGCCTTCGTCGACGTCCTCGCCGGGATCGTCCGGCGCGCACTCGAGCCTGTGGCGGTATGAGGCCGGGACAGATCCTCGTCGACCGGGTCTCCCGTCGCTTCCGCGTCTCCGCGAGCCCGCAGCGCACGCTGAAGGATCTCTTCATCGCCCGCGGCCGAACGCCGTCGACCGACGTGTGGGCATTGCGCGACGTCTCGCTTCGCGCCGAGCCCGGGGACGCGCTCGCACTGGTCGGGCGCAACGGCTCCGGGAAGACGACGCTGCTTCGAATCCTCTCCGAGATCATCAGGCCGACCTCGGGCCATGTGGCGGTCGGAGGCCGCGTCGGGTCGCTTCTCGAGCTCGGCGCCGGCTTCCACCCCGACTTCACCGGTCGCGAGAACGTCTACCTGAACGGCTCGATCCACGGGCTGCCACGCGCGCGGGTGCGCGAGCTGATGGACGAGATCGTGGCCTTCGCAGAGCTCGAGCGCTTCATCGACTTCCCGGTGCGCACGTACTCGTCGGGGATGTACATGCGTCTCGGGTTCTCGGTCGCGGCGCATATCCAGGCCGACATCCTCCTGCTCGACGAGGTGTTCGCGGTCGGCGACGAGGACTTCCAGCGCAAGTGCTTCGGCAAGATCGCCGAGCTCAAGCAGCGCGGCGGGACGATCGTCTTCGTCTCGCACGACGCGCGCGCCGTCGAGCGACTCTGCGACCGAGCCGTCCTCCTTCGTCGCGGCGAGGTGGCGTTCGACGGGCCCACACGCGATGCGATCACGCGCTATCGCCAACTTCTCGCCGCCGAGCGAAGCCCTGACGAGCTGGCCGCGGGCTTGCGCGAGTGGGGAAGCGGCGAGGCGCGGATCGTCGAGGCGCGCCTGCTCGACCCCGACGGCGACGAGCGGCAACAGGTCGCCGCGGGTGAGCCGGTGACCGTGCGGCTCGTCGTCGCGTCGGAGCAGCCTGTCGCCCCGCCCAGCGTGTCGCTCGAGCTTCGCGGCGACGATGGCGTGGTGATCGGCTCCGTCGTGCAGTCGACCGCAGCGCTCGGCTGGGATGGAAGCCCCGGACGGCGCGAGCTTCGCTTCGAGCTCGAGAGCCTGCCGCTTGCCGAGGGACGGTTCCACCTCCGCTCGGCGCTCGTCGAGGCCGAGGGCGGCAGGCTACTGCACTCGCTCGACGACGTGATCCGCTTCTTCGTCTTCTCGGCCGGCGGCGAGAGCGGCGCCGTCCTGCTGTCCGGACGCTGGACCATGCAGGAGATCGGCGCCGCTGCGCCAATCGCTCGCCTATGAGCTCGCGCTCCTGCCCCGACTGGCCGCAGCTGATGGAGGTTGCACCGGAGCTCCAGTTCAAGCACTACACGCTCCGCGAAGCCCAGCCACACCTGCCGGGCGACGCTCTCGTGCAGCTCGACCTCTCGGCCGGAAACGGCGAGGCGATCTGCTGTGACCTGGAGAACCACGTCTTCAACCCGGTGCACACCGACGGGCCCCTTGCGGACGCCTTGCGCGCGTCGCACTGGTTCGATCTCCGCGAGTGGACCGTCCACTCGTCGGGGGGCACAGCCGCTTGAGCTGAGGCGCTCCGGCGGCCCGCGGGGCTCACGCTAGGCTCCGCGCGATGCCGTCGGTCGTCGTCCCTTTCCGCGGGGCAGAAGGCAAGAGCCGTCTCCGCGTCTCGTCCTCGGCCCTGCGGGCGACGCTCGTCCGGGCGATGCTCGCCGACGTCGTCGAGGTGTGCCTCGCGGTCGGCCCGACGTTCGTCGTCACGCCCGAGCCGATCGACGTGCCTGGAGCGACGACGGTGGAAGACCCCCGCCGCGGGCAGGGAGGAGCCGTTCGCGCGGGCCTCGACGCGGCCGTCGCGGCGCGCGGGGCGAGTCCGTTTCTCGTCGTCAACGCCGATCTGCCGGCGGTCCGGCCGCGCGACCTCTTCGCGCTCGCCGGCAGCGTGCCGGCCGGCGGGCTCGCCTTGGCCGCCGCGCGCGACGGTACGACGAATGCGCTTGCGTTCGCGGCCGCCGAGCTATTCGAGCCGGTCTACGGCCCCGGCAGTGCGGGCCGGTTCGCCGCGCTTGCGCCGTCGCGGCCCGTCGACTCGCCGAACCTCGTCGACGACATCGACACGATTGCCGATCTCGAGCGTGTCGGCCCGCGCCTCGGCCCGCGCACACGTCGCGTGCTCGGCGCAGTCCGGACGGAAGCCGCCGCGTGAAGGCAGTCGTGCTCTCGGGAGGAGTCGGGGGCGCCCGGTTCCTCCGTGGCCTCGTCTCTGTACTCGATCCTGACAACGTAGCCATCGTAGGCAACGTGGCGGACGACATAGAAATCCTGGGCCTCCACGTCTCACCGGATCTCGACAGCATCCTCTACGCGCTCGCCGGTCTCGCCGACGAGGACCGCGGCTGGGGCCGCGCCGCCGAGTCGTGGAATGCGCTCGGAGCGGTCGAGGCGTTCGGCGGCGAGGCGTGGTTCAACCTCGGCGACAGGGACATCGGCCTGCACCTCGTGCGCACGCAAGCGTTGCGCGAGGGGGCGACCCTGAGCGAGGTCACGGCGCGGCTCGCGCGAGCCGCCGGCCTTCGCTGCGCGCTGCTCCCGGCCACCGACGATCCGCTGCGGACGTTCGTCGAGACACCTGCGGGGACCTTCCCGTTTCAGACGTGGTTCGTCGCGCGCGGCCACCGCGACGAGGTCGACGCCGTCCACTACGCCGGCGCGCCCGAGGCGCGCGCGGCGATCGGAGTCGCCGCCGCGCTCGAGGATGCCGAGTTGATCGTGATCGCGCCCAGCAACCCCTACGTCTCGATCGCACCGATTCTCGCGGTCGACGAGATCCGCCACGCGCTCGCCTGCCGCCGCGTTCCGTGCGTGGCGGTCAGTCCGATCGTCGGCGGTCGCGCCGTCAGGGGACCTGCGGACCGGATGCTCGTGCGTCTCGCCGGCGGGACGACACCGGCGCATGTGGCGAGCTGCTACGACGGCCTCGTCGACGCCCTCGTGATCGACGAGGCGGACGCGAGGTCCCGCCTCCCTGACGGGATGCGTGCAGTCGTCGCGCAGACGCTGATGAGCGACGAAGACGCGCGGCGCCGACTCGCGCACGCCGTGCTCGACGCCGCCGGGACGCCGGCGTGAGGCGCCGCTTGTCGGCGCCGTTTTCAGGGCGTGCGGGCTTTGCTCGCGCGTCCGTCTGCGTTGGTGACGTGAAGCGTGTGCAAGCGGCGGCGGCGTGAGGCGCCGCTTGTCGGCGCCGTCTTCAGGGCGTGCGGGCTTTGCCCGCGCGTCCGTCTGCGCCGCCGACCTGACCCGGCTGCCGGAGCGGCGAGCGTGAGGGTCGCGATCCTGGGCGGGACCGGCGACTTCGGCCGCGGGCTTGCGGCACGGCTCGTCGCGCTGGGCGAGGACGAGGTTCTGATCGGCTCACGTGACGCGGAGCGTGCCCAGGCCGCCGCCGTCGAGCTCGGCGCGGCCGGCGGCGCGGCGAACGACGAGGTCGTCCGCGAGGTCGATCTCGCCGTGCTGGCGGTCAGGGCGGAGGCCGCACTCGCCACCGTCCGCGCGACGGCCCGCGCGCTCGGCGAGACGCCGCTGCTCTCGGTTGCGAGCGCGCTCGCGTTCGCGAAGGACGGCGTCCGCCCGGACGCAGACGCCCGCTCGCTCGCGGAGCGCGCGCAGGACGAACTCGCGGGCCCCGTCGCGGCCGGGCTGCATTCGATCGCCGCCGCAAACCTGGGTGAGGCTCCGCCCGACGAGGACACGCTCGTCTGCGGCGACGACGCCGACGCGAAGCGGCTTGCGCTCGAGCTTGCCGGGAAGGTCGTCCGAGGGCGTGCGCTCGACGCCGGCCCGCTCGCGAGCGCGCGCACGCTCGAGGGCTTGACGGCCGTGATCGTGAACCTGAACCGGCGCTACCGGGCACACGCCGGCATCCGCATCGCCGGTCTGCCGTGATCTCGATCATCCCTGTCGCGGGCCTGCCCGAGATCCAGGAAGGCGACGAACTCGGCACGCTGATCGCCGCTCAGGTCGAGCTCGAAGACGGCGACGCGATCGTCGTCGCGCAGAAGGTCGTCTCGAAGGCGGAAGGCCGCATCGTCGAGCTCGACCGCGTCGAGGCTTCCGATCGGGCGCGCGAGATCGCGGGTGATTGGGCCGACCCCCGCCAGACGGAAGTGATCCTGAGCGAGACGGTCGACGTCGTTCGCCGGCGGAACACGCTCGTGATCGCGCAGACGGCGCACGGGTTCGTCTGCGCGAGTGCCGGCGTCGACCACTCGAACGCCCCGGGGCCGGACACGCTCGTTCTGCTCCCGACCGATCCCGACGCAAGCGCGCGCCGGCTGCGCGACGCGATCCACTCGCGCACGGGCAAGGAGGTCGCGGTCGTCATCGCCGACTCGTTCGGGCGGCCGTTCCGGCTCGGTACGACCGACGTCGCGATCGGGGTCGCCGGCCTCGCGCCGCTGCGCGACCTGCGCGGGACGCCCGACCGGGCGGGACGTCTCCTCCGCTCGACCAAGGTGGCCGTCGCCGACGAGCTGGCCGCGGCTGCGGATCTCGTGCGGGCAGGCAAGGACGACGGGCTACCGGTCGTCGTCGTTCGAGGCGTGCGTCTCGAAGGCGACGGAGCGGCCGCCGAGCTCGTGATGCCTCCCGAGCGCGATCTGTTCCGTTAGTCGACGAACTCGTCGGCGACCGCGAGGGATTCGTCCAGCACCGCGATGCCCTCGTCGAGCTCCTCTCGCGTGATCGTCAGCGGCGGGCAGACCATGACGACGTTCCAGTGCGTCATCAGGTAGAGGCCGCGGTCGAGCGCGTGTTTCGCCATCGTCGTCACCGGCTTCGCCGCGTCGCCGGCGCCGTTGAACGGGACGAGTGGCTCGCGCGTCGCGCGGTTCTTGACGAGCTCGAGCCCCCAGAAGCAGCCGAGACCGCGCACGTCCCCGATCGACGGATGCCTCTCGGCGAGCCCCGCAAGCTCGACGCGGAAGATCTCGCCCATCGCTGCAGCGTTCTCGACGATCCCCTCTTCCTGGAACGCCTCGATCGATGCAACCGCCGACGCGCAAGCCAGCGGATGGCCAGAGTAGGTCAGCCCGCCGGCGAAGAACCGCGACCGAACCCATTCGGCGATCGGCTCGCGGACGACCATCGCCCCGATCGGGACGTAGCCGGAGTTGATCCCCTTCGCCAGCGTGAGGATGTCGGGGACGACGTCCCAGTGCTCGCAGGCGAACCACCTGCCGGTGCGGCCGAAGCCCGCCATCACCTCGTCACAGATCAACAGGATCCCGTGCCGGTCGCAGACTTCGCGGATCGCGTGCAGGTAACCGTCGGGCGGCGGGATGATCCCGTTCGTCCCCACGACCGTCTCGAGGATCACCGCCGCGACGGTCTGCGGGCCCTCGTACTGGAGGATCTCCTCGAGGTGCGGTGCGCCCGTGCAGACCGGGCACGGATTCGGATGGCCGGCCGGGCAGCGGTACGTGAACGGGTCGAGCATCCGCACGACGCCCGGAATGCCGGGCTCGGCCGGCCAGCGACGCGGGTCGCCGGTCAGCGTGATCGAGCCGCCGGTCGCGCCGTGATAGCTGCGGTAGCGCGTCACGATCTTGTGGCGACCCGTGTACCAGCGTGCGAGCTTGATCGCGTTCTCGTTCGCCTCGGTGCCGCCGTTCGTGAAGAACGACATCGCGAGGTCGCCCGGCGTCACCTCTGCGAGCAGCTTGCCGAGCCGCGATCGCGACTCCGTCGCCATCGGCGGTCCGATCGTCGCGAGCTGCTCAGCCTGCTCCTTGATCGCCGCGACCACCTTCGGGTGGCCGTACCCGATCGAGACGTTGACGAGCTGCGACGCGAAGTCGAGGTAGCGCTTGCCGTCGTAGTCCCAGAAGTAGCGCCCCTCGGCGCCCGCGACTGCGATCGGGTTGATCGCGTCCTGCACCGACCAGGAGTAGAGGACGTACCGCTTCGCGTCCTCGACGATCTGCCGTCCCAGCTCCGTGTTCGTCTCGGTCGTCACCATCTTTCGATCCTACAAGCGATCCCGGAGCAATCGGATCTCGCCGATACGCTCGAACCCGAGCTTCGCCAGGATCGGAGCAGACATCGAGCCGGCGCCGACGAGCAGACGCGGCACGCCCCGTGCGACGGCGGCGTCCCAGCGGGCGAGCACGAGCGAGGTGTAGACGCCGCGCCCGCGTAGGTGCGGCACCACGGCTCCCCCCATCAGCAGCGTCGCCGCCGGCGTGAAGACGGCACGGCCGAAGCCGACAGGATCGCCGTCGAGATAGGCGAGGTAGTGGCGGGAGCAGTCGTTCCGCTCGAGCGCGGCCCAGACCTCGCGCCAGTCTGGCTGGTCCGGACGGGGCTCGGGCCAGATCAGTTTCTCGATCTCGCGTACGCGCAGGTACTGGCCTGCAGTCTCCACGGGTCGTATCTCGACGGTCGGCTCCCCCGCCGGCCGCGTCACGATCGTCAGCGTCGTCGAGAGCGGCATCCACGAATCCGGCTCGAGCCCGAGGGCGCCGAGGCGGTCGGCGAGGTCGCGCGGCGTCGAGCGCTCGCCGACCCACCACGTGATGTGCTCGAGGCCCCGCTCGCGGCCGAGGACACGGAGCTCGGCGACCACCGACTCGACGTCTCCGAGCCGGATCCGCTCGACCGATGCGCCGCGGCCCCGGACGGCGAGCACGTAGCCGTCGCGCTCGAGGAGCTCGCGCCCGGGCTCCGGCGGGAGCGAAAGGCTCGGCTCCTCGGCCAGCTCGAGCAGACCCGGCGCGCTAACCTGCATCGGTGACCGAAGTTATCGACGCGCCGGCCGCCGTCAAGCCGATTCACCACTGGGTCGGCGGCAAGCCGTACGAAGGGGTCTCCGGCCGCACCGGCCCGGTCTACAACCCGGCGCGCGGCGCCCAGACGGGTGCCGTCGACTTCGCCTCCGTCGACGAGGTCGATGCGGCGGTCGGCGCTGCCAAGGCCGCGTTCCCGGACTGGCGCGCGCTTTCCCTGTCGCGCCGCGCCGAGCTCTTCTTCCGCATCCACCGGCTCTTCGACGAGCACCGTGGTGACCTGGCGCGGCTGCTCACGGCCGAGCACGGCAAGGTCCTTTCCGACGCGATGGGCGAGGTCGCGCGCGGCCTCGAGGTGATCGAGTTCTGCTGCGGCATCCCCACGCTCCTCAAAGGCGGCTTCTCCGAGCAGGCGTCGACCGGGATCGACGTCTACTCGATTCGCCAGCCGCTCGGGGTGGTCGCGGGGATCACGCCGTTCAACTTCCCGGCGATGGTGCCCATGTGGATGTGGGCACCGGCGCTCGCGTGCGGCAACACGTTCGTTCTCAAGCCGTCGGAGAAGGATCCGTCGGCGTCGATCCGGACTGCCGAGCTCCTCGCCGAGGCGGGCGTCCCCGACGGCGTCTTCAACGTCGTCCACGGCGACAAGGTTGCGGTCGACGCGCTACTCGAGCACGCGGACGTCGCGGCCGTATCGTTCGTCGGCTCGACGCCGATCGCGCGCTACGTCTACGAGACGGCGACGCGAAACGGCAAGCGCTGCCAGGCGCTCGGCGGAGCGAAGAACCACATGATCGTGCTGCCGGACGCCGACATCGACATGGCCGCCGACGCGGCGGTCTCGGCCGGCTACGGCTCGGCCGGCGAGCGCTGCATGGCCGTCTCGATGGTGGTTGCGGTCGGCGGCGTGGCGGACGAGCTCGTCGAGGCGATCAAGCAGCGGATCCCGAACGTGCGCGTCGGCGACGGCACCGACCCCGACGCCGAGATGGGGCCGCTGATCACGCGCGAGCACCGGGACAAGGTCGCGGGCTACGTCGAGAACGCAACGGCCGAGGGCGCCACGGTCGTGGTCGACGGTCGCGAGGGCTGCCCGACCGACGGCTTCTTCCTCGGCCCGTCGCTGCTGGACGACGTCAAGCCCGACGCGGCCGCCTATCGGGACGAGATCTTCGGGCCGGTTCTCGGGGTCACCCGCGTCGCCACGTACGACGAGGCCGTGCGGCTCGTCAACGAGAGCCCCTACGGGAACGGGACAGCGCTCTTCACCCGCGACGGCGGCGCCGCGCGCCAGTTCCAGTTCGACGTCAAGGCCGGCATGGTCGGGATCAACGTCCCGATTCCGGTGCCCGTCGCCTACTACAGCTTCGGCGGCTGGAAGCAGAGCCTCTTCGGCGACCGGCACATCTACGGCCCGGAGGGGATCGACTTCTACACGCGCACCAAGGTCGTCACGTCGCGCTGGCCCGACCCGGCGACGTCGTCGGTCGACCTCGGCTTTCCCCAGACTCGCTGAGCGCGAACAACAGGGCCGCTTAAACGCGACGGGCCGCGCAAGGCGCGGCCCGTCGCTCGAGAAGCTCGGACTGGACTAGATGCAGCCGTCGCCGTCGCTGACGGCTCCGGTGTCGTCGTCGTCCTGGTCGCCCGGGCCGTTGGCCGCGATGGTCTGGCCGGCAGGACACTCGGACGCAGCGCCGCCGCCGCCTGCGGCTCCGCCGCCGCCGGCTGCGCCGCCGCCGTTGTTCGTGACGCCGCCGCCGCCCTGCGTCGTGCTGCCGCCGCCGCCCTGCGTCGTGCTGCTGGTCGAGCTGCTGCTGGAGCTCGACGACCCCGTGCTACCGGCCGCCTGGACCTGCTCGTCGGCCTTGGTCACGACGACGCCGATGCCGATGAGCCCCTTCATGCCGGCCGCAGCATGACCGGTCACGGTGCAGAGGTACTCGTACTTACCGCTCTTCGTGAGCTTCACGGTCAGCGTTGCCTTGTCACCGTGGTGCAGGATCTTCGTGACCTTGCCCACGCACGCGTTCTTCGTCAGGTTCGTCGTCGGCGCGGTGCAGATCTTGAAGTCGTGGAACGCGACGCCCTGGTTCGTCACGTTGAACGTGATCGTGCCGGCAGGCAGGTTCGAAAACTTCGACAGCTTGAAGGCAAGCTCGGTCGGCTTGCCTGCAGTGACGGTGATCGTGGTGACAGCCGCTCGAGGGCTGTTCACCTTCGCCGCCGCCGGGCCGACCAGAGACAGCACGAGCGCCACGACCCCGAGGAACGACGCGCTCAGGACGAGGCTAAACGAGCGTTTGCGATGCATTGCTAGAGACAGCTCCTTTCAAGAGACGCAAGTGGCAGACCGCCAGTCTCGACCACCGGTCAACCCCCTTCCGCGCGCAAGTATAGCCCCCGTCTTCTACCCCCTGGCGCTGTCACAAACCCCTAACAAACGCGCTCGTTCGAGTGGCCCAGACGCGCTACACTCGCGTCCGGGGAAGGTCGAAAGGCTCAGCATGAAGCGCGAATTCGATCGGCGACGGCGGGCGGGATCTCGCCTCTCGTTGCTCGCGGGGCTTGCTGCTCTTTGCCTGCTCGTCGCGGCCCCAGCGGCGCTGGCCGAGCACTCGTCGGCGGCGGCGAAGAAGCCGACGACGCCGGTCCTCAAGATCATCGCCCGCATCAGGGCATTCCAGGGCGGCGCCGGCTCGAACCTGACTCCTGTCCGGATCTTCTTCACACCGAGCATCATCAACCGCGGCACCGTGATGATCGTCGTCAGGAACAACGACGAAGACGGCTGGCACCAATTCTCGATCAACGGCGTCAACTCGAAGTGGATGGGTCCAGGCAGCGGCACAGCGGTCATGCGCGTGACGTTCAAGCGGCCCGGTAAGTACCTCGCCGGCGTGAACGTCGACGACGGCGAGACCGACGGCACCGGCATCCTCCAGGTCTTGAAGTAGACGACGGCGCCGGCCTCCGATGGCCAGTTCGACGCGCCCCGATGTATCGTTGAGAACCATGACCCGGGCTCGCTCGTCTTTCGTGGCGGTTGCGGTTCTCGCCTTCCTCGTCGCGCTGGCGGCTGGTGCGGGCCCCGCGGGAGCGTCGACCCGGAAGGTGGCGTCGCAGCAGCTGACCGTGTACTCGGTGGCTGCGGTGGAGCAGTTCTTGAATCACGCCGACGACCGGCAGCGGGGCTATGGCAATAACCCGTTCGGGAACTTCCAGGCGCCGACGGCGACGACGAAGGAGTCGAACGGGGGGCCGTTTCCGGGTGATCAGGCGTTGTTCCAGTTCACGCTGTACACGGCGCCGGACCGGAAGACGACGGTTGGGTCGGCGGTCTTCCTGTGCAACTACAACTTCAAGCACCACGGTTTCTGCGACGGGATCTACCGCTTGGACGCCGGTTCGTTGCTGGTGAAGGGGGCGTTGAACTTCGACGCGAAGACGTTCTCGCTGGTCGTGACGGGCGGGACGGGCAAGTACCGGTCGCTGACGGGCAACTTGACCTCGACACCGTCGGCGAAGCTGTCGCAGCGGGTGGCGTTCGTGCTCGACCCGATCCCTGCGCAGCAGGCGCGGACACTCACGTTTGCGTCGGTGCCGACGTCGGAGCAGTTCTTGAATCACGCCGACGACCGGCAGCGCGGCTATGGCAACAACCCGTTCGGGGGCTTCTTGCAGGCGAAGGCGACGACGAGCGAAAAGAACAACGGCCCGTTCCCGGGCGATCAGGCGCTGTTCGAGTTCAACATCTACTCGGGCAAGGATCTGAATCGGCTGGCGGGTTCGGCGGTGTTCACCTGCAATTACGGCTTCAACCGGATCGGCTTCTGCGACGCGCTCTACCAGTTGAGCGGGGGAACGCTGGTCGCGGAGGGCGCGCTCGACTTCAACGCCAAGACGTTCTCCCTGGTCGTGACCGGCGGCACCGGCAAGTACCAATTGGCGGCCGGGCAGGTGGCCGCCTCGCCATCGACGAAGGGCTCGCAGCGGATCGCGATCGGGCTCGTGTGATGCGCACCTTGCTCCTGAGCGGGCTGGTCGCGCTCGGGGTGCCGGCGCTCGCCTCGGCCTCGGTCGATGCGGCGCGGTCGACGCATCTGACGCTGTACACGGTCGCGCAGGCGGAGCAGTATGCCAACTATTCCGATGACCGTCAGCGCGGTTACGGCAACAACCCGTTCGGGAACTTCAAGGACACGACCGCGACGATCAAGAGGTCGAAGGCGGGCCCGTTCCCCGGCGACCTCGAGTACTTCCAGCTCACGATCTACAAGGACGCGGCGCTGAAGAAGCCCTATGGGACGGCCGAGATCACCTGCCAGTTCAACCTCAACAAGAACGCCTTCTGCGACGTGACCTACCAGCTCAGCGACGGCACCCTCGTCGGCGCCGGGCCGGTCGACTTCAAGACCTCCAGCTTCGACCTCGCCGTCGTCGGCGGCACCGGCAAGTTTCAGGACGAGCGTGGCGTGCTCACCTCCACACCGGCCGCGCGCCGCTCGCAACGCGTCGCGTTCGACCTGAGCTGAGGTCTACGGCAAGACGCCGCCACGCGCGCGCGCGGCGCCCAGCCCGCACACGAAGAGCACCGCGGCGGCCGCCTCGAACCACGAGGTGATCTCGGTCACGTGGGGCCGGCTGCCGATCGTCGAGCCGAGGCGACGATAGATCTGGTCGATCGCAGGCCCGGTGGTCGCCCGGTAGGCCTTGCCACCCGTGGAGCGCGCGAGCAGGCCGACGATGCCCGGGTCCGGCGGCACAGGGATCCGCAACGCGAAGTACCCGTGGCCCTCGAGGACGTAGCCGTTGCGCTTGCCGAGCGCGACGCCGTAGATGCGGATCCCCGCGGCGGCCGCGAGCGCGGCCGCGGCGGGCGGCCTGATCGTGCCGCGGTTCTGCGCGCCGTCGGACTCGAGCACGATCGCCGCCGGCGCGAAGGTGCCGACCTTGTGGTGATAGCCGTCGGCGGCGAGGCTCGCCACGAGCACCTTCACCGCCCCTGCGACGCCGGCGCCGAGTGCCGTTCCGCCCTGCGGCTTCAGGACCGCGATACCGGAGTCGACCAGCCTGTGGTCGGTCGTCGGCTTCTGGACGACCTGCACCTTGTCGCTGAACGTGACGAGGCCGACCTTGTCGTTCGGCGGTAGCTGCTGCAGGAAGTCGTGCATCGCGGCCTGTGCCGCCTGCAGCCGCGTCTCGCCGATACCGACGCGCTGCTGGCCGACGTCGCTCGCCTGCATCGAGGCGGAGATGTCGACCAGGAGGACGATCGTCGCCGTGCGGTTCGACGCCGTCAGCTGTACCCGCGGCCGGGCGAGGGCGGCGGTGGCCACGGCAAGCGCGAGCGCGATCAGGACGACCGGCAGCCGCAGCCACCAGCGATTCGGGCGCTTTGCGACGAGCCGCCTGACGAGGTCGACGTTCGTGAACGCCACCGAGTACCGCGAGCGGCGGCGCCGGGCGAAGACTTCGTACGCGAAGAGCAGCGGCACGAGGAGCAGAACGACCAGGTACTCGGGTGAGGTGAAGCTGAAGTGCCCCAATCCGCCCTCAGGAGATCGGCTCGCACACGGCGCCGATCTGGATGTGGATGAGGTACGGGATCGACTTGGCGGTCGTGATCTGCGCCTCGACCGTGTTGCCGGCCTCGTGCGTCACGATCTTCACGGCGCTCGCGGGCGGGAGGTGCGGTGGGCCGGAGGTACCGTAGGCGACCGCGCTCCAGCTCCCGACCAGCTTCTCCTTCGCGACGCAGCTCACGCTCGCGGGGAGCGCGTCGCCCGGCGCGAGGATGAGGCGCGTTGCGTGCCAGTGCGGCTGCGGCGCGCTGTGTGGTGACGCCGCCGCCAGCCGGGCGGAGACAGTCGAGCGCTTCGACGCCTGCGTGAGGTTGATGCAGCCGAGCACTGGTTGGAACGAGCCCTGCTTGCCGTTGCTCGTCACCGCGTGGAAGAGGAGCGACGAGCCCGGGTCCTGGTGGCCGATCGGCGCGCCGAGCTCGCCGTCGTACCAGACTTGCACCGCGCTCGAGCTCGCGAGCGCGTCCGTGCCCCCGAGGAGGTACTGACCCTTCGTCGTCGCCAGCGGCGGGCACCCGAACAGGTAGGTCGCCTCGCCGTTCGCGGGAACCACGACCCAGAGGCCGGCGATGCCGAAGCAGTAGGCGAGGTTGTGGCACTCTTGCGTCTTCGACGGCGGGAGCGTGAAGGGACCAGCGGCGGTCTGCGCGGCGCTGCTCCCGGCGAAGGACGACACGGCGACCACGGCGAGCGCCGCCATAGCGGCCAGGCGTTTCAGCGCGCGCGTCACGCCAGCCTTCCGAACCAGAGCCCGGAGAGGACGATGCCGCCGAGCACGAACGCGAGCCCGAGCTCGCCTGCCGCGGCGCTCAACGCGTGGTTCCCCTGCGGCGGCTGCGGGGTGGTGCTCAGGCCCTCCTTCTCGATTGCGCCGGGCAGCTTGCCGGCGTCGGCGGCGAGCTGCTGGTCGGACGCCGCCTCGAGAGCGGTGCCGCCCGTCAGCTGCGCGATGCCCTGGAGCGTGAGCGGCAGTGAAGGGACTGCGATGGTGAGCTGCGTCTGGAAGTTGTCGACCTTCGTCGGCTGCGTGACCGAGCCGTGCGAGGTGCCGATCGTGACCCCGTTGATCGGGATCCCGTACACGTAGCCGACCGAGGCGGCATCCTGAGGCTCGGCCCCGCCGCCGGTCTGGGCGCCGTCCGTGAGGACGACCAGCGCGCCAGGCGGATGAAGCCGGTCGACAGGGGCGCCGTCAGGGATCGCCTGGATGATGAGCGCGAGCGCCGAGCTGATGCCGTCGCCGATCGACGTTCCCGCGAGCGGCGTGATGCGCTTCGGCAGGCCTGCGATTACTTCCTGCCGATCGAGGGTCGGCTGCACGAGGAGTCGCACAGTGTTGCCGAACGAGAGTACAGCGATCTGGTAGTTCGACGGCAGCCTCTTGACGACCTTGACCGCGAGCTCTCGGGCCGCCTGCAGCCGCGTCGGCGTGATGTCGCGCGCGGCCATCGACCCGGACACGTCGAATGCGAGGACGACCGTCGGCCCGATGCCACGGCCGTTGCTGCTCGAGGCCCGTTGCGGCCGCGCGAACCCGACGAGCAGGAACGCCGCACCGAGCAGGACGAGCGCGGCCGGGATGAAGCCGAGTCGTCGGGGCGGTCGCGAAACGATGTTCGGTTGCAGCTGCGGCCGCGACCAGGCGGTCGAACGGCGCGCGCGGCGCCGGTCGAGGAGGACGTAGCCCGCCGCCGCGAGCGGGATCAGGATGAGCGCGAGCAGCAGCTCGGGCGACGCAAAGCTCATTTGCGGTCGCCTCGGGCCAGGAACGCTGCGAGCGGCGGCAGCCAGTCACCGTCCGTCGAGAGCGTGACGTGCGGGACGCCGGCGGAGCTCAGCAGCAGGTCCACCTCGCGACGCTCCTCGGCCGCGGCCTCGGCGTATTCACGCCGGAGGACGCCGTCGTCCGTGTTCACGACGACGTGCTGACCCGTCTCCGGATCGACGAGGTGAAGCTCGCCGACGTCGGGGAGCTCCTGCTCGCGTGGGTCGCGGATCTCGACCGCGAGCGTCGCATGTCGCGCCGCGACTCGCAGCAGACCGCGCTTCCAGTCGACCGGGCCTCGGAAGTCCGAGACGACAACGACCAGCGCGCGTTCGACGGCGAGGCCGCCGACCAAGTTCATCGCCTCACCGAGGCTCCCCTCGCCTGCGGGCGTCTCGCGGATCGCGCCGAGCGCGAGCAGCAGTCCGCGCCGGCCGCGCCGAGGTCGCAACAAGCGCGGCTCGCCGGCGCCGAACGCGACGACCCCCAGCCGGTTTCCGCGCCGGGTCGCGACGTGCCCGACCGCGATCGCGACGCCCTCGGCGACGTCGGCCTTGCGCCGGTCGGCGGTGCCGAAGCGCATCGACGCAGACTCGTCGAGCACGAGCCAGGTGACGAGCGTGTGCTCCGCGAGCTCGACGCGAACGTGGGTCTGGCCCGTGCGCGCCGTCACGTTCCAGTCGATCCGGCGGACGTCGTCGCCGGGCTCGTACGGCCGTACCTGGTGGAACTCGGTGCCGATGCCCGTGTAGGCGGAGCGGTAGTCGCCGGCCAGCATCCCGTCGACGCGGCGCCCGATCGCGAGATCGAGGACGCGCAGCGCTTCCGCTGTGATCGGCCCGGGCCCGGGGTCGGCAGGACCGCGTTGGCGGTCCAGGACCTCGATGATTCCTCTGCTGCTCACGTCACCGCTTTCGCCTCGTGGCCGCGTTGCCCAGGGTCAAGCGGCGCAAGCCCACGACCTGTGGCGTCGACGATCAGAGGGTCGCGCGCTCGGTACCGCCCGTGACACCGATGCTGGGCTGCATGACTCGCGCGCGCCCTCCTCCCCTGTCGAATGCCTTGGTCATCCAGCGGGCGTCGAGACGCGCTCGCCGCCCTCGGTCCATCAGGTCACCTTGATCCCACCGCCGGGCGAGGTGTGGCCCGGAGGCAGGTCGCACGGGTTTGGATACCCGCAGTCCGGCAGCGTGGCGGTGTAGATCGCCTTGCGCGTGAACTTCACCGTCATCGAGATGATGTGGTTCGGCTTGACGCTCGCCGACGTGACGCCGGCGATCGAGAACTGATGCGCGCTGGGCGTCCGGTTTTTGACCTCGATGACGACGGTTCCCCGTTTGACCGTCGTGGGCGAGAAGGTGACGACCAGATTGGGCCAGATGGTTGCGTGCAGGACTTTCCCGCCTTTCGCCGGCGCCGGCAGCGCCGCCGAGGCCGAGGCGAGCATGAGCGCCACCGCGACGAGGCCTGTCGTGAGGTACTTCAAGAATTCGACCTCCTCTACCTAAATCCCCAAGAAATTCGAGTATAGCCCAGCTCGAACGCGGCTTCCGAGCCCGTCTAGAGCGCGACCAGGTTGCGGCGCCAGACGATCAGACCGAGCGGAAGCAACGCCACGAGCGCCGTGTAGAGCGCGAGCCGCGTCGTCTTCGTCGTCGTCACGTGTTTCGACTTCGGACCGGAGCCGATCGCCTCCCGGAGGGCCGCTCTGGCGGCGCCGAGCTGGCTGCCCTCGAACGCGCTGCCGTGCGCGTCCGCCGCGAGCTCGGCGGTGATCTCCGGCGCCCTGAGATCGGGACGGTAGCCGGGGTCGACGGTCCCGTCCTGGTGGTAGATCCGGTCCCCGGGGGAGCCGAACCGGAGAATGATCAGCTTGACCGGCGCCTGCGGCACCGTCGGCCGGCCGAAGAAGTTGGTCTGTGGCAACTTGGCCGACAGCCGCTGGCCGACGTTCTGCGGGAAGAACATGATGCTCTCCCCGTCGGTGAGGAAGACCGCGACGCGATGCGTCGTCGTCGGGGAGAAGAAGCCCTGGTCGCGCAGCGCGGCGAGCGGGTCGAACGTCGTCGCCACGAACTGGAACGCCGGCGGCGGCGGCTTGAGCACCCCGATCGCGCCGTCCACGGTGAGCGTGAAGGCGTCCTCGTCCGAGGTCGGGAAGAGCTCGGGGAGCAGCTGCGTCGTGAGGGACGCGACGCCCGCGCTCGCGTCGGGAATCGCGGCGCGGAGGGCGAGCGCGTCCGCCTTGGCCTGGGCGAGGCGGGTCGGCGAGGTGCGGCTCGCGGCGGCGCCCATCGAGCGGGAGACGTCGAAGACGAAGAGCGCCTGCGTGCTGTCGAGGATGCCGCGCCCGACGTGGCGGCGGATCGCCGGGTTCGCGGCGGCGACCGCCAGCAGGAGCGGTATCGCCGCGAGGCACGAGACCTCGAGGACGCTGACCGTGCGCGGCGCGAGGCCGAGTACACGCCGCGTCCGGGCGAGCCGCGCGCCTGCCACCAGCGCGGCCGCGAGCGGCAGCGCGACGGCACACGCGATCAGTCCGCCCGACGGTGACAGGAAGACCAGCGCGCCGACTGGGATCAATAGTCGCCTTCGGGCGAGATCACGGGCGGGATGCCCTTGCCGCGGCCGACTTGCTTGCCTTTCTTCTTCGACCCCTGGTTGTTGGCCTGCTGCTCGGTTGGCTTGCGCGAGTCCGCCTCGAACTGGCGCAGGATGAGCTCGAGGTTGGCTGACATCCGCGGGTCGTTCGGCGTCGCCCGCACCGCGCTCTGCATCGCCGAGATCGCCGCGGCGTACGGCGCGATGTCCTGGATGAACCCGCCGCGGGAGTCCTTGAGCAGGATGACGGCGAGCAGTGAATCCGCCTCGGCGGATCGTGCCGGGTCGGGGTTCGCGGCGGCGAGCGTGAGCGACTTCTCGGCGGTCTGAAGGACCTGCTCGTCGCCCGGCAGGATGCCGTTGCTCGTATCGAGCGCGTTCGCAACCGCGAAGAAGCGCAGCGCCGAGAGCGTGCGCCGATCCCCGTCGACTGCGAGGAGCCTGGCCGAGAGCGACGCCGGGAGATAGGTGGGCGCGCTGAAGACAACCGGCGCGCCGGGCGAGACGGTGTAGCGCATCTCGTTGTCGCGCAGCGTGTTCTGCCACGAACGGACGTCGTGTGCGAGCAGCACGGCGAAGACGGCGATCGCGATGGCGACGAGCGCGGCGACGAAGCGCACGGACGTGCGCCGCGGAGCGCTCTTGAGCCAGCGTCCCGCGACGCCGAGTGCGTTCACGCGACCGCCCTCCGGGCGGCGAACGACGTGCCCCAGCGAAGGGGCGCGAGCAGCAGCTCGTCGATCGCGAGCAGGAAGGCGAGGATCGCGGCGACGGCGACGAGCGCGCTCGGAAAGCCGGTTTGCAGCTGAGCGGCGGCCTGCTTCGGCACCTTCGGGGCGAGGAGCGACGCCTGCTTGCCGGCCGCCTTGAGGAAGAACTGCAGGTCGCCGACCGCCGGTTGCAGTCCGACGATTCGCAGCGGGATGCCCAGCCGCTGATAGGTCTTGCCGATCGCCGACACTCGCGTCAGGTCGCTCGAGTCGTCGAGGAGGTCGCTGATGAGGACGACGCTCGGGTTGCGCAGGTGCTGACCGGCGACGATCGACTCGGCGAGCTCGAGGCCGCTCGCGAGCTCAGTCCCGGCGCTGAAGGCCGACGCCCAGGGGTTGGGCGGGAGCGTGAACGTGGACCTGCCGAATGCCCGGCGGAACCCGGTGGGATGGAACAGCTCCGCGATCGGCAAGAGCGTGCTCGACGGCGAGCCCGGCGGCAGCCCCTCGTAGGCGTAGCTCGAGACGAGGACGAGGCCGACGCGCGCCTTCGAGTGCCCGAGGTACGTCAGCGTGCTGTACGCGAGCTGGAGCTTGTTGTACTCGACGCTCTGCGAGACGTCGAGGACGACGATCGTGTTCGAGCCGGGCGGGACGAACGGTCCGGCAGACGCGCTCGGCCCGCGCGAAAGCAAGACCGCGCTGATCGCCGCAGCCGTGAGCGCGGCGGCGAGCGCGAGGCGGATGATGCGCGTTCGCCGGAGGAACGGCTCGAGCGAGGGAGCGTCTGCGAGCGGGAGCGAGGCGGCCGTCATGCCTGCTCCTTCTCGACGAGCTCCGCGAGCTCTTCGAGCCGGTCCGGCTCCGGATCGCCTGCCGACCAGGCGACGCGCGATGCCGTTGCCCGCAGGCCGTCCGGATCCTCCGCGAGCGTGCGCGCGAGTAGCCCGACCGCGCGCCGCCGGTCCTCGATCGGGCGCGACTTCGCCTGGCGGACGAATCCGAGCGCGCGGGCCAGCGGCGGAATCTCGACGACGCGCTCCGGCCGGCGCCGCAGCACCTCGCGAACGACGATCCAGGCCGCGAACGCGGCGAGGACGACGGCGACGGCGTCGAGCGCGAACGCGAGGCCGCCCGGACCGACGCGATAGGTCGGAGTCGGGAGGTCGCGGTTGAGCACGAAGTTCGGCGTCGAGCCGGGCGGCGCGGCGCCGAAGCGCGGCGTCACGTTCAGCGTCGGCCATGCCTGTCGCAGGCCGACCGTGGCGCCGTCGTGTCCTCGTGCAGTGACGGTCACGCGCGGGAGGTGGACGACCAGACGCTGGTTCGGCGCGGGCAGACAGGCCATGTCGAGGCACGCGATGTCGAACGAGAAGATCTTCCGAACGTACGGGCCCGCGGAGAGCGTCTGCGTCTTCGTCGGCGTGATCTGATCCCAGTTGCCGAAGTCGGCGATGAAGCCGATCGTGTGCGGGTCGACGAGGCGCCGGTCGGCGATCACGGTGATCTGCGCGGTGACCGGGTCGGCGAAGTAGACGAACTGCGTCGACACGGCGGTGCGCACGACCATCGGCGTGGCGGCGAACGCCGGCGCGACGCCGACCGCCAGCGCGAGGACCGCGGCGGCCGTGAGCGCCGCCCGCTTCATGCGGCCCGCCTCCTCAGGAAGCGGCGCCGGTTGGCCCAGTTCAAGAACGCGATGTCGATCTCGTGCTCGTCGTTCGTACCGAGGACGACGGGGTCGAAGTCGAGGCTGTGGAAGAGGCGGACAAGCTTCTCGAGGCGGGTCGCGTGGTCCAGATGCAGGCGGCGCACGTCGCCGCTCGAGAGCCGGACGTAGGTGACCCGCCCGGTCGCCGGGTCCGCGACCGGCAGCACCGTCCCGGAGACGGTCGGAAAGCTCTGCTCCCAGACGGGATCCTGGATGATCACCGGCACGACGTCCCACCTGCGTCCGCGCGCCCGCAGCCACGTGGGGATCGGCGGCGGCCGGAGGAAGTCCGAGACGACGAAGACGAAGCAGCCGGCCGGCGCGTCGTGCCGACGCACGAGGAGCTCGTCGATCCCGCGCTCGACGGCATCCGCCGGCGCGTCGAACGGCGTCTCGAGCCGGTGCTCGATCTGCCGGATGCTCAGCCGCCGCGGCGGGATCCAGTAGCCGATTCCGTCGCGGCCCGTCGCGGCCGAGAAATCGAGGTAGCCGGCGTATGCGCGGGCCGCATGTGCCGAGGCGACGACGGCCACGACCACGTGGCGCAGGACGTCCGGCTTCGACAGCCAGGGCAAGCCCGGCGGGTAGAGCCCCATCGCGGGATGGTGGTCGGCGACGATCACGACCCGCGGCGCCTCGTCCGCGTAGTGCTCGCGCACGACGAACCGGTCGTCGTCCTGCATCGCGGACAGGCGGGCCGACGTCTTCCAGTCGATCCATGCGAGCTGATCGCCGGGGATGTAGCTGCGCGAGCCCGCGATGTCCGTGCCGCGGCCGCGCCGGAGGCTGTAGTACCCGCCGAAGGTGCCGCCCGTCAGGCGGTGCCGGGGAACGAGCGGAAACGTGCGGCGCTCAGGTCTCGACACGGCGCCGCGTCAGCGCGAAGCCACTCTCGTCGGCGTGCCGTCCCAGGCCGGCTCGGGCACCGGGGCGATGCGCAGGCACTCGGCCTTGACGCGCTCGAGCAGCGACCGGTCGGTCGCCATGCCCTCCACCGCGAGCGCGAAGGGCTCGAAGACGAGCCGGTGAGCGACGACGGGCAGGAAGAGCGCCTCGACGTCTGCCGGGTCGACGTACGAGCGGCCGTGGACGAGCGCCGACGCGCGGGCCACGCGCTCGAGCGCGAGGCTCGCGCGCACCGACGCGCCGACGCTCACCTCCTCCAGCTGGCGCGTCGCCCGCACGAGCTCGACGAGCCAGCGCAGGACGAGCCGGTCGACGTAGACGTGCTCGGAGGCCTCTCTGATCTCGAGCAGCTCGTCGGTCGAGAGGACCTCGCGGAGCGCCTCGAGCGGATGGACGTGACGCTGCTCCTCGACGATTTGAACCTCGTTCTCGATGGGTGGATAGCCGAGCGTGGTCTTGATCGCGAACCGGTCGAGCTGGGCCTCCGGAAGCGGGAACGTTCCCTCCTGCTCGATCGGGTTCTGCGTCGCGAGCACCAGGAAGGGCTCGTCGAGCCGATGCGTCGTCCCTTCGACGGTCACCTGCTTCTCCGCCATCGCCTCGAGCAGCGCCGACTGCGTCTTCGGCATCGCGCGGTTGATCTCGTCGACGAGCAGCACGTGCGCGAACACGGGCCCTGGACGGAAATCGAAGTCCCGCGTGCGCTGGTCGAAGATCGAGAGGCCGGTGACGTCGGTCGGCTGCAGGTCGGGCGTGCATTGAATGCGCGAAAACGAAGCGCCCGCGACGCTCACCGCGAGCGACCGTGCGAGGACCGTCTTGGCGGTGCCCGGCAGGTCCTCGAGCAGCACATGGCCGCCGGAGACGAGCGCGGCGAGGACGAGCCGGATCTCGTCTGGCTTGCCGTGGACGACGCGCTCGACGTTCTCGGCGAGCCGACCTGCGCGTTCGATCGCGACGGCGAGCGCCGGATCCTCGGCTACGCGGTCCTCCGCCGGCTCCATCGCGGAGAACGATACGCGAACACCGTTGCCGTCGCCGGTCTGGCCAGAGTCGAGCCCGGCGCGCGGGGGATGCCGCGCGCCGGCTCGGTTGTCGCTAGATGTTGGCGCAGGGCTTCGCGTTCGTGCTCGTCTGGCCCTTCTTGCAGACCGGAAGGTCGCTGAAGGTCGACGTCTGCACCTGGACCGACCCGACGACGCCGAAGTGGATCCAGTACGAGCCCGTCCACTGCGGCTGCCGGCCCGTGGCCGTGAAGTTCACGATGATCGCTCCACCCATCCCTGTCGCGGACTTCGGCGGCGCGGCGAGACCCTTGCAGACGATGATGTTGTCGCTGGTCAGGTTGCAGGTGCCGCCGACGCTGCCGGTAACCGCGGTGACGGTCATGCCGCTCGGCGGCGTCCAGTCGAAGCTGGACACGAACCGCGTCGGGTTGGAGTTGTCGATCTCGACCTGGTACTTGCCGG
>Ga0070731_10000535_pt1 | contig 49449 bp, 44 predicted proteins | sample Coa_R1_2_FD_66448 | JGI IMG/M metagenome (GOLD analysis project Ga0070731, IMG submission 66448) | Surface soil microbial communities from Centralia Pennsylvania, which are recovering from an underground coalmine fire - Coalmine... | ecosystem: Environmental > Terrestrial > Soil > Unclassified ...
GACACCGGGATCGATTACGCCGGCAGCCGAGTGCTCTTCAAGCGGCAAGCCGCGCCGGACTTCGGCTTCCGTCCCTTCAACGCCCCCCTTCCCCCGCCCCGAGTCCCTCCCGCGCCCGTTCCTCCAGCCCCGGAGGGCCGGCCCATCGCCGGCGCGCTGCTCGAACCCGTGGACGAGTCGGTCCGCTCGCAACTCGATCTCCCCGACGGACAGGGCGCCGTGGTCACGCGGGTGCTGGCGGGCGGCATCGCGGAGGCGCTTGGCCTGCGGAAGAGCGACATCCTGCTCGAGGTCGACGGCAAGACGATCGACTCCCCCGAGGCGGCGAAGGGCCTGATCACCCGCGACAGCAAGCTCACCGTGCTTCGGAAGGGAAAAAAGGAGACGCTGGGCAGCCGGAGAGATTTCTGATTTCGCGTCTCGCCGAATTTTCCGGCCTCCTCCATTTTTCCCCGGAAGGGACCCGATCCGGGGTTCCAGAAAATCAATTTACGGTTTGTCGATGTCCGCAATACGCGGTTTTCGTCGACGCAAAAGCCTCATTAAAAATTTTATAACGAATGAAGCCGCGAACCTTGACAACCCCAAGCGATGGGGGTATAGTCCCCCCGTAAGGTATACAGGTAGTGGGGCGCGACCGGGAGAGTCAGGACGCTACAGCGCACTCAAAAGCCGCTACGATAGGACGTAGGGGGGGCATTTTCGGGTAGGTATTCCTGGGGAGAGGACCACGTGCTGTTCACACAACCGACGCCTGTTCTATTGAAATAGAACAGCCTTTTAAAATATTTGAGTCTCGCACCACCGGGTGAGAGGAGGAAGCATGGATATGTTCGGGAAAACTGCCGCCGCGTCCGCCGTGGAAGCCGGGTCCGCCCTCGATTCGCGCCGCAAGACCCGCCGCCTGCCGGCCAAGGGCAAGGGCCTCAAGTTCAAGCGCGTCTACACCACCCCGGGCGTCGATCCGTACGACATGATCGAGTGGGACCGCCGCTCGTCGAAGATCAGCAATCCCGACGGCTCGACCGTCTTCAAACTGGAGAACCTCGAGATCCCCAAGAGCTGGTCGCAACTTGCCACCGACATCATCGCCTCCAAGTACTTCCGCAAAGCCGGCGTACCCGGGACGGGCAATGAAGTCAGCGCCAAGCAGACCGTCACCCGCATCGCCCGCTCCATCCGCCGCGCCGGCGAAGACTTCGGCGGGTACTTCTCCGACGTGGAGGACGCCGACACGTTCGAGGCCGAGCTGACCCACATGCTCGTCAACCAGATCGGCGCCTTCAATTCGCCCGTCTGGTTCAACTGCGGCCTCGCGCAGGAATACGGCATCACGGGCCCGGCCGTGGGCAACTGGCAGTGGAACAAGCTCACCGACAAGGTCGAGGAGACCGTCGACAGCTACACCCGCCCCCAGCTTTCCGCCTGCTTCATCCAGTCGGTCAGCGACGACCTCATGGACATGGCGGACCTGGTCAAGCGCGAGATGCGCATCTTCAAGTTCGGCTCGGGCACGGGCACGAACTTCTCGAAGATCCGGGCCGAGGGCGAAAAGCTCTCCTCCGGCGGCACCTCCAGCGGCCTGATGAGCTTCCTGGAGATCTACGACAAGTCCGCCGGCGCCATCAAGTCGGGCGGCACCACCCGCCGCGCCGCCAAGATGGTCTGCCTCGACATGGACCACCCCGACATCGAGCGCTTCATCGACTGGAAGATGAAGGAGGAGGACAAGGCCCGGGTCCTCATCGAGCACGGCGGCCTCCCCGCCGACTTCAACGGCGAGGCCTATCACACGGTCAGCGGCCAGAACTCCAACAACTCCGTCCGCGTCTCCGACGAGTTCATGACGGCCATCGAGAAGGACGGCTCCTTCGACACCCGCTACCGCTCCGGCGGCAAGGTGGCCAAGACCTACCCGGCCCGCGATCTCTGGAACAAGATCGCCGTCGCCGCCTGGAAGTGCGCCGACCCCGGCCTCCAGTTCGACACGACGATCAACAAGTGGCACACCTGCTCCAATACCGACAAGATCAACGCGTCGAATCCCTGCAGCGAGTACATGTTCCTCGACGACTCGGCCTGCAACCTCGCGTCGCTGAACCTGACGAAGTTCCTCTCGCCCGAAGGCATGTTCGACATCGCCCGCTACCGCCATGCGGCGGAGGTCTTCACGAGCGCCCAGGAGATCGTCGTCGAGTTCGCGAGCTACCCCAACAAGCAGATCGGCCAGAATTCCCACGACTACCGCCCCCTGGGCCTCGGCTACGCCAACCTCGGGACGCTGCTCATGCTGCTCGGCATCCCCTACGACAGCGACCGCGGCCGCGGCATCGCCGGCGCCCTGACCGCGATCCTCACGGGCCGCGCGTACCGCCAGAGCGCCGAGATCGCCCGCTCGAAGGGCCCCTTCCCCGGCTACGAGAAGAACCGGGAGCCCTTCCTCAAGGTGATGCGCATGCACCGCGACGCCGCCTATGGCATCAAGGGGGAGGACTGCCCCCAGAATCTTCTCAAGGCCGCCCGCGAGGACTGGGATGACGTGGTCGCCCTCGGCGAGGTCCACGGCTTCCGGAACGCCCAGGCCACCGTGCTGGCCCCCACGGGAACGATCGGCCTCCTCATGGACTGCGATACGACGGGCGTCGAGCCCGATTTCGCCCTGGTGAAGTTCAAGAAGCTGGCCGGCGGCGGCTACTTCAAGATCGTCAACGAGTCGGTCCCCGAGGCCCTGCGCCGCCTCGGGTACACGAAGGAGCAGACGCAGGAGATCGTCGCGTACGTCATGGGCACCAACAAGCTCACGAGCGTCGCGCCGGTCAACGACCGGGCCCTGGCGGAGAGGGGGCTCACCGCGGAGGAGATCGGGCGCATCGAGGCCCAGCTCCCCAAGGTGTTCGAACTCCGGCACGCCTTCAATTCCTTCAACGTCGGCGAGGCGTGCCTGAAACGGCTCGGGCTGAAGGCCGAGGACGATCTCCTCGCCAAACTCGGCTTCACGGACGCCGAGATCGACCACTCCAACGACGTCCTCTGCGGCCGGATGACCGTCGAGGGCGCCCCGCACCTGAAGGAGGAGCATCTGGCGATCTTCGACTGCGCCAACAAGTGCGGGAAGATCGGCCAGCGCTTCATCCATTGGATGGGGCACATCAAGATGATGGGCGCCACGCAGCCCTTCATCTCGGGTGCCATCTCGAAGACGATCAACATGCCCGCCGAGACGACCGTCGACGAGATCAAGGAAGCCTACTGGCAGTCCTGGAAGCTCGGCCTGAAGGCGGTCGCCCTCTACCGCGACGGCTGCAAGGCGTCGCAGCCGCTCTCGACGAAGTCCTCCGATAAGAAGAAGGCCCCCGCGGGCGCCTCCGAGGCCGACATCGAGGCCGAGGTCCAGAAGCGCGTCGCGGCTGAACTCGCGCGGATCGCCGCCGAGAAGAGCCAGAATCTGATGCAGGGACAGCTGCTGCCCACGACGGTCGCCTCCCCGGTGAGCCCGACCGCCGCCAGCCAGAGCCCGAAGCGCTTCCGCCTCCCGCGCAAGCGGAGCGGGTTCACGCAGGAAGCGCGCATCGCCGGCCAGAAGGTCTACCTCCGCACGGGCGAGTACGAGGACGGCACGCTGGGCGAGATTTTCGTCGACCTGGCGAAGGAAGGCGCGGCCTTCCGCTCGATGATGAACTGCTTCGCGATCTCGGTCTCCCTGGGCCTCCAGTACGGAGTGCCGCTCAAGGAGTTCATCGACGTGTTCACGTTCTCGCGCTTCGAGCCCCAGGGCCCGGTGGATCACCCGAACATCAAGATGTGCACGTCGATCGTGGACTATCTCTTCCGGGTGCTCGCACTGGAATACATGGGCCAGACCGAGTTCGCCCAGGTGAAGCCGGCGGACGGCGAGACCCGGTTCCGCCGCGTGACGGACTTCATCCGGAAGACCGAAAGCACCCAGGCCGCCCCGCCCGCGGCGCCCGCTCCCGCGGCGGACACCCAGACGCCCCCGATCCAGGCCACGGCCGGCGGCCACGTCCAGGTGGACATCGTGAACGTCTCCGGCGGCCACGAAGCGAGCGCGCTCTCGGAGCACCTGGGCAAGATGATGGGCGACGCCCCCTTCTGCAATCTCTGCGGCCACACGACGGTCCGCAACGGCGTCTGCTACAAGTGCCTGAACTGCGGCAACACGCTGGGCTGCTCCTAAGCGCCCATAGGTAGGAGAGTTCGAGCCGCCTGCTTCCCGCGAGGGGAGCAGGCGGTTTTTCATTGGACGGATCGCCGAGGTACGCTACAACAGCGGCGATGCTTCGACCGGCCCCCCTCCTCTTCCTCGCCCTGTCCGCCTGCGCCCATAGCCCCACCGCCGAGGAGGTCGAGCCGCTGTTCCTGACCATCGAAAACGGCAACGCCGTGCAGGCCATGGCCGCCACCGAAAAACTCGTCGCCGCCTATGACGACACCCACCTGCCCCGCCTCGAGAAGATGCTCGACGCGAAACCCGTCCGCGCGCTCCAGCTGATCAGCGAGCTTTCCAGCGACGGCAGCGGGAAGCTCCTCCTCAGCCACCTGTCCTATCTGCTCGAATCGAAGGACGCCGAAGTAGCGCGCATGGCGGCCGTCGCCTCGGGCCTCCGCCGCCTCAGGGCGGCCACGGCCGCCCTCCTCCATCACCCTGAAGAACCCTCCGTCATCCGCGCCCTGGGCCGCATCTGGGAACAAGACCTCGACGCCGGCCCCCTGCCGCGCGAGGAGGAGATCGACCGGCTCACCGTCCTGGCCGTGGTGCACCGCCAGACGATGGGCGTCAATCCCGGCGTCGAATCCTGCGAAGCGATGCTGCTGGTGATGAACGCCGCGGAGCTGACGGACTTCCTGCACAAGCATGCCGGCGACAAGTTCCCCTCGCGGCGGCTCTGCGACGAGGCGGTCCGACGGCCGGGGTTCGATCCCGACAAAGGGCTCCTCATCCACGACGCGCTCCTCCAGAGCCCCGACGTCGCCTTCGTCGCCGGAATCCTGGAGTCGTCGCCCTTCCCGCTTCGCGAGGACCTGGTCAAAGGATTCCTCAAGGACGACCGCACGGTCCGCGAAGGCGTGCGCCTGAGCGACCTGGCGGCGGCGCGGCTGAAGCGCTGATCAGGGCCGCTTCGCGCCGCAGTCCGGGCACTTCTCGTCGGCAACCTTGCGCTGGCACGCTCCGCACCTCCATGCGGCCGCCCAGTCCTGGTTGAGCCGCGCCAGGACCTGAGGAGTCAGATCCAGCGCCTCCCGGTGGAAGAGCACCTCGCGGCCCGCGATGCGTTCGCCGGCCGTCGCCTGGGAATCGTCCTCGGGCGCTCGGACGTCGTCCGAGCGCAAGACCACGTCCAGGCCCCGCTGGCGCGCGAGATCCGAGACGACGCGGCGGACGTCGGCATAGAGACGCGTGTCCAGATCCGCCAGGCGGGCGGCCAGCTTCCGCTTGCTCACCTCCGCGAGCAGCTTCAGGTCGTACTCGGCGTGGGCCCGAAGCCGGACTTTTTCCAGGTAAAGATCCGTGCTGCCCTTGGCTCCGTCGACCTGTTCCGTCAGCTCGCTGATCCGCTTCTGAAGGATGCTGCCCTCCAGATGGAGATCGCTCCTCAGCTTGGCCAGCTCCTCGGTCATCTCGGCCATGCGGGTGTACGCCGACTTGTCGAAGCAGACGCGCAGGTTGACCACCCCGAGCGTCGGCGCCGGCGGGGCGACCTGCTCCGCGGCGCCCACGCGGCCGGCGACGGCCAGACCTCCGGCCAGGAACGAACGACGGGAGGCGATCATCGGAAGACCCTCTAGAACCGGAGACTGGATGGAAGCTCCACGCTGGGCTCGACGTCGACGGGGACCACGCTCGGCAGATCCTGGTCCAGCCGGCGCGGGAGCGGCGCCTCGCCCGACCAGGCCAGCAGTCGAAGGTCGGGCGGATCCGATGGAACGCCGTCGAACAGCGGAACGCGGGCCGACGCGGCCGGGAGGCGTCCCGGAGATTCCGCCGGCGGCCGGCGAAGGGGCACGGAGCAGAGGACCAGGGCGGCGGCCGCCAGGGGGATCAGCCAGCGGGCGGGCGAACGCCCGGCGGCCGGCGTCGTCGTCGCCATCCGGAGCCGGTCGATGCCGCGCCGGACCTGCCGGCGGTAACGACCCGCCAGATCCAGGGACGAGGCCGCAAACTCGCGGCACTCGGAGCAGACGGCGAAATGCCGTTCGAAGTCGGCCAGATCGCGGCTCTCGTCGATCGCCCGGGACACGCCGGCCTGGATCCCGTCGCAGCTCATCGCGTCACCTCGCGCACGGCCTCGGCCAGGGCCTTTCTTGCGCGAAAGAGCCGGCCCCGGGCCGTCGATTCGCTGAGGCCGAGGAGCTCGGCCACGCTCCGGAGGTCCAGATCGAACGCCGTCCGCAGGACGAACGGCTCCCGGAGTTCGGTCGGGAGCGCCCGGACGAGGCGGATGCATTCCTCCACCGCCTCCCGACGTTCGAGAGGGTCTCCCGGGAGCTCGACCGACCGGCCCCGGGGTTCCGGGGCCGGCGCGCGACGCCGGTGCCGGAAGTCGTTCAGCGCGAGGTTGCGCGTGATCGACAGCAGCCAGGCGCGGAACGGGCGCTCGCCGCGGTAGCTCGGCAGATGCTGATACGCCTGCTTCCAGGCTTCCGCCTCGATGTCGAGAGCCGTGTCGAAGTCCGTGCCGAACGACTCGTGGAGATAGCGGGCCGGGGAGACCCGGAAGCGCTCATAAAGCCGGGCAAAGCACTGCCGGCAGCCCGATTTTGCGCGGGCGGCCAGGACGTCGTCCTGGGCGGGCATCGTGACGTCGCACATCCTTCACCCTAGACACCCGAAACGGGAAATCGGCACACGATTCGTTATTCTCGCGCGTTTTGTACGCACAGATGCGGAGATCCATGAGAGCGATCCTGGCGGCCGGCGTCCTCCTGGCCGCGGTCCCTCAGGACCCGCAGCCCGGCCTCGTCGCGGAATATGTCCAGCTCGACGCCCGGCCGGAAGCCTGGCCCCTCCTTCCCCCGGGACGAAAGCCCGCCTTCGTCCGGATCGAAGCCGACATCAACCACGGGCTGGTCACCGGGAATTTCCACGGCACGAAGCTCAGCGAGAACTTCTTCGCCCGCTGGACGGGCCTCCTTCGCTGCCCCGAGGACGGCCTGTACAACTTCTACGTGGAATCGGACGATGGATGCCGCCTCTACGTCGACCAGGAGCTCGTGGTCGACAACTCGGACGGGCGCTCGATGGAGCAGAAGGCCGACCGGCTGACGCTGAAAGCCGGGGATCACGCGATCCGCTTCGAGTACTTCCAGGCGGAAGGCGTCGCCGGCGTCAATCTGCAATGGAAGACTCCGAGCGGAGGACGTCAGATCCTTCCCGCCAGCCACCTCTTCCACCTCAAGGAGGCGGAGGCTGTCGAGTGGGACCGGGAGGCCTGGGCCAGGCTCACGGCGCCGCCGATGCAGCCCGCGGCGGCCCCGAAGCCCGGCCGATACGCCACCATCGAGTTCGGCCCCTTCCTCTCGCGCATCGTGGGGCCCGCCTCCGATCCGGTCGCGATCTCCGGCCATCTGCTCCGGGTCGCCCCGGGCGCGACCGTCTGTTTTGACTCCCAGCTGCTTCGGGTGGCCGCGGCCTGGACCGGGTCCTTTCTCAACTTTCCGACGGAGAAGGACGGGGTTGCCGGCCTCCCCCGGCGCGGGGGGACGCTGACCTACCAGAACGGCCGGCACCCGGGCTGGGGCGACGGGACGGATCCTCGCACCCAGCCGTATGGCCCCCTTCCCCGCGAGGTCGGCCACTGGAACGGTCTCTACCTCCACGGCGGCAAGACCGTGCTTTCCTATTCCGTCGGGCCCTCGGAGGTCCTCGAACTCCATGGGTACGAGCAGGACTCCTTCACGCGGACGATTCGCGTGACCCCCGTGAAGGCCCCCTTGACGGTGTTCCTGTGCAAGACCGGGAAGGCGCTCGTCGGTCTCCAGGGGGACGGAGCGACCCTGAAGACGAGCGGGGAGAGCACCGTCCTCGAAATCTCGAAAGCCGGCACCTACAAGGTCTCGATCGGCAAGACCGACATGAGCCCGCCCGAGGACCTGGAGGCGTTGACGAAGGGCGGCCCCCCGCGCTGGACGACGCCGGTCGTGACGAAGGGGGTCCTCGGGACCGAGCCCGGGGCGTACCAGGTCGACACCCTGACCGTCCCCTATGAGAACCCCTGGAACTCGTACATGCGCCTCGTCGCGCTCGACTTCTTCCCGGACGGACGCGCGGTCGTCGCGACGCTGGACGGCGACGTGTGGATCGTGTCCGGCATCGACGAGAAGCTCGAGACGCTGTCCTGGAAGCGCTTCGCGACGGGACTCCAGCAGCCGCTGGGCCTGCGCGTCGTCCAGGGGACGATCCTCGTCCTGGGGCGCGACCAGATCACGCGACTGCACGACCTCAACGGCGACGGCGAAGCGGACTATTACGAGAACTTCAACAACGACGTCCTGCTCGGCGCCAGCAGCGGCGAGTACTCGATGGATCTCCAGGTCGGTCCCGACGGGGACTTGTATTTCGGGAAGTCCGGGACTCAGGGCAGCGGCGCGACGCCGCACACGGGCTGCATCCTCCGCCTGCCGAAGGACGGTTCGTCGCTCGACATTTATGCCACCGGCTTCCGGACGCCGTTCGGCGTCTGCGTCGGCCCCGACGGGTTCATCACGGCGACCGACCAGCAGGGCAACTACATGGGCAGCTGCCCCATTGTTCACGTCCGGAAGGGCGGCTTCTACGGCTTCGCGATGAACAAGCATCCCGAGACGACGTCGATGCCGCGCGAGCCGGCGATCTGCTGGCTGCCGATGGATTTCGACAATTCCTCCGGCGGCCAGGTCTGGGTTTCGGGCGACCGCTGGGGTCCGCTCAAGGGGTCGCTTCTGCACACGTCGTACGGGCAGAGCCGGCTGCTCCTGGTGCTGCTCGACGCGACGCGCGAGCAGGGCGGGGTCGTCCGCTTCCCCCTCAGCTTCGCCAGCGGCATCATGCGGGCGCAGTTCAGCCCGGTCGACGGGCAGCTGTACGTCGCCGGCCTGCGCGGCTGGCAGACGACGGCGGTCAAGGATGGCTGCCTGCAACGGGTGCGCTATACGGGGAAGCCCGTGACGCTGCCGGTGAGCTGGACCGTCCGGAAGACGGGGATCGACCTGAGCTTCACGGATCCGCTCGACCGCGAGGCCGCGACGGATCCGGACCGCTACTCGGCGGTCTGGTTCCAGGTCGAATCGACCCCCGACTACGGCTCTCCGGAATTCAGCCCGCTGGACCGGACGAAACGGGGGCGGCAACCCGTCGCGATTTCGGCCGCGACGTTGAGCGGAGACGGTAAGACGGTCTCGCTCGAGATCCCCGGGCTCCGTCCGGTGACGAACCTGATCGTGAAGTATTCGCTCCGGAGCGCCGCGGGCGCGAAGCTTCAGAACGACGTGAGCTTCACGATCAACCGCCTGCCGGACTGAGGATCCCCCGACCCCGGAGGGCGGTCCCAGGCGGTCCGGGTGGCCCTTGAATTCCGGCGCGGGAGGGGGGATGATCAGGGCATGTTCCGGCTGGCGGCGCTGCTGATCCTCTGCGCGCCCGGGGGCGCCGACGATGCTGTCTCCAAGGCGCTGCAGGGCCGCTGGACCGGGGCCCGCTACACCGAAGGGAACGGCGAGAATCAGAGCGGCGCGCAGAAGTTGGAAGTCGTCTTCAAGGACAATACGCTCGTCTGCGCGAAGGAGTCCGGCGCGCTCGTCGGCCAGGCGACGTTCGCGGTGTCGACCGACGGGAAGCAGATCGACTGCACCGGCACCAGCAGCGGCTACCAGAACAAGACGTACCTGGGGATCCTGAAAGTCGAGGGCGACAAGCTTTGGTGGTGCACGAGCGGGGGGGCGGGCAAGAACCAGAAACGACCCGGCAGCTTCGTGGCCAACGCCGGCGAAGCGTCCTACCTGATCGTACTCACCCGCGCCAAGCCGTAGTTCCCGCCCCCTAGAGCCATCCGCTCCGCATGTCCTGCAGGGCCGGGAAGTCCTTCCGGTAGGACACCAGAGCCGCCAGATCCAGATCGGCGCCGAAGACGCCCTCCCCGGTGCCCCCGTCGGCGAGGACGTTGCCGCGCGGATCGATGACCTGGCCCCGCCCCGAATACGCCAGCTTGGGATCGCGGCCGCATCGGTTGACCCCGACCACGAAGGCCTGGTTCTCGATCGCGCGCGCCTTGAGCAGCGCGAGCCAGTGCGCCTCGCGGGGCTCCGGCCAGTTCGCGATCACCGTGAGCAGCTGCGCGCCCTTCTTGGCCGCATTCCGGAAGATCTCGGGAAAGCGCAGGTCGTAGCAGATGAAGGAGGAGACCTGGAACGATTCCACGGCGTAGGTCACGACTTCGGTCCCCGGCGCGTAGTGCTGCGTCTCGCCGCCGTAGGAGAAGGGGTGGATCTTGGAATAGCGGGCCAGAACCCGGCGGTCGGGTGCGATGGTCACCGACTGATTGAGGCCGCGGCCGTCGGGCGCGCGGGCGACCACGCCGCCCGAGACGGCGACGCCGAAGTCTGCCGCGAGCGATGCGAGGAAGGACTCCGTCTCGCCTCCGGCGCCTTCGCTCAGGCCTGCCACGTTCATCGAGAAGCCGGTGGCAAACATCTCCGGCAGCAGCAGGAAAGCGCCGCGCGGGAGCCTCGCGCCCTCCACGAGGGCGCGGACCCGGGCGAAGTTCGTCTTCTTGTCTTCCCAGGCGATGTCGAGCTGGACCCCGGCGACGCGCATGCCTATCCTTTCACGATCCGCTTCAGGCCTCGGACCAGCCGGCCGATCCCCTCGGCTGCGGTGGCCGTCTCGAGCGCGCCGAACGCCACGCGCAGGGAGCAGCCGCTCGCGATGCCGAACGCGGTGCCCGGAATGGCGGCGACCTGGTGTTCGGCGACCAGCCGCTCCACCAACGCCAGGGGGGCCAGCGGGGTCGATAGCCGAAGGAAGAAGTAGAACGCCCCGTCCGTCAGCGGCGCGGCGCAGAACGACTCGATCTCCGCGAAGGCCCGGCGCGCGACCTCGCGGACCTCGGCCATCCCCGAGAGCTTGCCCCGGCAGTAGGACGCGCCGGCCTTCAGAGCGCCCAGCGCCGCCGCCTGGGCGATCATGGTCGGGCAGATGAGGTTCGTGTCCTGGATCTTGCGGACCGCGTCTTCCAGGGAACTGGGGATCACCATGTACCCGATCCGCCAGCCCGCGAAGCCGTAGGCCTTCGAGAACGAGTAGAGCGAGATCGTGTGGGGAGCGCTTCCCGGAATCGAGCCGGGAGAGAACGGGGTGACGCCGCCGTACGTGAAGTACTCGTAGGCCTCGTCATGGACGTGGTAGATCCCCCGGGAGCGGCAGAGCTCGTTCACCTCGCGAAGAGCCCGCTCGGGATAGACCGCGCCGGTCGGGTTGTTCGGGGACACCGTGACGATGGCCTTGGTCCGAGGGGTGATCGCCCGCTCGATGTGATCGACCTGGAGCTGGTATCGATCGTCCGTCTCGACCAGGACCGCGCGGCAGCCGGCCATGCCGATCGCCATCTCGTGGTTGAAGTAATACGGGGTCTGGATAAGGATCTCGTCGCCCACATCGGCCACGGCGAGAATCGCGTTGAAAAAGGCCATGTTCCCGCCGGCGGTGACGACGACCCGGGCGGAGGCGTCCATGGGGAGGCGGTTCTCGGCGCGGAGCTTCTCGGCAAGGGCCGCCCTCAGGGCCGAGGTTCCCTCGACCGCGCCGTACTGGTGGGTCTTCGGGTCTTCGGGGACCCCGGCGAGAGCCTCCAGCGCCTGACGCGGCGGACCATAGGCCACCATGCCCTGGCCGAGGGAGATGGTCCCCGGCGTCCGGCGGACGAGGTCCCCGATGATGGGGATGATCGGGGTCTGGACGTCTTCCATCCGGCGGGATTGGCGCATGGGGGACCAGTGTCCGCCGCTCCCGCCCCCCTGTCAAGCGGTTCCCCGTCCCAGGGCGATGCCCGGAGCACCGCTCAGGGATACCACTTCAGGAGACGGACCTCGATGCCCTTGTCCTTGGCGACCAAGGACTTGAACTTCTCGACGTCGCTCATCTCCTTGCCGCGGTAGTGGTAAGGATAGACGACCTTCGGCCTGAAGGCCAGCACCGCGTCGGCCGCGTGCTCCACATCCATCGTATAGGGCAGGTTCATGCAGACGAAGGCCGCATCGATGTCCTTGAGCGCCCGCATCTCCGGAATGTCCTCGGTGTCGCCCGACACATAGATCCGCTTCCCGGCGATCGTCAGGACATACCCGTTGCCGCGGCCCTTCGGGTGGAAGTTCTTCCGGTCCGCCGTCAGGTTGTACATGGGGACCGCCTCGATGCCGATGTCCCCGCAAGCCGTCTTTTCGCCGTTCGCGAGGATTTTCGCGGCGCCCTTGTCCGCGCCCAGCTTCTCGGCCACCGCGGCCGGCACGACGAGCATCGCCTCGGGGGCTCGGACGGCCGACAGCGTTTTGGGGTCGAAGTGATCGCCGTGGATGTCGGTGACCAGGATCAGATCCGGCTTGCCCTGGCCCTTGAACGCCTCGCCGCCGCCGGTGGGATCGACGAACACGGTCTTGCCGCCCCCTTTCAGGACGAAGGTCGCGTGCTGGAGCGGGACGATCGTGAGATCGCCCTTCTCGGAGGAGAGGATGTCCTGGGTGAGGGCCAGCAGGGCCGCGGCGATGAGCGTCGACAGAGTCGGCATGGTGAATCTCCTCCGGAAGGATATACGCCGCGGAGGGCCCGGCGTCTCCTCCCCCTTCAATCCCCGCCGCAATCCGGCTATACTGTCGGGATGCCGGCCCTGGAACAGCCCCTCCTGGAGGACGAGGTCGACACCTCGACGGAACCGAGGCTCGCGCCGCTGTATCGGGTCCTCATCCACAATGATGACGTGACCCCGATGGACTTCGTGGTCCGCGTCCTCGGGGAGATCTTCCGCCTCTCCCGGGCCCGGTCGATGGACGTCATGTTCCAGGCGCACTTCCAGGGGGTGGCCCACGTCGTCACGGAGCCCCTTGAGCGGGCGGAGTTCCACGTCGACCAGGCCCGCTCCCTGTCCCGAGCGCGGAAGTATCCGCTGACGTTCTCCGTCGAGCGCGAAGACTAGCCCGGCGCATGCACTGGCCCCAGATTCCCGAGGGCGTCACCCCCTGGGTCTACTACGGCTGCGTCGGCGCCGCGGTCCTCATCACCGGGATCAGCAAGGCCGGGTTCGGCGGCGGCATCGGGATCGTCGCGATTCCGATCATGAGCCTGGTCATGGGCCCGCGCCAGATGCTGGGCGTTCAGCTGCCGCTGCTGATCGCCTGCGACGCGCTCAGCAACCTGCACCACCTGCGGAACCGGGACTGGCGCATCCTCAAGCCGCTGATCGGGGGCGCGTTCATCGGCGTGATTCTCGGCACCCTGGTCTTCTGGCGGCTCCAGACGTCCGACCCCGTCCGCGTCCAGCATGCCCTCTCGCTCTTGATCGGCCTGGTCTGCCTGCTCTTCGTGGGAATCCAGGCCTGGGGGCTGACCGGGCGAACCGTGCCCACGCTACCGACGCATCCCGCCTCGAGTGTCGCCGTCGGCACGACGGCGGGCTTCGTCTCGACGCTGAGCCACGGAGCGGGACCGCTCGTGACGCTCTATCTCCTGCAGGAGAGGCTCCCCCGGCAGATCCTGGTGGGCACGCAGGTGTTCTACTTCCTGCTCGTCAACACGTCGAAGGTTCCGACCTACCTGGCGTTCGGGTACATCAACCGGTCGACGCTGCTCGACTCGGTCTGGTTCATCCCCCTCATCCCGGTGGGCACGCTGGCGGGCGCGTGGATGAACAAGCGGGTCCCCGAGAAGCCCTTCGCGGCGATTCTCTACGTCATGGCCGCCGTCACCGCCGCGCACATGATCTGGTCGGCCCTGCGCTAGCCGGCCTTGAACGCGCGGGCGAACCCGGCGGCAAAGTCCTCGATCGTGACCGCGCCGCGGTCCTTGATCGGCGTTTCCGGCCGGCAGAGGCCCTCGTTGAAGCCGCGGTACATCTCCACCATCAGCTTGGCCGTCCCCGGCTTCATCCCGGACCCCGCCATCGCCTTCTCGGCGTCCTCGTAGGGAAACTGGACGTACTGCAGGTCCGGCTTCCCGATCGCGCGTCCCAGGATCGCGGTCGTGTCCTTGAGGGTGAGCTCCCGGGGTCCGCCGAACTCGACGACGACGCGGCCGTTGAAATCGAGCCGGTCCAGCCGCTCCGCCGCCTTCTGGCCGATATCGGCCGTCGCCACCTGGGAGAAGACCAGATCGGCCTTGACCGGCGACCCGTTGATGCCGGCGCTCTTGATGGTCGGGATCGACCAGAAATGGTTTTCCATGAAGTAGGAGGCGCGGAGATGGAGGACGTTCAGGCCGGAGAGGGCCTCGAGGCGCTTCTCCTGGCGGTGCAGTCCGGTGATCGGGCCGGTGCCCGACGCGTGCTGCGCGCCGACGCTGCTCAGGTCGACGACGTGCTTCACCTTCGCCTGGGAAACCGCCTTGGCGATCGCCTCCCCCGAGCGGTCCTGCCAGGCGGAAAAGCTTTCCTCGCCGTAGGAGGGGGGAATCATCGTGAACGCCGCGTCGGCGCCCTTGAAGGCGTCGGTCAGGGCGGCCGCATCGTCGAACGCCGCGGTCCTCGTCTTCGCGCCCTTCGACGCCAGGGCGGCGAGCTTGGTCTGGTCGCGGCCGAGCGCCCTCACCTCGTGCCCTTTCTTGAGCAGGGCTTCCGTCAGCACGGTGCCGATGTGTCCCGTCGCTCCGACCACCGCGATCACGCGCTTCGACATGGTTCCTCCTTCCCCCTGAGGGGTTTCACCGGGAACGGCCCGCCCGTCCCGCCGATTCCGGAAATCGGACGCACCGACTCCGCGGTCACGGCCGTGACGTCATAGCGCGACTCCACCCGGCCCACCACTTCATAGGGGCCGAGAGTCCCGATGTAGGCCCGACAGCGGCGGAACACCTGCGGGAAGAGCACCACCTCGAAGAGGCCGTGCTCGTCCTCCATCGTCACGAACTCCATCGGCTCGGAGCTCGACGTCTCCGCGATCCGCGAGGTCGCCATGATGCCCCAGAGCCTGACGCGCGTCCCCGCCGAGGCCTCGAGCGCCCGGCTGTCGAAGTCCCGCGGCGGTGCCAGGTACGACAGGATGTGGCGCCGCGCGGAGAGGCCCAGGATCTCCAGCTCGCGGGAGAACTTCTCCTCCTCCGCGAAGTCCGGGATCGCCGGCGTCTCCAGGCCCCGGGCGCGGGCCGACATGAGGATCCGCGGCCGCGGCAGCCCGGTCCAGTCGAGCGCCCCGCAGAGGACGAGGTTCCGCAGCGAGGGCTTCGAGAGTTTCGTCCTCGCGAGGAAGTCCCCGAGCGACGAGAACGGCCGCGCCTCCAGGATCAGGCCGATCTCGCGCTGCTCGATCCCGAAGATGCGGTTGAACCCGACGCGGATGGCGCCGTCCTCCTCGAGGAACTCCAGCCCCGACCGCTGCGCGCAGGGCAGGCGGACGGCGATCCCCTCCCGCTTCGCCTGCTCGAGATAGACCCGCGCGTCATAGAGGCCCTGGTTGTTGTTCAGCGCCGCGACCCAGTGGGCGACCGGATGGTGGGCGGCGAGCCAGACCGACGCCCAGGCGAGGACGCCGTAGGAGGCCGCGTGGGCGCGGCAGAACGAGAACTCCGTGAATTTCGCCATCTGGAGCCAGAGGTCCTTGGCGACCGCGGGATCCGTCCCGTGCCGGACCGCGAGCTCCACGAACTCGCGCGAGACGGCGACCCGCTCCTCGTCGGTCCGAAGCTTCTGGACCCGGCGGCGGAAGCGGTCGCCTTCCGCGAGCGGGAGGCCGGTCAGCGCGGACGCGACCAGCATCGCGTCGTCCTCGTAGAGCATGATCTCGTGGGTGTCGGGAAGGAGGCCGCGCGGCGGCACGGACTCCAGGCCGCGCTCGCGACGCACGAAGGCCTCCTTCATCCCGCCGGCGGCCGCGCCCGGCCGGATCAGCGCGAGCGCCTTCATCAGCCCCTTCGCGTCTGCCGGGCGCATCATGCGGATCAGCGAGCGCATCGCGGGCGACTCCAGCTGGTTGCAGCCCAGGGTCCGCGCCTCCCGGAGCAGCCGCACCGAGGGCTCGTCGACGGGCAGGTGCTCGACGTCGAGCCGGGCGCCCGTCGTCCTCTCCACGATCTCCGCCGTCTCGCGGATCGTCGAGAGCGCCCGGTTGCCGAGGAGGTCGATCTTCACCAGGCCTGCCGCCTCGACCGTCTCCTTGTCGTACTGCGTCACGATCACGCCCTTCTCCGCCCGTTCCAGGGGGGCCGCCCCGTCCGGATGCAGCACGACGCCGCCGGGGTGGACGGAATAGTGCCGCGGGAGGCCGAGCAGCGCCGCCGCCGCGCGCTCGAGCTTCGGCCGGTCCGGGACGTTCACCCGCCCCTTCTGGAGCAGCGTCACCTGGTCGTCCGAATAGCCGAAGGCCTTGGCCGCCTCGCGGAAGGCCGAGCGGTGCTGGAACGTGATGTGCGTCGAGACCATCGCCACGTCGCCGAAGCGCTCGAAGACGTGGTGGATGACGTCGTCGCGAACCCGCCACGAGAAGTCGACGTCGATGTCGGGATAGTCCGTCCGCCCCTCGTGGAGGAAGCGCTCGAAGGGCAGGTCGTAGGCGATCGGGCAGACGTTGGTGATGCCGAGGAGATAGGCCACGACGCTCGACGCCCCCGACCCGCGGCCCGCGACGGGCAGGCCGCGCTCGCGCGAGTACGCCACGATGTCGTGGACGACGACGAAATAGTCGGCGTAGCCGAGCCGGCCGATGACGCTCAGCTCGCGCTCGATCCGCTCGAACGGCGGACGCTCCGGGTAGCGCCACGGCAGCGCCGCCGTGCAGAGCGCGCGCAGCCGCTCCATCCCGCCCTGGTTCTTCGGGAAGATCTTCGGCGCGGGAAGGAACTCCCAGTCGCAGGACTCGGCCAGGCGCTCGTCCTCGGCCGTCTCCTCGACGTCGTTCCGGAGATACTCCTCGGGACTGGCGACCTTCGTCACGTGAGCGACGAGCGTGTTGTCCCGGATCGCCGACAGAAGGCGGTGGACCCGCCACTCGTCCTTCGTCGCGAACGTGGCGTCGGTCACCCGGTCCAGGAGGACCAGCCCGGTCGGGGCCGGAGGGGGACGGCCGAGCTTGCGGGCGGAAATCAGCCGGCAGAGGCTGGCGTAGCCGCGGCGGTCGCGGACCAGCCAGACCTGCTTCCCCAGCCGGGCGCCGAGGACCGGCCGGATCCCCGCCGAGCGGCAGGCGGTCCAGAACGGAACGGCGCCCGCGAGGCTCTCGTCGTCGGCCAGCGCGAGCCGCTTCATCTTCAGCTCGACGGCCCGCGCGACCAGGGCCGCGGGGGACGAGGTCCCGACCAGGAAGCTGTAGCCGCTGCGCGCGACGATCACGGCAGCACGCCGGGATAGGCGGCCCGGAGCGTCTCGGGCGGCGGCGCCGGCTCCCGGCCGAGGGCGCGCATCAACATGAAGGCGTTCGCCAGCCCCTTCCCCTGGAAGTGGTTGTTCAGGATGAGGAACAGCTTCTCGGCCTGGATCTCGCGGATCGCCTCCTCCCACTCCCGGAGTTCCTCGCGGCTGTAGAGGTAGTCGTACTTCTGGTCCCGGTCCGCCCCCTGGCGGAACCAGGCCTTCGCATTGCGGCCGTGCAGCCGGATGTAGGCGACCGGACCCGTGACGATCCGCGTGCCGGTGATCGACGTCGGCGACCGGGGCTGGTCGATGTTGCAGAAGTTGAGCTCGAGGCCGCGGAGGAAGTCGATCGCGCCGAGCCACGACGTGTGCCGCAGCTCGACGACCAGGGGCGCCCAGCCGCGCAGGGCGTCGGCGGCGCGGCGGAGGCGGTCGCGCGCGGCGGGGTCGTCCTTGAAGAACCAGGGGAACTGGAAGAGGAGCGCGCCGAGCTTCCCCGCGGCGAGGAGCGGGGCGATGCCCTCCTGGTAGAGGCGCGCCTCGGCCGCGGTGAACGGCTCCCGATCGTGGGTGAAGCGCTCCCAGACTTTCGCGGTGAAGACAAAGCGGCCGGGCGTGCGCCGGGCCCACGACTCGCTCATCGCCGCCGTCGGCGGCCGGTAGAACGAGCTGTTGATCTCGATGCAGTCGACCAGGCCCGCGAGGAAGGAGAGCTCGTCGAAGCCCTTCGGGGGCGGATCGGGATAGACGATCCCGGACCAGTCCTTATAGGACCAGCCGGCCGAACCGATGAGGATGTCGGTCATTGGGTCAGGGACGGCGTCCGCAGGACGTACCCGTGGGCGTCGTGCGGCAGCCGGTTCAGGAGCTCGATCGCGCGCCCGGCCACGATCGCGCCGTGGCCGAACTTGTCGCGGACCGCGTCGACGGCCGTATGGAAGCGGGTGAGCGACTCGTCGGTGAAGAGCTCCAACTGGCCGTCGCCGGCCTGGAAGTTGGAGAAGCCGGAGCCGAGAAAGCGGACCGTCACCCGCCGCGTATAGAGCTTCCACAGCAGCCTCCTCGCCAGCGGCTGGAGGTCCTCGTCGAAGGCCGTCGGCGGGAACGACACCGACGTCTCGTTCTCCTCGCCGTCGGAGTAGCGGATCCGGATCCGCATCGTCCGCGTCTTCAGGCCGAGCTTGCGGATGGCGCGGATGGCCCGGTCGATGAGGTAGAAGAGGACGCCCTCGAGCTCGCCCCGTTCGGCCGTGGGCTTCTCCAGCGAGGTCTCGCGCGAGATCTGCTTGGGCACCTCGCGCTCGTGGATCGGCCGCGAATCCTGGCCGCGGGCCCGCTCGTAGAGGGAGGCCCCGACCTTGCCGAGCATCGCGACTAAGGTCGCCAGCGGGATCGAGCGGAACTCCGCGATCGTCCGGATGTTCATGTCGTGGAAGAGCTCCGTCGTCCGCGGCCCCATCCCCGCGATCTTCCCGATCGGCAGCGGCAGCAGGAAGACCTCCTCCTCGCCCTCCGGGATCTGGCGGAGGCCGTCGGGCTTGACGGTCTTCGCGGCGAGCTTGGAGATCATGCGGTTCTTCGCGATGCCGATCGTGACCGGGAGGCCGACCTCGTCGCGGATCTCGCGCTTGATCCGGGCGCCGAGCTCGAGCAGGTCGGGATAGACGTGCTCCGTCCCGCTGAAGTCGCTGAAGGCCTCGTCGAGGAAGGTCTCCATCGCGGGGGCGTAGCGCCGGCAGATCTCCCAGATCGCCTCGGTGAAGCAGCGGTAGACCTCGTGGCGGCCGTCGAGGACGATGAGCTCGGGGCAGACCCGCAGCGCCTGGTGGATGGGCATCGCGGTGGTGACCCCGCGGGCTCTCGCCTCGTAGCTCGGCGACGCGACGACTCCGTTGCCAACGGCGACGGGACGCTTCCTCAGCCGGGGATCGCGGAGCTGTTCCACCGACGCAAAAAAAGCATCCACGTCGATGTGCATCACCCGAGTCGGCATGCCTACACCACCAAGATGCTTTCGAGATACCAGACCGTATCCCCTTCGCGGTGACAGAGGATGCAGACCTCCCCCGAGGAGGTCGTCACCGAGAAGAAGTACTTCAGCGGACGCGTCGCGCGGTCGACCCAGCGGGCATTGACGGAAGAGACGCGGAGATCGCGCGTGCCCCAGCGGAACTCGAGGGGCTCGATGCGGCCCGCCTCGTAGCGGACGAGGACGCGCGCCAGCTTCTCGTGGACTTCCGTCTCGGCCATGGCTCCCGGTCCATATGTTAGTGTAATGTTATATACCCTGAAGGGGGCGAAAAGGGAATAATGTCGCGAAAATCGCCCGGACCGGCCGCCACGCCGTTCCATAAGGGAGGACTGCCATGACCCTTCGCTTTCCCGCCGTCGCCGCGCTCCTGCTGTCGTTCGCCGCCTGCCACGAGGTCCGCGACGAGTACGACCTCGTCCTCCGCGGAGGCTCCATCGTCGACGGCACCGGCGCGCCCGCCGTCGCGGGCGACGTGGCCGTCCGCGGAGACCGCATCGTCGCCGTCGGCGCGGTGCCCGGCCGCGGAGCCCGGGAGATCGATGTCCGCGGCCTCGTGGTCGCGCCGGGCTTCATCGACATGCACTCGCACTCCGACTATCTGCTCCTCGAGGACGGCGCGGCACAGAGCAAGATCCGCCAGGGCGTGACGACCGAGGTCCTCGGCGAGGAGAGCTCGGGCGGGCCGTCCAAGGGCAAGCTCCCGCCCAAGCGCGTGACGGGGGACGCCGAGGGGAACGGCGAGTGGTCCACCCTGGGCGGCTACTTCACCGCGCTCGAGCGGTCCAAGATCTCCGTCAACGTCGCCTCCTACGTCGGCCAGGGCAACATCTGGCGCTGCGTGATGGGCGACTCCTACGACCGGCCCACGGCGGCGCAGCTGGGCGAGATGAGGGCGCTCGTCGCCGAAGCGATGGAGGACGGGGCGTTCGGGCTCTCGACCATGCTCGCGTCGGGCCCCGGCTTCCTGGCGACGACGGACGACCTGGTGGAGCTCTGCCGCGAGGTGAAGAAGCACGGGGGGATCTATTCGACCCACCAGCGCAACGAGGGAACGGGCGTCTTCGAGTCGGTCCAGGAGGCGATCGCGATCGGGGAGCGGGCCGGGGTGCCCGTCGACATCATCCACCTGAAGATCGCCGACCAGCAGAACTGGGGGAAGATGAAGGACATCGTGGCCCTGATCGAGGGCGCGCGGCGGCGAGGGGTGAACGTCCAGGCCAACATCTATCCGTACACGCGCGGGAACAACAACCTGGCGACAATCCTCCCGCCCTGGGCGCACGAGGGCGGCCACGAGAGGCTGATGGCGCGGCTGAAGGATCCCGCCGAGCGCGCGCGGATGAAGAAGGACATCCAGGCGGGAATCCCGGGCTGGTACGACCACTACACCGCCGTCGGCGGCGACTGGAGCCGCATGCTGGTCAACGGCAACCTCAGCCCGACGAACCGCCCCGCCGAGGGGCTGACGATGGACGTCCTCCTCGCGAAGCGGAACGCGACGGCCGACCCGATCGAAGGAATGTTCGACTTCCTCGTCGAGGAAAATGGTTCCGTGCCGACGATCTACGCGCACCACACGGAAGAGGACATGACCCTGGCGCTCGCGCAACCCTGGTGCTCGATCGGCTCCGACGGTCTGGCGCACTCGATCGAGGGTCCGCTGCGCCGCGGCCGTCCGCACCCGCGCAGCTTCGGAACCTTCCCGCGCGTCCTGGGAGTCTATGTCCGCGAGAAGCATCTGCTCCGGCTGGAGGACGCCGTGCGGAAGATGACGTCGCTCAGCGCGGAGAAGATCGGGCTCCAGGAGCGCGGCGTGATCCGCCGGGGAGCCTTTGCCGACCTGGCGGTGTTCGATGCGGGACGCGTCATCGACCGGGCGACGTATCTCGATCCGTTCCAGTATCCCGAGGGGATCGAGCTGGTGATCGTGAACGGGACGATGACGATCGATCACGGCCGCCATACGGGCGCGCGCGCGGGGCGGGTGCTCCGCCATCCTTGAGGGATCGGACGAAGGCGAGGGCGGAAAAGCGGGAGAGGAAGCTCCTTTTGTCCGCTCCGACTCGGGCCGACGGTGGAGGCTTCTCCCGAGGCCGCGAGGGGCTTCCCCTCGGGGTCGATGGCCTCCCGGCGGCGCCAGCCCACCTCCCGTGACGACCGGACTGTTCCCCTCCGCCCGACCATTCCGGCATTCGTGTGACCTATTCCGGCACACCCTGAAGCGATACTGTTTCTCGACTGTCCGAGTTTTTCGGACCGGGTTCCGGAGGTAATTCTCATTAAATGGCTCCAAAAGGGTGTTGGAACCCCAAACTCAGAAAACGCCCCCTTTCGGGCGAGGTAAAAAATCTGACCTTTGGTCGGTATTGGCCAAAATGCTCTTTAGGGCGTCCGTTCGGCCAGTAGATAGGGTTTCCTTGAATTGGCTCATGAGAAAACTCGGACAGTAGAGTGTTTCCGAAGGGAACAGGAGGATCGCATGACCGACGACCAGGAAGACGCGCTGTACCGGACCCTGCTGTCGCTGGACGAGAAGGTGGGGCGTCTGCTCGCCGCGATCGAGCAGACGAAGATCGACACCTCCGACTGCGCGACGGTCCAGGATCTCCTCGATGCCCTGGACCGCGAGGCCTGACGGGGGGACCCCCACGACGGCTGCCCAGCTCCCGGGGTCAGGCCCCCCGGGCCGACCCGACGGCCGCAGGATCCCCCTTTCCCCGGCGTGCTCCGGCACGCCCGGGCGGAGAAGTCACTTCGGCCAGGTGAACGGAGCCAGGAGCTGCAGCACCGCCACCTGATAGCCGATGTCCGGCTCCGTGTATTCCCAGGGCTTCTGGCGCCAGTCGAGATTCTCCACCAGCCGCTTCATGCTTCCGTTCACGCCGCCGATCACCATGCCGGGGAAGGGCCCGATCTTCCCCTCCCCTTCGCCGATGTACGTCGCGCCCGCCGGGCTGTTGATGTTTCCGACCCAGGAGTGGAACATCACCATCGCGGAGTTCTCCGCTCCGAAGGCCTTCATGTTCGAGAAGTAGCACTTGCCGATCGGGTTGCGGCCGAACAGGTAGTGCACGTATTCTTCGGCGGCCTGCAGGTACGCCCTCTTCTTCTCCCGGTCGTCGGTGAACTCCGACGCCATCACGAGCAGGCCCCCCGTCGTCCCGATCAGCCGGTTGCTGCCCCACCAGTACCCCCGCACCGCCATGCCGTAGCCGCGCTGGGACCCGGTCAACGCCAGCGTCGCCTCCGCCGTCGCGAGCACCGACTTCTTGATGTTGCCGGCCAGCGTCGCGTCGGCCCCCTTCGTATGCGTGTAGATCCAGAAGACCGGATAGTAGGCGTCGTTCCCGCCCGACTCGAAGCCCTTGCCCTGCGCCCAGTCGAGCTTGCCCACCGCCTCGCGGAGCAGGTCGTCGTACTCCTTTTTCGCGGTGAGCCGGAAGTAGCTTGCCGCCGCCGTCGCGCGCCAGACCGCGTAGTCCTGGTCGCCCCGCATCTCGCCCTGCGACAAGACCTGGCCGGGTTTGGCGGGGTCCGCCGGCCAGGGATGGGGCTTCCGCTTGAGAAGATCCCACGACCGCATCGACTCCTCGAAACACTTCTTGTCGAACGCCGGATCGAGCCTGGACTCGCGCCAGATGACCGCCGCATAGGCGAGCGCGGCCGCGCGGGCCATCGTCGTCTCGCTGTTGGGCATCGTCAGCTGCACCTCGGTCTTCACGCTCTCCGGCGGGCTTCCGGCCGCCTGGTGAACCCGGCCGAACGCGGCGCCCGTGCCGTCATGGTCGCGGATCAGGAACTCCGTCCCGACTCGGATCTCGTCCAGCACGTCCGGAATCCCGTTGCCCGATTCGGGGATGTTGAGCTCCTTGTCCTTCGCCGCGCCCGCGATCATCTCGTAGACCGTGAGCATGTAGTTGTGGGTGCTCGAGGTGTTCGAGGTGTACTTGTTGAAATCGCCGGCATCCCACCAGCCGCCGTGCACGTCGTAGGTCTTCGGATCCATCAGTTCCGTCCCCACCGTGTCGGTCCACGCCTTCCCGGGGATCCATTTATAGACCTTCGCCTCTCCGGCCTGGCCGGCCCCCAGGAAGGCCTTGCCGTGATGCCAGAGCCCCCCGTGCTTCTGCAGCTTCTCGCCGTCGGCACGGTTGTAGTAGAACGCCTTCCACGCAGAGAGCCCGGGTTCGCGGTAAGGCTGGTCGGCGACGGCGAAGCGATAAGAGCGGGCGGCCTCCGGGGCGGCCCAGGCGAAATAGTAGCGGCCGGGCGTCTTGAACTCCGTGAAGTCCAGCTGGGAGACGAAATCGTCCGAGTCGCGGTCCTTCTGGCCCCCGTTGACCTTCTTCAGCGCGTCCGGATGCTCGACCGACGTCCAGACCGCCTTTCCCGTCTTGTCGTCGCGGAGCTCGATCGAGAGGACGTCGGGGATGGGTCCGCTTGAGGCGACCACGGCCATCTTGCGGCCCGCGGTCCGGTACCCGATCTGGTCCACCCAAAGGCGAAGGGGGGAGGCGGCGGTGACGGGGGGCGGCGGATCGCCGGCTTGTCCCAAGACGGCGAGCAGGCTCCCGACAAGGACGAGCGGACGCATCATGGGGCTTCTCTTCCTCTTCTACGCCGACGCCCGAACCCGACCGGCGGCGGCAAGGGAAAACCGAAGAAGAAGGAGCGCCGAACCGGGCGCCAGCCGGCCCGGACCGCGGCGCCGAAGGGGAAGGCCCGCGTCCAACGTCGGCACGGATCCCTTCGCCTCGCCGCCTTCCATCCAGGCGTCGCGGTCACGCGTTCAGATTGTAGCCCTCGCGAGGCTTGAAGGAGAGCCACGGGTTGGCCTCCGCGAAGTTGGACACCTGCTTCTTCCCGTTGTCCCAGAGCAGCTCCTGGCCGGGGAAGCGCAGCGCAATGCATCCGAGCAGGATTCCCTGCGTGAACGGCGCGGCATAGTCGAAGTTGCTCTTCGTGGCCTCGCGATCCTTCGCTTCGGCGGCGTGGACCCACTGGGCGTAGTGGTCGGTGCCGTTCAGCGTTTTATGGATGTCCTGCCAGTGCTTGTCCGCCTCCTTGATGGCGTCCCCGTCGGTCTTGTCGCCCACCGCCACGACGTGCGGCTTCCCCGCGTGCGAGCCGCCCATCGCCGTCATCTTGGACCCGATCACCATGCATCCGTTGGTGTCGATCTTGAGATCGGGATTCGCCCCCGGCGGCGCGGCGGGGAGCTTGTGGCCGTCGTACCACTTGAGGGTGACCCCGTTCGGCAGGAGCGGAGTGGGGCCGAACTTGTACTCGATGATCGACCAGGTCGGATAGGCGATCCCCGCGGGTGCCGAGGCCTGGGCTTTGATGGACAGCGGCAGGCCGAGCTTGAAGATCCAGAACGCCGGATCCATGTTATGGCAGGCCATGTCGCCCATCGCGCCGCAGCCGAAGTCCCACCAGCCGCGCCACGAAAACGGAACGTAGGCCTTCGAGTACGGGCGGTCCGCGGCGGGTCCCAGCCAGTGGTTCCAGTCGAGGGTCGCGGGAACCGGCGCTTCCTTGGGAGCCTCGGTCATCCCCTGGGCCCAGATCGGGCGGTCCGACCACGTGTGGATCTCCCGGATGTCGCCGAACGCGCCGGCTTTGGCCATCTCCTCCCAGAGCTTCAGGCCCGAGCCCGCATGGCCCTGGTTGCCCATCTGGGTGACCACCCCCTGCTTCCGCGACAGGTCCAGCATCGCCTGGCACTCGGCGAACGTCCGCGCCAGGGGCTTCTGGACATAGACATGCTTGCCCCGGCGCATCGCCTCCAGCGCGGCGGCGGCATGGACATGGTCCGGCGTGGACACCACGACCCCGTCAATCTCCTTTTCGTGCTTGTCCAGCAGCTCGCGGTAGTCCTTGTACTTGGGCAGGTCCGCGTGCTTCATGAAGACCTTCTTGGCGTTCGCTTCGTCGACGTCGCACAGGGCGACGAGCTTGGCGCCCGCGGCGAGCATGGCGTCGCGGTCGCTCTCCCCCTTGCCTCCGCACCCGATCTGGGCGAACCGGAGCGGCTCCCGCCGGGCTCCGAACGCCAGGGACGGAGCGAGCGCGGCGCCGGCCGCGCCGGCGGTCGCGGTCTTCAGGAAGGTTCGACGGGACAGGCGACGGGTCGTCTTCATGGATCGTTCTCCTTGGTCGAGACCATCTATATAACAGCAGGGCTTCCCGCCGTTGGCACAATCGACGGGAGCCGGAGGCCCCCTGGCCGTCAGCGCTTCGTCGCCAGGACCGCGTCGACGACCGACCCCGTCTCCCGGGCCTGCACGTCGGCGAAACCCGCGTCGAGCAGAATCGAGCGATACTCCGCCACGTTCCGCTCCTTCCCCTCGGTGCAGACCAGCATGTTGAGCGATTGCAGCTGGCCCTTCAGCGGACCCGTCTTGTCGTCGTTCAGCAGCCGCTCCGCGACCAGGAGGCCGCCGCCCGACGGCAGCCGGGCACAGATCTTCGACAGCAGCACCCCGATCTTCTCCGCCGACCAGTCGTGAAGGATGCGGCCCAGCACGAACAGATCCGCCTCCGGGAGAGGGTCCTTGAAGAAGTCCCCCGCGACGACCCCCAGCCGCGCGCGATCGGGCGAGCGATCGATGAATTCCTGCGCGACCGCGACCACCGGAGGCAGGTCGAACACCGTGCCCCGCAGGTTCGGATAGCGACGCACCGCCTCGATCGTCAGGTGACCCGTCGCCCCGCCCAGATCGACGAGATGCTGGAACCGACCCAGATCGAACATCTCGACCACCCGGGGCGAACTCAACATCCCCATCCCGTGCATGCCCATCAGGAAGGTCCGCTTGGCGTCCTCGGTCTTGAAGAAATGCGCAAAGATGTCGCCCTTGAGTCCGTAGGTGGTCTCCCACAGGTGGGTCCCCTTCCGGACCGCGGTCTCCAGGTCGCCCCACATCCGGTACCCCACGCGGTTGGAGTAGTCGATGTAGCCGACCAGCGCCGCAGGGCTGGAGCGGACCAGGTAGGTGGACGCGACAGGTAGATTCGAGTAGACGCCGCCCTTCTTCCCCAGGAGGCCGCTGCCGACCAGGGCGTCCAGCAGCCGCTCCGCGGCGTCGGCGTTCAGCGAGAGATCCGTGCGGAGAGTCTCCGCGGTCGCGGGTCCCCGATGGAGGCGCTCGAAGACCCCCAACTCCAGGCCGGCGAACATCGCCTTGGAGCGGCGGAAACCATCCAGCGATTCAAGGACGGGCGACGGATCTACGGGATCGGACATGGCGCACCTCGATGGGTCAAGCCAGCACTATACTGAGCACGACGTTTCCCAGTCCAGCGCTGGAAGGACCGATTCGACGCGATGGCCTCTCGCTTGCTTGGCTCTCCCGTGATGCACGCGATCGACTACGCCATCCACCTGGTGATGACGGTCTTCCTCATCTTCGGCGTCTATCAGTTCTACTTCTGGTGCCAGCGCCATCCCGCGGCGGTCACGCGGCAATTCTCGACGCCCCTCGACGAGCGGATCCCCTACCGCCCTCGCTGGGCCTGGATCTACAGCTTCCTCTACTATCCCGCCATTGCCTACCTGAACTGGACCGTCAGCTCTCCCCGGCACTTCAACCATCTGGCCATGAGCTTCTTCATTCTGCTTCTCGGCCAGATGGCCTTCTTCGTCCTTCTTCCCGTCGAGACTCCGGGTCGGTGGCGGGAGCTGAACCGCGGACGTTCGGTCTCGGAGAAGTTCCTGCTCTTCGTGCGGCGGTTCGACGCGCCGAGCAACTGCTTTCCCAGCATGCACGTCAGCGTGTCGATGCTGACGGCGCTCCACGCGCAACCGACGCTGGGCCCGGCCGTCTTCCTCTTCCCGGCGCTGATCGCGGCCAGCTGCGTGCTCACGAAGCAGCACTACCTCGTCGACCTGCCCGCCGGCGCGGCCCTCGGCTGGGGCGCCTTTCAGATCTTCCGGTGGATGGGGTGATGCTTAGCGGAAGCGGACGCGCGTGCTCTGGTAGAGGCCCATCGCGTCCGTTGCCGTCAGCGTGCGGTTGTAGATCATCGCGGAGCCGATCAGGCCGAGATACCATTCGGTGCCGCCGGGGGGATTCGCTCCGACCGTCACCCGCGCGGCCCTGCGGAGCGGCGCATCCGCGGCGACGATGGTGCCTTCGTCCTTCCCGTCGATGTAGAAGGTGATCTTCTTCTCTTCCCACGTGAAGCCGATGAAGGTCCACTTCCCGGCGGCGATCGTCGACTTCGAGCGGCCGACCCGGGCTCTCCGCGCGGGCCAGTTCGTCCAGGCCTCGACGTACCCTTGGTTGATGAAGAGCGCGAAGTCGTCGATGTCGGTCCCCTTGTCGATCAGTCCCCGGTCCACGATGCCGCCCCATTGGGCCGGCATGTCGCACTTCAGCCAGGCAAACACGGATCCGTTCCTCTCCACGGCCTGCACCGGGGGCGGGACCTCGTACTGGATCAGGGTCTTCGCGAACGCGAGCGACTTGATTCCGCCGGCGTCGCTGACGGTCGCGCCCTGGTTGGTGGGCTTGCTGTTGGACGCGAGGTCGCGGAAGGGATCCCCCGGCGAGCGGCCCGGCTCCACCCAGAAGACCAGACCCGTCCGGTTCATCTGGCCGGCCAGCTCGGTGAGGATGCCGTCGACCCGGGCTTCGATTTTGGCACGGCCGGGACCCGTCACGCTCGTCAGGCCCTGCTCGTAGTTCCGAAGCGCATGCCGGAGAAGGACGGGACGATAGGCGCGCTCCTGCGAGGCCAGGTCGGACCATCCGTCGCCGAGCTCGATGCGCAGAGGGAGGGGCGGCGCCGCGAGCTCCCGAGTCGCGAGATCCTTCAGCTTCTCGTCCGTCCCCTTCGCGAGGGAGGGCAGCCCCGCGTCCCAGTTCTCCCGGACGAAGCACCAGAAGCGCCCCACCTCCAGGCAGGCGGCCGGATCGTCCGTTTTCTCCAGGAGCGGCCTGATCTTCTGGTACTGCTTCAACGTTTCGGTCGCCTCCTTCTGCGCCGCCTGAACGTGCGTCAGCAGGGCCGGATCCTTCGCGTTTCGCGCCGCGGCCTCCGCCTTGTCCCCATAGCCCGCGGCCGCCTCATACTGACCGGCCTCCAGGGACTCGCCCAGCAGCGAAAGGCAGACGTCGACCATCGCGCGGGCGTCGTCGACGGTCTTCGGAACGGCGATCTTCGCGACGACGTCCTTCCGCAGCGCGGGGGCATCGGCCACGAACACCCGGGTGAAGTCGTCGATCGCCTCCAGGACGCCGCGGGGATCGCCGGCCTGGAGGGCGGTTTCGCGGGCCTCGTGGAAGAGGACGCACCGCGAGGCCAGGTCGTTCATCGGATCGCGGGCGGCGGCGAGGAGGACGCGGGCGAAGGCGCGCAGGTCCTCGGGTTTGCGCTTGAGGTAGTCCGCCTTGTAATGCAGCCGGATGATTCGTTCGGCGTCCTTGAGCTCGCCGGCGGCAGGCTCGGGAACGGGAGCGGCATCCGCCTTCTCCTTCGGGTCCTGGGACGACAGCGCGCCCACGAGAACGGCGCACACGAGCAGGCACCCCGCCATGCGGCACCTCCAACCCGATCCCCGCTCCTGATGGATATAGCGCGGAAGGGGCGGGATGCAACATCTCGCGCCGACTTCCGGGCCGGTTCCCCCTCGATGTCGCGGGCGCGCCGATACGAGAGTCGCGGAGGTTCCGGGGCCAGAATGTGCTATTCTCGACCCTCGTGAAGGGGACCTTCCTCGAGCACCTGACGTGGTCGCAGGCCGAGCCCCTGCTCCGCCAGACGGACGTCGTCCTCGTCCCTCTGGGCGCCCGGCTCAAGGAGCACGGCCTCCACCTTCCGCTCAACAACGACTGGCGCCTGGCGGAGTATCTCTCGAAGCGGGTGGTCGAGGCCGCCCCCGTCGTCGCCGTCCCCACCCTCCAGTACGGCTACTATCCGGCCTTCACGGAGTATCCGGGCTCGATCAGCCTCCGGCTCGAGACCTGCCGCGACCTGGTCGTCGACGTCTGCCGCTCGCTCGCGCCGTTCGGGCCCAAGAGATTCTACGTGCTCAACACCGGCATCAGCACGCTCCGGGCTCTCGCGCCCGCGAGGGAGATCCTGGCCCGGGAGGGCCTGCGAATGACGTACACCGACCTCTCGGTCGACCTGGCCGACGTCGAGGCCCGCGTCCGACAGCAGGAAGCCGGCACCCACGCCGACGAGATCGAAACGTCCATGATGCTCTACATCGCGCCTGAAACGGTGAACCTTCCGGCCGCCCGACGGGACATCCATCCGGCCAAGGGTCCCGGCGGGCTGACGCGCGACCCCAACGCGCTGGGCGGGGTCTATTCCCCGACGGGCGCCTGGGGCGATCCGACGCTGGCGACCCGCGAGAAGGGCCGGATCGTGGTCGAATTCCTGGTGGACCGCCTTCTGAAGGCGATCGAAGAACTCCGATCGGGGGGCTGATGTTCGTCAAAGAGTTCTCGAAGGAGCGGCAGGCGGAGCAGAAGCGTCGGCGCGAGCTGGTCCGTGGCTGCACGCGCTTCCTGAGCGGGCACGGACCCGTCGCACCCGAGGCGGAGATGGCCGAGGTCGCCGAGTACTGCCGGAGGACGGGGGCCGAGGCCGACGTCTACGGCACCGGCGAATTCCTGAACGGCTTCGAGGAGGAAATGGCCTCCCTGCTCGGGATGGAGGCCGCGGTCTTCATGCCCAGCGGGATCATGGCCCAGCAGATCGCGCTCAGGATCTGGGCCGACCGCGCGGCGTCCCGCCACATCGGACTCCACGCGACCTCCCACGTCGAAGTGAACGAGCAGCTGGCGTACGTTCACCTCCACCGCCTCGTGCGCGTCCCCCTGGGCGAGAAGAACGCGCCGTATACGGCCGCGGATCTGTCGAGCCGCACGGAACGGATGTCGAGCGCCCTGCTGGAACTCCCCTACCGCCGGCTGGGAGGAGTGTTGCCCGGCTGGGCCGACCTCGAGGCGATCAAGGCGGCCGCGAAGGAGAAGGGAATCCGGCTTCATCTCGACGGCGCCAGGCTCTGGGAAAGCCAGCCGTACTATGGACGCACGCTCGCCGAGCTCTGCCGCGGCTTCGACTCCGCGTACGTGTCCTTTTACAAGGGGATCGGCGCCATGACGGGCTCGATGCTGCTGGGGGCGGCGGACTTCATCAAGGACGCGCGCATCTGGCAGCGGCGCCACGGCGGCAACCTCTACACGCTGCATCCGTTCGCGGTCTCGTCGAAGATCAACTTCGAAAAGCGCCGCGATCGCTTCCCCGAGTATTGGGATCAGGCCAAGAGGCTCGCCCGCGATCTGGCGCCGGTGGAGGGCCTCACCGTGCGCCCGGTCGAGCCGCACACGCCCCTCCTGCATCTGCTCCTCCGAGGCGCGCCCGAGACGCTGTCCGCCCGTCGCGACCGGATCGCACGCGAGGAGAAGCTCTGGCTGGGCGGGATCCTGGAGTCCGACGTGCCCGGCTCGGCGCTGCTGGAAGCCGCGGTCGGCGACGCGACCTTGACGCTCGACGTCCGGGAGCTCGCGGCGACCTTCCGCCGTCTCCTCGCTCCCGGTCCATGAGCCGCATCCCGGAGGACTCCGACCCGCGACGCTGGAGGATGCTCGGACTCCTGACTCTGGCTCAGTTCCTGGGCATGTCCCCCTGGCTCCTGCTTGGGTCGGTGTCCGGCCAGCTGAAGGCCGAGTGGGCGCTCGGCAGCGGGGACCTGGCCTGGCTTTCCGCGACGGTGCAGCTGGGATTCGTGTGCGGGACGCTGACGGCGGCGGTCCTCAATCTCGCGGACCTGTTTCCCGCGCGGCTCTATTTCTCCGGCTGCGCCCTGCTGGTGGCGGCGGGAAACGCGCTCCCGGTCCTCAGGCCGGGCTATGCTCCGGCCCTGCTGTCGCGGTTCCTCATCGGCTTCTTTCTCGCCGGCGTCTATCCGCCGGCGATGAAGATGGTCGCCACCTGGTTCCGCCGCGGCCGGGGCCTGGCGATCGGCGTCCTGCTCGGCGGCTTGATCGCCGGCAAGGCCACGCCCTACCTCGTTCACTCGCTCGGCCAAGTGCCCTGGCAACGCATGATCCTGATGGCGTCCGCCGCCTCTGTCCTGGCGGCCGCGATCGTCGCCCTCGGATATCGCGACGGCCCTCTCAGCGTTCCGCCCCGCCGCTTTTCGTGGAGCCTCGTGCCGGCCATTCTGGGCCACCGGCGGACCCGGCTGGCCATCGCCGGCTACCTGGGCCACATGTGGGAGCTGTATGCGATGTGGGGCTGGCTCCCGGTCTTCCTCGCGGCCTCGACGATCGGGATGCTGGGCCCGCATGCCGCGGACGCCTTCGCCTTTTCCGCGATCGGGATCGGCGCCCTCGGCTCGATCTGGGGAGGCTGGCTGGCCGACCGCAGGGGCCGCCCCTTCGTGGTCAACCTCTCCATGGCCGTCAGCGGGACCTGCGCGCTCGTCGTCGGCTGCTTCCAGTCGGAATCCCCCTGGATCCTCGCGCCCCTCGTTCTGGTCTGGGGCTTCTTCGTCGTCTCGGACTCGGCGCAATTCTCGGCGATGGTGACCGAATCGGCCCCGCCCGACGCGGTGGGGACGGCCCTGACGCTCCAGACGTCGATGGGCTTCCTGCTGAGCATGGCCACGATCCAAGCCGTCCCGAGGATCCTGGACGCGCGCGGCTGGGCCTGGGCCTTCGCGCTCTTGGCGATCGGCCCCTATCTCGGAATCGCCGCGATCCGCCGCCTGGAGAAGGGGACCCCCTGAGGAGGAGAGACTACAGAGCGCCGGCGGTGGCGATCGTCTCGCGAAGGAACTTCGCGCTCTTGAGCTCGCGGTCGAGGTGGAAGCGGACGCAGGCGTCGAGGATCTGCCGGATCTCCACGACCAGGGGCCGTTTCATCGACTCCTTGGGCATGTCCCCTTCGCTGAAGCGGGCGATCGACTCGAGGGACGCGCGGCGGACCGGAAACCAGCGCTCCTCGCGGGGGCGGCATTCGGGATCGAGGGCCCCGCCGTCCCGCACCGAGAAGTACAGGTCCGGCCGAGAGGCCGTCTTCCGGCAGACGCCGCACTCGCGCAGGCGGGGGAGATAGCCGAGCGCGCGGAACGAGAGGGCCTCGAAGGAGAACACCGCGTCCGACGCGGGCACGCCGGCTTCGAGGCGCTCCAGGATCTGGATCAGCTGCTCGTAGAGGCCGTCGATCAGTTGGCCTTCGGGCGCGAACTCGTCGACGAATTCCGCCGCGTAACAGGCCGCGACATAGCTCGGGTAGCTGGCGCGCAGCTTCGTGAACGACCGGACTCGCTCCGCCTTGGTCAGGATGTCGAGCGTCCCCGGACGCTTCTCGATGCGGATCAGATCGTAGACGGAGAGCAGCTCGAAGGGAGCGAGGAACGCGCTCTTCTTGCGCTTCGCGCCCTTGGCGATGCAGTGGATCTTGCCGGACTCGGGAGTGAAGAAGCGGAGGACCTGGCTCGTCTCGCTGAAGTCCACCTTGTGCAGGCAGACGGCGGGGGTCCTCTGGAACTGCATCCGCTACGCGAGTTCCTTGACGAACGTTTCCAGCCGATCGAGACCCTTCTGGATCTTCTCCATCGAGGTGGCGTAGGACAGGCGAATGTACTCGTCCGCGCCGAAGCCCGAGCCCGGCACCGTGGCGATATGGGCCCGCTCCAGCAGCGTCTCCGCCATCGCGACCGATCCGGTGATCGCCTTGCCCTGATGCTTCTTCCCGTAGAGGGCCGACACGCGAGGGAACACGTAGAACGCCCCCTGCGGCTCGCCGCAGGCGACGCCCGGAATGGTCCGGAGGCGGCCGACGATGTAGTCGCGCCGCTTCGCGTACTCGACGCGCATCTTCTCGACGCAGGCCTGGTCGCCGTCCAGGGCCGCGATGGTCGCATACTGCGCGATCGAGGTGGCGTTCGACGTCGACTGGCTCTGCATGCGGCCCACGGCGGTCATGATCTCCTTGGGTCCCGCGGCATAGCCGATGCGCCAACCGGTCATGGCATAGGCCTTCGACGCCCCATTGACGACGAGGACCTTGTCGCGCAGCTTGGGGGCGACGGTGGCGATGGAGGCGAAGGGCACTCCAAAGACGAGCTTTTCGTAGATCTCGTCGGAAATGACCAGGAGATCCTTCTCGATGCAGACCTCGGCGACGGCCTTCAGCTCGGCCTCGCTGTAGACCATGCCCGTCGGGTTCGACGGGCTGCAGAGGATGAGGCACTTGGTCCGGTCGGTGATGGCCTTCCGGAGCTCGTCGGCCGTCATCTTGAGGCCGTTCTTTTCCTGGGTGCTGACGATCACCGGGGTGGCGCCGGCGCACTTCACCATGGCCGGATAACTCACCCAATAGGGGGCCGGGATGATGGCCTCGTCGCCCTCCTCGAGGATCGCCTGCATGATGTTGTAGAGCGAGTGCTTGGCCCCGCACGAAACGACGATCTGGGCGGGGTCGTAGGTCAACCCGTTGTCCCGGAGGAACTTGGCGGCGATAGACTTCCGAAGCGCGGGCAGGCCGCTCGCGGGGGTGTACTTGGTCTGCCCCTTGGAAAGGGCGTCGGAGGCCGCCTTCTTGATGTGCTCTGGGGTGTCGAAGTCGGGCTCGCCCGCCGAAAAGGAGATGACGTCGATGCCCTGTTCGCGCATCTGGTTCGCCTTGGCGGTGATGGCCAGGGTGACCGATTCCTCCGCCTCGGAGGCGCGCTTGGACAGGATCTTCTTCTGCGTGTCGATAGTCATAGGAGGGACAGTTTAGGTCTCCCGGAAGCGGTTTGCAAGTCTCTGATTCTTGATAGAATCCCGGGGTGAAACGGGCGCGCTGGCTGGTCCTGGCCGTCGTCGTGATCGCGGGCGCGGCGGCCATCGCGCTCCGGCCGCGTCCGGTCGAGCCCTTCCCCATGGCGGAGCTGGTCCCCGCCGACGCCCTCGTGTACGCGGGATTCCCCCGCTTCCAGGAGCTCGCCGAGCTGCCGGGCCGCTGGGCGGAGGAGGTCCGGAAGAAGCTGGAGCCTGCCCATCCGCACCTGGCGGGGGGGCTGGCGGTTTATGTGGATCGGGCGGGCGAATGGGTGGTCCTGGCGCGGCTGACCCGCGGCTCGGCGCTGCTCGCGGGGGCCACCGTGGACAACGGCGCGGCGGTGGTCGCCCAGTCCCCCGAGGCCCTGGCCCGGCATCAGGCGCGGGAGGGGTCTCTCGCGATGCGGCCGGAATTCCAGCAGCTCGGCTCGCGGTTCTTCGTCAATCTGGAGCCCTTCAGGCTCCGGGGCCGCCTTCACGATTTCTCGGCGATCGGCTTCGACCGCGTGCCCGGCTCCGACCTGGTCCTCCGGGGCCGGGCCCTCTACCGGGGAGGCCTGTTCCGCACCTACCTCGAGCAATACGTCCAGGCTCCGCGGCATGGATCGGTCGACGGGCCGGCTCCCCTGCGAGTTTCGCTGACCGACCATTTCCCGCGCATCTGGGAGGAGATCACGCACGACGTCCTCGATCTGGTCGATACCGAAAAAGCCGAGCGAGAAGCGCAGAGCCTGAGCCGGGACTTCCTCGACGGCAGGTCGTTCCGCGAGTTCCTGGGGCGGCTCGGTCCGACCTGGGGGTTCTCGGTCGTCCCGACGCCCTTCGCCGGGAAACCGGCCCTCCAGGTGTGGATCGATCTGCCGGAGGAAGGGACCCGCGACCTGGCCGCGAAGATGGTCCATCGCGCGATCGGGGACGCGATCAAGCTGCGCCGGGACAAAGGGCTGGCGCCGTCGTTCGACGTCCTCATGGACCCCCCGTTCTGGCGGATCCGGACGGCGAGCGCGAGGGGACTGCGCTACGGCGAGGCGTTCGCGCCCGCCTACCTGTTCGAGAAGAACCGCTTCGTCTTCAGCACGTGCGCATCGGTGATGGAGGTGCCGCCCATGCCCGCAGGGGACGCCCACGCGGCGGTTCGAGTCGACGTCGCCTCGTTGCTCGACGCGGTCCGGGCCCTGGCCCCCCAAAAAGCGGATGACGCGTTCCGATCGGAAGCGGAGCGGAAGGCCGCCCTGCTGTCGCTTCGATACTTTGACGCCGGCATGATGGCGGCGCTGAAAAAGAGGTATCCGGATCCGTCGGAACTGGCCTGGTACCAGGACCAGCAGAAGGCGCAATTCGAGGCGCGGGCGCTCGACGACCTCTCGAAGACGACGGCCTGGCGGGAGGAGCTGACGCGGACCAACGCCTCGATCGAAGCCTGGGCGGATGGCCTGTCCTGGATCTCGGGAGCGTCCGCCTCCGGCCGCTTCACGAGCGAGGGCTTCACGTTCACCCTGACCCTCTCCCCCGCGCCGAAACACTGACGCCCGATCCGGGACCGGGAGGCGGGCGGGACCCCTCTCGCTCCCGAATAATGCTTGCTCCCGCAAGCGCGCGCAGATAAGAATATCCGTCCCTCAGTAGTCACCCGTGGGCGGGTGGTGGAATTGGCAGACACGTACGTTTGAGGGGCGTATGCCGCAAGGCGTGCGAGTTCGAGTCTCGCCCCGCCCACCATCCTCGGCTCCCCGGAGCCGAACGACGCCGGCTCGTCCTCCTCAACAACAGGCCTTCCCGATCGACCGCCCCGCCGCCGGGCTCCTCAAGGATCTGAAGGCGCGCGGCCTGCCCAACACGGCGCTGGTCGTCCGGATGGGCGAGTTCGGTCGAACGCCGTTCGCGCATCCCGGACTTCGGCGTATAATACTCCGTCCCAGGATTAAGGAGGAACGAGCAGCCATGCGACTCTTGACGGTGACGCTCCTCGCGGTTGTGCTCGCCTCCGCGGCCCACGCGGACGAGAAGCAGGTCAGCTTCGAAAAGGACGTCCTGCCCATCTTCAAGGCGAGCTGCCTGTCCTGTCACAAGGCGGACAAGAAGAAGGGCAAGCTCGACATGTCGACCTATGCCGACCTCATGAAGGGCGGGAAACAGGGCAATCCGATCAAGCCCGGCGATCCGGCCAAGAGCCTGATCATCGAGATGATCTCGGGCAAGGAGCCGGAGATGCCCGAGAAAGGCGACAAGCTGACCGACGCCCAGGTCCAGATCATCGCCACCTGGATCAAGCAGGGCGCGAAGCCGTAACCCGATCATGACTCAGCGCCGCAAGCTCCTGATCGCCAACGAGTGGGTCGACGCGGCGGAGACCATAGTGGTCCGCAGCCCGCACACCGGCGAGGTGGTCGGCGAAGCCGCCAAGGCCGGGCCCGGGGAGATGGAGCGGGCGGTCCAGGCGGCCGTCCGCGGATTTGAAGCGACGCGGAAGCTCTCCTCCTGCAAACGCAGCGAGATCCTGACGAGGGTCGCGGAGGGTCTGGCAAGGCGCAAGGAGGAGATGGCCCGGACGATCACCTCGGAGAACGCGAAGACGATCCGACTCTCTCGAGGCGAAGTCGACCGGGGGATCGCGACGTTCGTCATCGCGGCCGAGGAGGCCAAGCGGATCGGCGGCGAAGTGCTGCCGCTCGACCTGAACGCGCAGTCCGAGGGCCGGCTCGGCCTCACGCGGCGCTTCCCCCTGGGGCCGATCTTCGGGATCTCCCCCTTCAACTTCCCGCTCAACCTGGTCGCTCACAAGGTCGCGCCGTCGATGGCGGCGGGAAACTCCCTGGTCCTGAAACCCGCCAGCTCGACCCCCCTGACGGCGCTCCTCTTGGGCGAAATCCTGCTCGAGGCGGGCATGCTGCCCGGCACCGTGAACGTCACGCCCTGCGGCGCCGACCTCGCCGACCGGCTGGTCTCCGACGACCGCTTCCGGCTCGTCACCTTCACGGGGAGTCCGTCGGTCGGCTGGGAGCTGAAGAAGAAAGCCGGGAGAAAGCGCGTCACCCTCGAGCTTGGAGGCAACGCCGCGGTCATCGTCGAACGCGATGCCGACCTCGACTTGGCCGTCGAGCGGGCGGTGTCCGGGTCCTTCGCCTATTCGGGCCAGGTATGCATCTCCGTGCAGCGCATCTACCTTCACGACCAGATCGCCGACGCGTTCACGCAGAAATTCCTGGAGCGGACGAAGAAGCTCGTCCTGGGGGATCCCTTCGACGAGACGACGGACATCGGGCCGATGATCGACGAGAACGCCCTCGCGCGGACGCAGGCCTGGGTCGACGAGGCGGCGCGGGGCGGGGCGGCGCTGCTCTGCGGCGGCAGGCGCGAGGGGCGCTTCTTTCCGCCGACCGTGATCGCGAACGTCAAGCCCGACATGAAGGTCCACTGCGCGGAGGTCTTCGCGCCGATCGTGAATCTGTACCGCTACAAGGACTTCCCCGAGGCGCTGGCGGCGGTCAACGATTCCCCGTTCGGCCTTCAGGCGGGGGTCTTCGCGAGGGACGTGGGCCGGATCTTCCAGGCCTTCGAGGCCCTGGAGGTCGGCGGCGTGATTGTGAACGACGCGCCGACCTGGCGGGTGGACAGCATGCCGTACGGGGGAGAGAAGGAGTCGGGCCAGGGCCGCGAGGGCGTCCGCTACGCCATCGAGGAGATGACCCAGCTGCGCCTCCTGGCCTTGAATCTCCGATAATCCGAGGAGACTAGGGATGCGTCGCCTCTCTGGGACTGTTGCAGGGGCCCCCGGTGGGTCCCGGAGCTTCGGGAACCGCCGATGAGCGTCGAAATCCTGGAGTGCCGGAGCAAGGTGCTCCAGGGGAACCCCCTGGGTGACCCCGCCCTCCGGCGCGTCCCCGTGTACCTCCCGCCTTCCTATCCCCGAAAGCAGTACCCCGTCTACTACCTGCTCACCGGATTCACGGGATTCGGGGAGCAGCTGATCCAGCGCGGAGCCTGGGCGGAATCGATTCCCGAACGGATCGACCGGCTGGTCGCCACGAGGAAGATGGCCGAAGCGATCGTGGTCATGCCCGACTGCTTCACCCGGTATGGGGGCTCCCAATACCTGAATTCGACGGCGACCGGACGCTACGAGGACCACCTCGTCCGCGAGCTGGTCCCCTACATCGACGAGACCTACCGGACGAACGGTCGCCGGGCCGTGATGGGCAAGTCGAGCGGAGGCTACGGAGCGCTCGTGCTCGGAATGCGGCACCCCAAGGTCTTCCACGCCCTCGCCTGCCACTCCGGGGATATGTATTTCGAGTACTGCTACCAGCCCGACTTTCCCAAGGCAATCGACCAGCTCCGGAGCCACGGCGGGCTAAGGCCGTTCCTCAAGGCCTGGGAGAAGATGCCCAAGCGCCTGGCCGGGAGCCTCCACGCGGTGGTCAACACGATCGCCATGGCCTCCTGCTACAGCCCCAAGGGAACCACGCTCGACCTGCCGTTCGACCTCGAGACCGGCGAACTCCGTTCCGACGTCTGGCGCCGCTGGAAGGCCTGGGACCCGGTCGAGCTTCTGGACCGTCACGCCAAGGACCTCAAGAAGCTCGATTGTGTCTTCATCGACTGTGGAAGCCGCGACCAGTTCGCCCTCCACCACGGCGCCCGGATCTTTGCCGCCAAGGCCCGCCGCCTCGGGGTGCGCCTGATCCACGAGGAGTTCGACGACGATCATTCGTCGATCGCGTACCGGTACGACCGGTCCTTCGCCGTCCTCAGCCGCTATTTATGAGCGGGATCCCTTTTGATGAAACATTTGGATGGGGTTGAGTGTTTAGATTATAGCGTTACTAACTAACATGGGAAATCGAGAAAAGCTCCTGGAAGCCGCCACCGCCATCCTGGGCCGTAACGGGTACCAGGCGACGAGCGTGGACGACATCCTCGAAGCGGCCAAGGTCGCCCCCTCCAACTTCTACTACCACTTCAAGTCGAAGGAGGAGCTGGCCATCGAGGTCCTCGAGGGCTATTTCGAAAAGTCCCGCCAGCAGATGGCGCCGGTCTTCATGAACCGATTCCTGTCCGCGACGGAAAAACTGGAACGTCTTCATGAGGCCCTCGTCAAAAAGGCCACCCAGAGCCAGTGCCGCGGGGGCTGCCCCATGGGCAATCTGGCCCAGGAGCTGTCCGACAGCCATCCGGAGTTCCGGATGCGGCTCGCCCGGTATTTTGAGGAGTGCATCGACGGGATCGGCATGGTGGTCCAAGAAGGAATCAAGTCCGGGGAGTTCCGGCAGGAGGTCGACCCCAAGGCCGTCGCCTACCTGATCTTCGGATCGATGCAGGGGCTCTTGCTGCTCTCCAAGAGCCTGAAGAAGATCGAGCCCCTGGAACATGGATTCCGGCAGTCCTTGAATTTATTGAAGAAGTCCCGCTAACGTTTTATGGAATACGTCGTAGATATAATCGTTCCTAACTAAGAGGAAGATAGGCGAGGGTACCATGGAAACCAGCTTTGAAAACTTGATCGAATCTCACCGCCAGGCCCTGGAGCGCGCAGCGCTCAAGTTCTGCCACGGCGATTTCGACCTGGCCCAGGACATGGTCCAGGATACGTTCGTCAAGGCGCTGAGGAATGCCGATCGCTTCGCCGAAGGGACCAACCTTCGGGCGTGGCTGATGCGGATCCTGTACAACACCGTGATGAGCGTCTACCGTCACCGCCAGGTCGCCAAGGAAGGCCCGTATCCCGAGGGCTTCGACCCGGTGGAAGGCCTGCCCGCGGACCTGGAGGTCAGCGACGAAGTGCTGGAGGCGGTGAGCAATCTGCCCGAGGACTACCGGAAGGTGTTCCTCATGGCCGCGCTTGAGGACTCCCCGTACCAGGAGATCGCCGAAAAGCTCGGGATCCCGGTGGGAACGGTGATGAGCCGTCTATGGCGCGCCCGGCAGACCTTGCAGCGGAAGCTGGCGCCGGTGTCGTCGAACTAAGAGACCGCCCGGAACCAGGGCCGCCAGCGCCGCCACGGCGACGCCGAGGGCGAGAAAGCGCGAGTGGTACCGGATCCGGACCTCGTGCTTGCCCGCGGGCAGCCTGATCGCCTGGATCAGATGATTGGCGGGAAGCACCTCCGTGGGTCTGCCGTCCACCTCCGCCTCCCACCCCGGATAATAGGCCTCGGAAAGCACGAGGTACGCAGGGGCGTCGTTCTCCGCCCGGATCTCGTAGTCGCCGGGCGCGCGGGAGACCACCGTGGCCCGGCCTGCCGGTTTCTCCGTCGTCACCGGGGGCGGGTCATTCGGAAGGGACTCCAGAATCACGGTCTTCCGAGGATCCCAGGGCTCCGCCGCCAGGGCGTGCAGCCGCTCCTTCGGATCCTCGATGACCACCGCATTGTTCACCACCCAGGACCGGGGCATCGCGTCCGGATAGTCCCGGACGCCCCGGGGCCAGATCCACACCCGGGCGGCCAGCATGTCGATGAGCGGGTGCTGGCGCACGGCCGCCAGCACGACCATCTCCCGGTCGACCGTCGTCCCGGCGGCGGCATTCATGATGTCGACGAAGCGACGCAGCATCATCGGTTCGTAGCCGTTGATGCTGTCCAGCCCCGCCGCCTGACACATCCCGATCAGGGGAACGTCCCCCTCCAGCTGGTCTCCGGACCGGTGGGCCAGACGGCCCTCCTGCCCCAGGCTCGCCTCTAAGCGGGATCGAAGGCTGGTCGAGAGCTGGAGCAGGGATTCCGATTGCGGGACATAGCACGGAAGCGCGAACGCGGTCAGCTGGAAGAGGGAGACGAGAGCCAAGCTCCCAGCGACCAGCCGGAGCGCTCGGGGACCCCGCTGCCACAACGCCTCGACGCCCATCCCCGCCAAGGCGGCCGCCGAGACCGTGAAGAGGAGCAGGTAGCGCCCCGGCCCGCGGAACCAGCCGGCGCCGGGGATCACCGCCACGAACCCGGGGTACAAGGGGACGGCGTCGCCGAAGGCCAGGATCACCGCCAGGGCTCCGATCGCCGCCCAGAGATGCCGGTGACGATGGTTTCCGGTGAATGCCGCCAGCATCAGGAGGAAAACGGCGCCTCCGACAAAGCCGCAGGTTTCCCACCACGCGCCTCCCTGGGCCCGGGTCCGTTGGCCCGGGAGCAGCAGACTATCGAGTTGGGTGGGGCTCAGGGAATAGTCCCGGAAGTACGAGGAGCTGCCCGCGCCGCCCCGATGCATCTGCCCCACGAGTTCCAGGGTCGGGAAGAGCTGAGGAGCGCACCAGGCGAGTCCCAGCGCCAGCCAGCCGGCGGCCCGGAGTGCCGCTCCGGCCCGATTCCGGCGTCCCTCCGATCGGTGGACGACGAAATGAACGAGGCGGCTGAAGACCAGGAGTCCCGCGAAGAAGACGTACTGGGGAACTCCGGCCAAGAACAGCAGCGCGAGAACGACGGAGAGCACCAGGCCGCGCCGGAGCGTGGGTCCCCCCAGGAAGCGCTCCAGCCTCCACAGCAGCGCAGGGATCCAGGGGTACGCCCACACATAGTTCACGTGGCCCGCCAGCACGTGCCCGGAGATGTAGCCGGACATCATGTAGATCAGCGCGCCCGCTAGGCCCGACCACCGATTCAATCCCAGCCCGAGCTCCAGCCAGCGCTGGGCGAAGACGCCGGCGAAGATCAGATGAACCCAGGCGCTCCAGGTCCAGAATCTCCCTGCCGACAGGAGGACGCACAGCCAGGTCGGCGGATAGAACACCGCGCTCTGGGGCTCCGCCAGCATCGGGAAGCCCGCCATGACGTGGGGGTCCCACAGGGGCAAACGCCCGGAACGGAAGCCGTCCGCAAGGACCATGCGGCTGTAGTGAAAGACGCTGACGACGTCCGCCCCGTAGAGCATCTTTCCTGAGAAAAGAATCGGGAGGATGAGGATCGACGGGACGGCGACGAAGACGGCGGAAGGAAGCCATCGGCGCAGGAAGGGCACCCTCCCATCTTCGCCGATCGCCCTCTCCGGATGTAGACAAAAAACAGGGCAGCATCGGGACCGGGGAAGCGCCGCCGGCCAGCCGAGCCTCTCGAAGGAGGGCTAAAAAAGAAAAAGGGCACCCCGTGAGGAGCGCCCTTTCCCGTTGGTATCGTTGCTGGACGTTACCAGCGACCGCCGCCGCGTCCACCGCGGCCGCCGCCACCGCCGCCGCCATAACCGCCGCCGCCGCCGTAGCCGCCCCGGCCACCACCACCGCCGCCGCCCTCGCCCTTCGGCCGGGCCTCGTTCACGGTGATCGCGCGGCCCCGGATTTCCTGCAGGTTCAGCGCGCTGATCGCGGCCGCAGCCTGAGTCTTCTCCGGCATCTCCACAAACCCGAATCCCCTCGACCGCCCGGTCATCTTGTCCATGATGATCGATACGGACGACACTTCCCCGTGCGCCTCGAAGGCCTGGCGGATATCGTCCTCCGTCGCCTCGTACGACAGGTTGCCCACGTAGATGTTCGTCATCTACATCCTCGAAAAAAAGAAAAGAAACGGACCCAAGGAAGGGGGGTTGAAGGATGCGGCGTGAACCGGCAGCAGTCGAACCGAACTTCCCTGACGTCGGAAATATAGTCCAAGACGGGATTCTTGGCAAGTCTGATTTTTTTCTCACATCCGGGTCCCGATCCGCTATCAGGACTCGTGGACGACAAAGCGACCTTCAAGGAGAGCGTGGATCGCGGCGAGGGCTTCCTCGCCGATCTGGCGGAGGACCGCGGCAGCGCGCCTCCGGAGATCGTTCCCGTCATCGACCACTACATCTCCCGGGTCCGGGACGTGATCAGCCTGGCCTGGGACGAAAAGCTCTCCCGACGGGAGCTCGACGCGTCGCTGCTTCAGGTCCGCCTCTGCTATGCCCAGGACCTCGACCGCATCCTGCAGGGCCTGCTGCTCAGCCCCTCCGCCTGACGTCCCCTGGTCACTCCCGTTCCAACTTTCAGCCCGGTCCGACGACCGGAGGGATAAGATAATCGCGTGAGCTGCGCCTCCTGCAAGAGTGACCAGGGCCTGTCGGAGGGCCGGTGCCTGGCCTGCGGCGCCCCGGCGCCGACGGCTCCAGCCGTCCCGGCCCCTCCGTCCATCCGGTGTCCGAAATGCCGAGCCACCGTCGACCAGGGGGAGAAATTCTGCGCCGCCTGCGGGGCGAAGATCCCGACCCGGGCCGACCGCGTCCGCGCCCTCAACCGGAAGCGGGAACGGCAGGAGAACGAGCACAAGATCAATCGGGGGCGTCGCTGGATGCTCGTCGTGGCGGTCCTGACCCTCTTCGGCGCCGTCTTCACCTACTTTTCCGGGAGCAGCGACGTCGAGAAACAGATCCAGAACGCGGATGCCGCCTTCGAGGGCATGACTCCCGTGGAGCGCGATCAGCATCTCAAGAGCAGCATCGGCATGACCTGGCAGGAAGTGATCGACCACGATCGCGGCATGGTGACGTTTCAGACCGTCGCCTTGGGCGTGATGGGCGCGATCTTCGTGGGGCTATGGTGGTGGGCCCAGACGAATCCGTTTCCCGCCGCCCTCATCGCGCTCCTCCTCTATTGCACGTCCCTGCTGGTCGGTGCGATGGTCGATCCTCCGTCGCTCGTGAAAGGAATCCTCGTCAAGGTCGTCGTCGCCTTTGCGCTGTTCAGCGCCGTATCGGCCGCCTATCGACAGCGTCCCGTCAAGCGGCAGGCCGTCTAAATGACGATGGATCCGGCCGGGAGCGACCTCTCCCCGCCGCCTGCGGACTGCGCGTCCTGCGGGCGGCCCTTGAAACCCGAAGCCGCCTTCTGCTCCGCTTGCGGCCATCGTCGCGGCGACCCTCCCGTCGACCGCCGCAAGGTGCTGAAGGCCAAAGTCGAGCGGGTGCGGCGATTCCAGTCCGGATGGGACGGGGTGCACTCGCTCATCCTTTTCTACCTTCTCCTGCTCGGCGGTCAGGCGGCGTCGTTCGTCGTCGCAAGGGCCTCCGATGAGTTCGTCGCGGATGTGGCCGGCACGGCGATCCTGTCCCTGATCGTGCTGATCGTGGCCGTGCGACATCGCCAAGACGTGAAGGGCGCGTGCGGGCGGCCCGGCTGGGGCCCCGCGGGATACGGGCTCGTCCTGATCGCCTCGGTACCGATCCTGATCGTCGTCTGCTCCTATGCCTACGGGGTCGGTCGTCTGTTCCACCTTTCCCCCGCGTCGGTCCTGGACCCCTTTCGGGGGCACAGCCTCGTCTGGGCGTACCTCCTGGTGGCCGTCCTCCCCCCGATCTTCGAAGAACTCGGGTTCCGGGGAGTGATGTTTCCGCTCCTCTCCCGAAGCCTCGACCCCAAGGAAACCATCCTCCTGACGGCCGTGGCCTTCGGACTTCTGCATCTATCGATTCCGACGTTGATCACCCACGTCCCGCTTGGGTTGTACCTGGGTTGGCTGCGCTACCGCTCGGGCAGCCTCTATCCGTCCATCTTCGCCCACTTCCTTCACAACGGACTGGTCCTGACCGCCGAGGCGGCGGGCTGGCTTCCGCGTCCGGGCTGACCGGCCGTGCCGCGTCCGGGTCTCACCCGAGAACTCCGGGGATCAAGACCCGACGGAGGCGTTTCCGAGTGTAACCTCCGTCCCTCCTTGCTTCTGACCTTAGTGTGCGAAAGGAGGCACCCATGAGCATGTCCCAGGCGACCGATTCCTCGATGAGGAACACCTACCTCGAGCAGGTGGTCCAGCAGAAGGCCCAGCTCGAATACGATCTGAAGGCCCGGCGGTCCAGGACCCCCATGATCGCCAACGCGGCCCCCGCGGGCTCCGCGTCCCAGGCGGGCACCGACGTTCTGTGCCGCGACGACGAGGGCCGCGTTGGAGGGGCCGTCGGGAGCACCGCGGTGGACGTCCGCATCAGCGGCTTCTACCGCTGGAAGAACGTCGTTGTTCCGCCCAACGCCTACGTGGTCCATACGCGTCGGGGCCACGACCAGCCGCTCCATTGCGGCCTGGGCATCTCCTTCCGATTCGATCCGTTCACCGATTCGTTCCTGGTCGTGCCGTCGGCGATGCAGACGATCATCCTCAACGCCAACTGCATCTGCCGCGAGCGGCAGGGCATCCTCGTCCAGGGTTATGTCCAGTGGATCATCCAGGACTTCAAGACGGCGTACCGCCGGCTGGACTTCAGCGATGCCGTCGACCCGATGCGCGTCGTCAACGTTCAGCTTCGCGAGCAGGCCGAGGCGGCCATCAAGGACACCGTTGCCACGATGAGCATCGAGGACGTGCTGTCGGACAAGCAACCGATCATCAAGGAGCTCACCACGCGGCTGCGCCACGTCGCCGAAGGCGACGGCCAGGACACCGGCCTGGGCCTGCGCATCGTCACGGTCCAGATCAAGGAGGCGGTCGTGGCGTCCCCCCGCGTCTGGGAGACGCTGCAGCGCCCCTTCCGCGCCGAACGCTCTAAGGAGGCCCGGCTTGCGGAGCTGACCCACGAAGCCGTGGTGCGGATCCGCGAAGCGGACGCCGAGAAATCCGCCTCCGCGCAACGGATCGCCACCGAAGCCGACGTCGCCCGCCTCCAAAGCGAGGCCGCCGCGGCGACGTTCGACCGGGAGCAGTCCGAACGGGCTCGCCGCGCCCAGGTGGAGGCGGAGACCCTGGCCCAGGCGATCGCCCATGAGAAGGACAAGCTGGAAAAGGAAGCCGCCCTGTCCCGGATGCGCCTCGAGCAGACCCTGATCGAGGAGGGCATGCGTCAGGAAGCCCAGAACCGGCAGGCCGAGCGCGAGATCGCCCTGGAAGCCGCGCGGCGCAAGGTGGACAACGACCTCTCCGCCAGCGCCCTTCAGATGAAGCTGATCGAGGTTCTGCCCACGATCGCGGAGAAGCTGCCGCATCCGAAGGAACTGAAGAGCTTCCAGATCGGCGGCGCGGATTCCCTGGGCGCCATGATCGGCGGCCTGATGAAGGTGATCGAGTCGATGCGCCAGGGCCAGGCGGACTGAACCTCCAATCGCACGGGACGCCCCGGGACGAGTCCTCTTCCCGGGGCGTCCTCTTTTCCTACAGCCAGCCGGCCGCGTGCATCGCGTAGAGGACGAGGAAGCCCGCCCCCGTGGTGGCCAGGGTCACGGGGACCCCGGCCCTCAGGTGACGGACGAATCCGATGTCCGCCTGCTCCCGCGAGAGTTCCAGGACGATCATGTTGGCGACCGATCCGACAATCGTCAGGTTCCCGGCGAAGGTCGACGCCATCGCCACCAGCGTCCATGCATAGGAGCCCGAGATCCACTTCTGGACCACCAGGACATAGGGAACGTTCGACACCAGATTCGACATCGCGACGGTGAACACGGTCAGCATGCCTCCCGAGGGACCGAACAGCGGGGCCGCGCGGTCGTGGAGGGCCGGGAGCAGGCCCGTCCGCTGGATCCCCGCGATGACGACGAAGAGTCCCGCGAAGAAGACGAGCAGGCCCCAGTCGACCTGCGCCAGCGCCTCGGAGGGACGCGCGCGACCCACGAGGATGACGAAGAGGGCTCCGGCCAGCGCAACCAGGGGGAGCTTCTGTCCCCCGTCCAGGCCCGGGACCCAGCGCTCGAGCGGGAGAAGGAATCCCAAGCTGATCAGGACGACCCCGATCATCACCCGGCGGAGGGCGGACCGATCCACCTCGGGCAGCGTCAGAGTCCCGGTGTCGAAGGAGCCTTCCAACTCCTTCCGGTAGAGCCGGCGCAGGATCAGCCAGTCCAGGACCAAGCCGATCGCGCCGACCGGGAAGAGGTAGAGGAAGAAGAGGCCGTAGGGGATCTTCGAGAAGATGCCGACCAGCATGTTCTGGGGGTTGCCCGTCAGCGTCATCACGCTGCCGATATTGGCGGAGGTGGCGAGCGCGAGCAGGAAGGGCACCGGATCGAGCCGGGCGCGCACGACCGCCGCCAGGAGGACCGGCGTGAACAGGACGCAGACCGTATCGTTCACGAAGAGCGCCGACAGGAGTCCCGACGCCAGGATCAGCAGGGCCAGGAGGCGGCGCGGATTGCCGGCCCGGATCAGGATCCAGGTCGAGACGAACTCGAAGAATCTCGCGAGCTTGAGATACGCCACCACGATCATCATCCCCAGGAGCAGGAGGATCGTCTCCCAATTGATCGCGACGCGGAGAGCGTCGTCGAAGGGGACGACGCCCGCGATCACCATCAGCACGGCCCCCGCGAGGGCCGCCGTCGGCCGGTCCAGGTTGAGGAATCGGATGCGGTGGACGGAGATGAGCCCGTAGGTCGCGACGAAGATGATCAGGGAGGCGACCGCGGGAAAGGTCCAGATCATGAGTGCTGCTCAGGTATCACGTTTCGCCCCCTCGATCAACGGGAAAGTGAGAATCGACTTCCCCGGAGCGCCCTGCTAGAATCCGGTCGATGATCGCGATCGTGCTTCTGGCGGCCCTGTGCCAGCAGGGTTACGACTACCGCCAGGGAGAGGGCATCGTGGACCTGGCCACCGGCCAGGCCCGCACGCCCGAGCAGTTCCTCAAGTTCGCGATCGCCGAGCGGGAGGCCGGCCGGCCGGAGACGGCGGTCGCGGCGCTGAGCGTCCTGGCCACCCGGGTGCCCGATCCCGCGATCCGGGAGACCGCCCACTTCGAACGGGCGACCACCTACTACAAGGCGGGGGCCTTTTACGAGGGGTATCACGATTTCGAGGGGTTCATCCTCAAGTTTCCCCAGTCCGAGAGGGTAACGGCCGCCAAGAGGATGGAAATGACGTCGGCGCTCGATCTTGCCAAGATCGGCAAGAGCACCTGGCTCGGCCTGGCCACCACGTCGACCACCGGCGTGGACTACCTGCATGACGCGCTGCGACGCTACCCGCACGAGGACTTCGCCCCCGACTTCCTCCAGAAGCTGGGGATGTTTTTCTACGAGCGCTCGGAATTCGACCGCGCGACGGAGGAATTTTCGCGCGTCCTGGAGCAGTATGCGGACTCGCCCGAAGCGGTCCTCGCCCTCTACATGCTGGGTCGGACGGCGGAAGTGCGCTTCGATGCCGTCGACTACGACGTCAAGCCCCTGAAGGATTCCCGTCGCCAGTACGAGCGCTTCCTGGAGGAGGCGGACCGGATGAGGCGCCTCTCGGACCAGGCGAAGCGCTGGGTGGACGCGCTGATCCCCGCGGTGAGGGAGCGTCTGGCGAGCGTCTACGATCGGATGTTGCTCAAGCAGCTCAAGACGGCCGAATACTATGACTGGAAAGGGCTCCCCTGGTCGGCCGAGCCGTTCTACCTCTCGATCCTCCGGGACGAGGCCACCTTCCGCAAGGTCCTCCCCACCTTCCCCTCGACCCGCGCGGCGAAGTCCGCCCGCGCCCGCCTGGACGAGCTGAGCAAGAAGTGATCCGACCCGCGGTACTCCTCCTGGTCCTCGCCCTGAGCTCGTGCGGCTATGAGATCGGGAACCTCTATGAGATCCGCGACGTTAAAGTGGATATGTTCGACAACCTGAGCGAACGCCGCACCCACGAGTTCGACCTCACCGACTCGGTCGTTCACGAGATTACCTCGAGGGGTATCCGCGTTAATGCAAGAGATGCCGCCTACACCCTCAAGGGCCGGATCCTGGACATCCGCACCCCGGCGCTGGTCGACCAGAAGAACACCGACCAGCTCGTGGTGGGATCGCTGGCCATGACCCTGGAAATCCGGCTGATCGACGCCAATGGAAGCGAGCTTTGGAAGGACATCCACACCGAGTCGTCCTCGATCACGGCCCAGCGGGGTGAAACGTTCGAATCGGCGCGGCAGAAGGTCTTCGACCGGCTGTCCCGGTGGGTGGTCTCGCACCTGGAAAAGGAATGGTAAACCAAGGCGGGAATTGCCGTAACGGGAATTATTGTGTAGACTTAGCAGTCTAGGAAACAGGCGATGGATTTCGACGACGATTTACAGTCCAAAGAGGAGCCGCGGCCCCGGAAGCCGCGCAGTTTCCTTCTGCTCCTCATCCTGATCTTCATCGCCATCATGATGGTGGTCTGGACCCGCTCCAGCTTCGCCCCGGGCCGGATGGCGGACGTGTCGATTTCAGAGTATTTCGAGCAGAAGTCCGCCGGGCTGATCGAGAGCGTGCAGGTCGAAG
>Ga0070731_10000536_pt1 | contig 49417 bp, 46 predicted proteins | sample Coa_R1_2_FD_66448 | JGI IMG/M metagenome (GOLD analysis project Ga0070731, IMG submission 66448) | Surface soil microbial communities from Centralia Pennsylvania, which are recovering from an underground coalmine fire - Coalmine... | ecosystem: Environmental > Terrestrial > Soil > Unclassified ...
TTCGTCCTGATCACGGTGTTCGCGGTCAACCTCGGGTGGTTTCCGGCCGAGGGCGATGGGTCAGGCTTCGTCGACCGCGTCCACCACCTGACGTTGCCCGCGCTGTCTCTGTCGGTGACCGCCTTCGCACTCGTGGCCCGAGTGGCTCGGACATCGCAGCGTGAGCAGCTGAGCCGCGAACACGTCCAGACGGCCGTGAGTCGCGGGATTCCGTACTGGGCAATCGTCCGCCGGCACGTGTTCCGCAATGCGGCGATCCCGATCGTTACGACGATCGGGGTGGTGTTCGCGACGTTGATCGCGCTGGATCCGGTGGTCGAGGACGCGTTCAACCTCAGCGGCATCGGCTCGACGCTGGTTCAGGATGCGCTCCAGAAGGATCTCCCGACCGTGCAGGGCGTGTGCCTGCTCCTGGTCAGCGCGTTCGTGATCATGAACATGCTCGTCGACATCTCCTACCGGTTCCTCGACCCGCGGCTCAGGGCCAGCACATGAGCGCCACCGCCGAGACTTTGGTGGCCGCGGTGCCGAGCCGAGGCACGTCGCTCAAGCGCCGCATCCGTTCCCTCGGCACGGTCGGGATCGCGAGCGCGGTGGTGATCGCGATCGCGACGCTGGTCGCGGTCTTCGCGCCGCTCCTCACCCCCCAGGATCCGAACGCCTCAAACCTGGCTGCGACGTATCTCGGCCCCTCCTCGAGCCACCTGCTCGGCACCAACGACACCGGCCAGGACATTCTCTCGCGCCTGATCGCGGGGTCACGGCTCTCGCTCCTCGGGCCCCTGGCGGTCGCAGTCCTCGCCACCTCCTCCTCGCTGCTGCTGGCGATCATCGCCGCATGGCGCCGTGGCTGGGCGGACACGGTGATCAATGGCATGAACAACCTGCTGTTCGCCTTCCCCGGGATCATCCTCGCGATCCTGACCGCGACTGTATTCGGGGCCAGCCTCACGGCCGCGGTGCTGGCGATCACGATCGCCTACGTTCCCTCGATCGTCAGAGTGCTCCGGAGCGCGGCCGTGGTCGAGCGCAACCAGACCTACGTCGCGGCGCTCGAGATCCAGGGCTTCTCGGCGACGACGATCTGCCTGCGCCACCTGATCCCCAACATGGCGCCGTTGATCGTGGCCGAACTGACGCTCCAGTTCGGTTTCGCGATGGTCGATCTGTCGGCGCTCTCGTTCATCGGGCTGGGGACGCAACCACCGTCCGCGGACTGGGGGGTGATGGTGGCCAACGGCCAGACCGGCCTGCTCCAGGGTTATCCGATGGAATCGCTCTCGGCGGGCATCGCGATCTTCATCGTCGTGCTGGCCTTCACGCTGCTCGGCGAGCGGCTGGCCAGCGGCGGCGGCGTCGACTACCGATCGCGGGGCTCGTGGCTCACCCTGCGCTCGCCGCGACGGCGCGTCGAGGCGATCGAGCGGGCCGGGGGGACGCCGAGCCGATGACCTCCCTGCTCGAGGTCGAGCACCTCTGCGTCTGGCTCCCGATTGATGGCCAACAGCGTCCCATCCTGACCGATGTCTCGCTGTCGTTGAATGCAGGCGAGGCGCTCGGGATCGTGGGGGAATCGGGATCGGGCAAGTCGATGACCGCCCGCGCGATCGCGCGGCTGCTGCCGCCGGGGGCGGAGATCGCAGGCAGCGTGACGTTTGACGGTGCCGACGTCCTGACGCGGGCTGCCAAGGCGCTCCGGCAGCTTCGTTCCGACGTGGCGATCATCTTCCAAGACCCACGGGCGCACATCAATCCGCTGCGCCGGATCGGCGATTTCATGACCGAGGCGGTGCTTGCTCGCGGCGGCTTCGACAAGGCCGGGGCTTGGCGGCGCGCGGGCGAACTGCTCGGCGACATGGGCATCAGCGATCCGGGGCGACGCCTGCACCAGTACCCACATGAACTCTCGGGCGGAATGCTCCAACGGGTGATGATCGCCAGCACCCTGATGACCGATCCGCGCCTGATCCTGGCCGACGAGCCGACCACGGCGCTGGACGTCACCACTCAGGCCGAGGTCGTGGCGATCCTCGACGAGCTCCGCCGTGAGCGTGGCGTGGCCCTGATCTTCATCACTCACGACCTCGATCTGGCGGCTGCGATCTGCGAGCGGACGGCCGTCTTCTATGCGGGCGAAATCGTGGACGTGCAGGCTTCGGCGACCCTGCATGACGACCCGCTGCACCCGTACATGGCGGGGCTGGCGGCGGCCCGACCTGACATCAGCTCGAGCGCGCATCGCCTGCAGGTGATCCAGGGCAATCCGGTGTCCGCCTACGAGGCGCCGGCCGGATGCCGGTTCGCGCCCCGGTGCCCGCATGTCGAGGAGCGTTGCCGATCGGGGCCGATAGCGCTCGAGCCCATCGCGTCGGGGCTCTCCCGGTGTGTGCGCGCGCAGGAGCTGAGAGGGCATGCCGCGCTGGGGGTGGGAGCGGCGGATGACTGAGCCGGTGCTCCAGGCCGACCGTCTGCGCAAGCAGTTCGGGCAGACGGTGGCCGTCGAGGAGCTCTCGTTCGCCATGAAGCCGGGCAGCTCGCTGGGGATCGTCGGCGAGTCCGGCGCCGGCAAGACCACGGTGGCGCGGATGATCCTCGGCCTCGAGACGCCGAGCTCCGGCACGGTCACCGCGTGCGGACGTGACCGTTCGAGCCCCGCGCGCTCGGCGACCGAGCGACGTGAGCGCGGCCGTGAGGTCCAGATCGTCTTCCAGGACCCCTACTCGAGCCTCGACCCCCGCGAGCGAGTCGGTCAAGGGCTCGAACGCCTCCTCAAGCTGCACGGGATCGGCGAGGCGAGCCAGCGCCGCGACCGGGCGGTCGCGCTGGCGCGGCAGGTCGGACTGGGCGATCGTCAGCTCCAAGCACTTCCGCGGGCCCTGTCCGGAGGCCAGCGGCAGCGAGTGGCCATCGCCCGCGCGCTCGCCCCGCAACCACGGATTGTCGTGCTCGACGAGGCGGTGGCCTCGCTCGATGTCTCGATCCAGGCTCAGGTGCTGAACCTGCTGGCCGAGATCCGCGAGACGACCGGCGTCTCATACCTGTTCATCAGCCACGACCTCGCGGTCGTGCGCCATCTCACGGACGACGTGATCGTCATGCACCGTGGTCAGGTCGTCGAGCGCGGGCCGACGCCGCGCATCCTCGACGAGCCTGAGCACGAGTACACACAGCGGTTGCGCGCGAGCATCCCCGGGCCGGGATGGAGCCCGCACCGTCGCGCGAGAGAGGAGCCGAGCGATGGATATCAGCATCCTCGAGCTTGACGGCCTCGGCCAAGCCGAGAAGGTCCGCGGCGGCGAGATCCGGGCGAGTGAGCTCGCCCAGCTCGCGATCACGCAGATCGAGGCCCTCAACCCGGTACTCAACTGCGTCGTCGTCGAGCGTTTCCAGCAGGCACTGATCGAGGCCCAGCGGATCGATGCCGAGCCCGTCGGCACGGGCCCGTTCCGGGGGGTCCCGGCCCTGCTGAAGGATCTGGGTCAGCAGATCGAAGGTCTCACCCAGACCAACGGCTCACGCGCGCCACTGATGGGCGCACCCGATAGGGACAGCGCGATCGCGGCCAGCTACCGCCAGGCCGGAATGGTGCTCCTCGGCAAGACGAGCGCGCCGGAATTCGGGAACCATTCGACGACCGAGCCAGCGGCGCATGGGCCGTGTCGCAACCCATGGGACATCTCGCGGACGACCGGCGGCTCAAGCGGCGGCTCCGGCGCCGCGGTGGCGGCCCGCATGGTCGCGATCGCCGGCGCCAGTGACGGTGCCGGCTCGATTCGGATCCCGGCGTCCTGCTGTGGCGTCTTTGGGCTGAAGCCCTCACGTGGGCGGATCACCTCATCGCCGTACCCGGGGGACTCGCTGTTCGGACTCGCCATCGGCCACGCGCTCACGCGCTCTGTCCGTGACAGCGCCGCCCTGCTCGACATCTCGAGCGGCTCGACGCCAGGCGATTATTGGTCCGCCCCGAACCCCGCCCGAGCCTTCGCCGAGGAGGTGGGCGCAGCTCCCGGGCCGCTGCGGATTGCTGTGTCGACCAAGCACCTGACGGGCGCCGGCATTCACCCCGAATGCATCGCCGCAACCACGCACGCCGCGGAGCTCCTGACACAGCTCGGGCACCAGGTGGAGGAGGGTGAGCCGACGTTCGAGATCTCGGCGATGACCCACAGCATGCTCGACCTCTGGGCCACGGGCAATGTCGCGGCGCAGGTCGAGATCGCCGGGACGCTCGAGCGCGGGCTCGCCGCCGATGAGCTCGAGCCGACGACGTGGGAGCTGATCGAGCACGCGCGCGGGCTGACGGTGACCGACCTCGTGCGCGCGCGCGGAAAGTTGCAGGCCGCGGCGTGGCGGATTGCCGAGTTCTTCGAACGCTACGACCTGTGGCTGACCCCGACCCTGGCGCAGCCGCCGCTCCCGCTGGGCGAGCTCAACCGCTCGCTCGGCACCGCCGCGAGCTGGTGGGAATACGACCTGGCCTTCAACCCGTGGAACCCGGTGGCGAACATCGCCGGCTGTCCATCGGCATCGCTGCCGCTGCACTGGAGCCCGGACGACCTCCCGATCGGGTCGCTCCTGACCGCCGGCTACGGGCGGGAGGCGGACCTTATCCGCGTCTGCGCCCAGCTCGAGGAGGCGCAGCCGTGGGCCGATCGCGCGCCGGCAGTCGTGACCCGCGGCGGGGCGGGGATGGCGCGGCCCGTGGCGGGCTCACCGGAGCAGCCCGCCTAGTCAGGCTGCACTCGGGGCGGGGTGCTACGAGGCGGCAGCCGCGGCGGAGGAGCGCTCGAGCGCACGCTGGTACGCGGGTCTCTCGAAGAGCCTCGCCAGATAGTCGTCGAGCCCAGCTGGCAGCGGCTCAGGAAACCTCGCCCGCTGTGCGAACGACAGTGCCGTTCCGACCAGCACGTCGGCCACACCGAAGCGCCCGGCCACCAGATATTCGTCGCCGTCGAGACTCTGGGCGACCGCAGCGGCCGCCTTCAAGAACCGCCCGCGCGCCTTCTCGGCGCGCTCCGGTTGGGCGTCACGGAAGATCGCGCCCTCGATGAGCGGTGGCTCAAGTTCCGCCGGGGCGAAGACCGACCACTGATAGGCCAGGGCACGCGCGTGCGTTCGGAGTTCGGCGATCAGTCCGGCCTCGGGATGCAGGTCGGCAAGGTGCAGGCAGATCGCAGCTGACTCGAATACGTAGCCATCGTCGAACTCGACGACTGGAACGCGTCCAAGCGGTTGGCGGGCCCGGTGCTCCTCGCTCTTTCCCTGCTCCCAGTCCATGATCGTCAGCTCGTAGGGCTCGCCGATCTCCTCGAGCATCCACAGCACTCGGCGCGGTCGCCCAGCGTGCTCTCGGTGAAAGACGTGGAGCATGCCCGCGGGACGATATCCGTCGCGGACGGCCGGCGGTCACCCCATACGATGCGCCGAGGTGACGATCGTCCTTGGCCTACTCGCCGCCGTGCTCTGGGGCGTTCCGGACGTGCCGCTCGCCGTCGCCATCCGACGCGTGGGCGAGGTGCCGGTGTTGGTGTGGTCGCTGGCGATCGGCACCCTCGCGGCGGTGCCGATCGTCGCGGCAACCGGAGCTCCGCACCTCACCGCGCGTGGCATTGGCCTCGCCATCGCCGCTGCTGCCATCACGGTGCCGGCATACCTCACGGCGTTCACGGCCTTCCAGACGTGCCCGGTCTCAGTTGTCACCCCGATCCTCTCGTGCGAGGGAGCCGCAGCGGCGGTCATCGCGGTCATCTTCGGCGAGCGGCTGAGCCCGATCCTGGCGCTCTCGCTCGCCTTCGCGGTTCTGGGGGTCGTGCTCGTCGGCCTGAGCGGCGGAGATCACGAGCGCGCACATCTACGCGGCGTCGCCTTCGTCTGCCTTGCCGCCCTGATCTGGGGCGGCGTGCTCGCGCTCGGCGCGCCTGTGTCGCGTGAGCTCGGTGTCTGGTGGGGATTCCTTTTCGTCCGGATCTTCGCGCTCGTATTCGCGCTGGCGCTCAGCCTCGGCACCCGTCATCGTCGGCGGCTGGGTTCCGCGTTGCGCCTCGAGCCCTGGCGCATCGTCGTCTGGGGGCTCAGCGACACCGGCGCCTACTTGTCGTTCTACCTCGCTGCGCACCGCGGGCCGCTGGCTGTCGCCAGCGTCCTCGCCGCCCAGTTCGCGCTCTTCGGCGCCCTCTCCGGCGTCCTGCTCCTCGGTGAGCGCCTGCGCGCCCACCAGTGGCTCGGCATGGCGATCGTCCTCGGCGCGGTCAGCGCGATCTCGACGGTGACCGGCTGAGGCGGATCAGAGGATCGCGAGCGTCGCCATCAAGGATGGGGCTGGGTCGCGAGCTGGTCGCATATCTCGCGCCACAGGGCGCGGTAGGCGCGTGCGCCGGACCGACGCGGGGCGGAGCGATCGACGACTGATCGATGTAGGCCCATGCGCTCGACGTCGCTGGAGGTGGGGATGGCGGCGCTTAGCACACCCTGCTCCGTTGACAGGGACTCCATGACCTCGCGGTGCAGGCGCTTGCGCCCGTCCACCATCGAGAAGAAGGCGAGCACGCGCGGGGCGCGAGTACTCGCGGCGACGACCTTGCGGAGCTGATGAAAGGTGCGCGAGGACAGCGTGGTGGGGATGAGCGGGACCAGCAGCGCGTCGGCAGCCTCGAACACGCTTTCCGACACGAGCGAGATGCTGGGCGGACAGTCGAGGAAGATGTAGTCGTACTCGTCTGCTACCGGGGCGAGTACGCGGGAGAGCCGACGCGTCGGCCGCTTGGCGCTGTCGAGCGCGAGATCCATGTGACGGTAGGAGAAGTCGGCCGGCAGCAGGTCGAGCCGTTCGAAGTCGGTGCCCTTGATTAGCCCGCTGATGTGGCGCTTGCCTCGGACCAGTTTGGCTGCGCCGCCTTTGATCTTCGGTCTGACGCGGAACAGATATGTGCTGGCGCCCTGCGGGTCGAGGTCCCAGAGGAGCGTGTTCGCGCCATCGAGCGCCGCGAGGTAGGCGAGGTTCACCGCGGCCGAGGTCTTCCCAACTCCCCCCTTGACGTTATACGTGGCGAGCACCGTGCTCATACGAGAAGGGCCTTGCCTGCAGCGTCGCCGCGCCAGGCGGCAAACGGGGCGAACCGCTGCGCGAACTCGGCCCGCGCCTCGGCCTGCTGGGCCTCGAGTCGCTCCACGAGAACTCCCATCGCCATCAAAGCCACCGCGCCCCCGTCCTGCTGCGCGATCTCGTCGCCAAGCGAGCACAGCATCTGGGCCTGGATCTCGCGGTCTTGGAAGCGTCCGAGCACATCCTGCAGCGACTTGAGCGCCTTGATCATCGGCTGCGTGGTGGCTTCGGGGAAGAGGGGCGCAAAGAACTCGAGCAGATAGCGCAGCTCCTTGCCACGCTTTCGCAGGTCGTGCAACGCGGCGGGCGGGCTCTGGTCGTCGATCCGTGTCCCCATCCTCACCATGTGCCGGTAGACCTTGCCGATGCGCTGGGCGGCCAGCTCGGCGATTGGACGCGCTGCGTCCGGCCGGTCGTCCTCCGAGCGTCCGGGGAGCGTCTCGACCAACCGCTTCCAGTCGGTGAGCAGGGTCTGTGTCCGCCGAGAGCGAAGCGCCCGCACCATCCGCGCATGGGCGCGGCTCCGACGTTCTCCCAGAAGCACGCGGAGCTCCTGGAGGTCGGACTGCCTGCCGGCAGCGAGCGAGCCGGCAAAGGAGTCGAACTCGAGGAGGTAGACGTCGAGATCGCGAGTGGGGCCGGTGATCTCCTGCAGCCATCGGAACTCGGCTCGGAAGCGGGCCAGTTCAGGCTGCGGGAAGACGCCGCGAAGCTCACGCTGCAGCGATCGGGTCCGTCGCACGGCGACGCGGAGGTCGTGGAGAAACTCGGTGTCGATGTCGGCCAGGGTGCCGGGCAGGTTGGCCTCGATCGCAGCGGTCAGCCGGGTCAGGATCGCTGCCGCCGCCAGGTCAGCCCGCTGCTGCGGCTCAAGCCTGACGTCTGAGGCTGCCAAGTGGCGGCTTGGTGTTCCGCCGGCCGCCAGGACCGCCTCGTCCGCGAGCGACGCGCGCGCCGCAGTCAGGCCGACCGTGTCCTCCAACACGCTTCGCACCTGGCCCAAGGCCTTGTCGTAGCCCCGAACGGCGGTGATTGTCAGCCTCGTGGCCAGCCGAGCCTGTCTGCGCCCGGCGGGAGTGATCGACGGCTCCTCAATGCCCAGACGAGCGACCGTCTTGCCCTCGCGGTCCAACACGCGCAGCGCCCGCCGGCCGACCCGCATGTGCCCATGGGCGATGGCGGCACGCAGGCCGATGACCGGCGCCAGACGATCGTGAAGCGCGCCGGGCGGAAGCTCCGATGCGCGGATCACCGTCGGCATGGGCGAGAAGCTCATCGCCGCGATGGCACGACCGCCACCACCCAGCAGCTGAAGCCACCCGTCCTCCCACAGCAGCGACATGTCGGCTTGCCGCACCAGGCCCTCGAAGGTGTCCAAATAAGCTCGACTGACTACCTGGCTGTTTTCGGCCTCGAGGTCGAGATGCTCCGCCAAGACAACACGCAGGGCCGCCGGCGTCATCCCATCCTCGAGTACGTAGTCTGTCCCGCGGCGTGTCATAGGTGTTAGTGCAACCTTCGACGGCCAAACCGGCGGACCCTCCTCGGAGATGGAACGGGGTTCCGGGTGGGGGTCCCGGGGTGCGATTAGGGAAGCGCTTCCACCCATCAGCGTTCCAGCCGCTGCAAACGCATACCGAGGCAGCGGGATCCAGCTGGGGATGACTCTGACCGGCCGACCCGGCTTAGCCGCCGCAGCCTGCTGGCCCTGCCGCAAGCTCCTTGAGGTGTTAGCTTGCCCTGACACGCGGGCGCGGCTCAGCACCAACGGTATGGACGTGGTCTTGTGACTCTCGACACAGCCCATTCGGCCCATTCCAAGTCACGCGATGTCTCAATCGTGATGGCCACACTGAACGCAGCCGACACGCTTCCGCGCGCCCTGGCCAGCATCCAACGGTATGCCGAGGGCACAGAGCTGATCGTCATCGATGGCGGATCCACCGATGCGACGCTTGAGATCCTGCAGGCGAACCGCGAGCACGTCTCCCACCTCGTTAGCGAGCCGGACGACGGGATCTACGACGCCCTGAACAAGGGCCTGAACCTTGCAACACGAACCTGGTTCTACGTTATGGGTGCCGACGACGAGTTGCTTGAAGGATTCTCGCTGGCACTTGCCGAGCTAGAAGACCCGACGACGTTCTATTACGGGCGGATCTGGGATCGTGGACTCGAGTCGGACTGGGGTGGCGAGTACAACGATCGACGGATCTTGATGTCGTGGCCGAACCACCAAGCCCTGCTAGCCCCGACAGACGCAGTGAGGAGTATCGGCGGATTCGATCAGCGTTATCGCATTGCCGCAGACTGGGTGATGCATATGAAGCTGTGGCAGCGCGGTTCGAAGTGGAAGTACGTTGACCACATCTATTGCAGCTATACGGGAGGGCTGTCGCAATGGGGGCCAGATGAGCGGTTTCGCCGGCACAAACTCTTGTTGGCCGCGCGGTATCTCTCCCCGCGAGCGATCGCGGGGTATGCGATCGCGGGACTGGGCGGGAAGGTCGCCCGTCTAGGCAACCGGCTCGCCCCACCCACTAGATGGTGATCAGTCGACAGCCCTTACGCAGATCTATCTGACGCCCTTTGCACTGAGCCACGGCCTGGGCCAGGAGTTGGCGGCAGAGGGGCCTCATCGCGGCCGCTGGCTGGTTCGCGGAGCAGCCCGCGACGCATTACCTCTCTGACTGCCAGCTTGGCATTCTCGCCGTGGGCTAGATATAGCGCCCCTCGCCGAGCGCCGGTCTCCGATGAGGACGGCGTGGCGGGCACCGCCACGGCTACGCTGGCGGGCAGTCGAACCTCAGCAAGCGACAGGCCAGCATCGTGACTGTAACCACGATCGTCATCGACAGCGAAATCGTCGACAACGATCAGCACTTCCGACCAGTGTTGGCAAAGCCGGGCGAGCTCGTCGCGCAGAGGATGATCCTCGCCCCAATGTGCGTCGAGATAGGCGAGCGGACGACGAAAGGGGCGCTCGGCCGCCAGCCTGTCAAGCATGTCTCGAGAGTCACCATAGACCAACCGCACACCGCTCCGCCAACCGAGACGTAGCCGAGCGAGTAGCCAGTGCAGTCGATTAATCTCGGCGCTGTAAACCGGCACGTTGTTGCCCGCAAAGAATCGAGTCGTCGAGGCCAGGAACGTGCCGGTCTCGATGAACCCATCCGGTTCGAACTGCTCGATCAGCGCTTGGACCACGCGGCGTCGTGCCTGCTGTCCGTTGAACGCCTCGAACATGCCAGGCCACTGTTCCTCGCCTGCAAGCGTTTGACGGAGAAAGCCGGCCTGGCCTCGGATGGATCTTGCGCGCCGATGGATGGCGCTCGCGCGTCGACGGATGGCTAGTAGACCGCGACCGTACTGGGTGCGCTCAAGCCGGGCTCGAATCGCGGCGCGGGCGTGCGGCGACAGCACGGGCATGGTGGGGCTAGCCGATCTGGCCAGTCGGGGCGTTGATTTCCCGAGTGGAGCTCACAGTTCTCAGGAGCCGTACTGTGGACACGCCACATGCGTCAGGGTCAGGATTTGGCCTATTCGCCGAGCGCACGGGAAGTCACCGTACCGCTGACGGGCGACAAGGACATCGCGTCAGCCGTTCGGGGGCCCAGCACTCTCCGCCGCGCGAGCATGACTGCCGCCCACGCTCCGACGGCCGAGTAAACCATCAGCATCGGCCTGGCAGGCAGCGTATATCGGCCGTCAATGGAAAAAATCAAGTGGACAGTTGATAGGTAGGCAGCAGAGATCCAGAGCGGCCAGTCGTGCCAAAACTGACGGCGGCGGATGACGAATCCGACCAAGCCGAGGAGCACGAGCACCACGTATTGAAGCTGGCCTGCTCTATGCCCAACCTGCGCCAACCGTCCCGGAGAATCCGCCGTCCCCCACATGTAGGCAAAGCGTCTGGGGAGACTGCGGACGACTTGCCCAATCGACAACGATCTGAAGATGCGAATTGCTGCCGCACGGAGCTCTGCGTCGTAGCGAACCTGCGCGGCGGCGTCGAACCGTGCCGGTGCCGGTGCAATCTCGGTCTCCTGGGCAGCTATTTTGTGCCAGTCGGCGAGCGTTTCCTTGTAGGAGATATAGCCGTCGTATTGATCGGCTGAGGCAAGAAGGTCGACTCCCGACGTGGTGGCCATCGGCACCACACGGCCGTGCGTCACGACCGCATTTCTGATCGTCCAGGGCAGAAGCGCCGCACCAAACACCCCGACGAAGACCAGCGCACGGAGCCACCGACCCGCAGAGCGCCAGCCGTGGCCGGTCCGGGATGCGACCAGAATCACCGCGACAGGTATTACGAAGAGAATGAACTCGGGTCGCACATACGTCAGAACCGCCACACCCAACCCCGCGCCAGCGTAAGCGGCGAGGCGATCTGATCGGCAGGCAGCAAGCAAGAGCAGGACGACAACCGCCAGACAGAGGCTGGCGAGATCCTCTGTCATAAATCGTGTGGCGAATTCGAGGAACGGCAGGTAAGTGGCAGCCAAAATCGCGCCGGCCATGCCAACGACTGGCCCGACGACCGCCCGACCGATCAGCCCGACGACAATCGCCATAGCAGCAACCACCGCAAACTGGCCCGCCTCAACGACAACGGTATGCGATGCGCCGAGCAAATCCAGCAACGCGACAAACGCGGGGTACCCCGGAGCCCGCCACACGCTCTCGTAATAAGGCGGCGCGACGGACGCGGAAAAGACGCCGTGATGCACAAGATTGCTCGCCAACAGCCGATACCAGCGGCCGTCCCCCCCGAAGGTCTGAATCTGCGAGGCGGGTACGAACACCAGCCAAAGCACGGCCTCTAGAGCGACCAAGACCAGGATCCATCCCCACCACGGGAAGACTGTTAGCGCCCTACGCATCCCACTTGCCCCCAAGCGATCGGATACCAAGGATAACGACCGCATCGCGGAATCGCCACTCCCCGAGCATCGGTGCGCGCACGAGGAGGGATCAATACGAGGAGATCATCTGCAGTGTCCACGTAGGCGCCCTCGGCGAGGATTCTCCGCCACTTGCGCGCACCGTTCGCCTCGTATAGGAGTGTTACATGCACAGACCCCGGAATTTCCGCAGGCACCTGTACCACGGATCGCGTCTCGAGTGCCCGTGCTGCGGCGGCCGGTATCGACGCTTCGTCGCTCGCAATTACCGCCGCGATGCAATCTGCCCGGGATGCTTCGCAGCCGAGCGCCATCGCACCCTGTGGCTGTTTCTTTCACGCGAGACCGACGTGCTCGCGGGCGACAAACGCATCCTTCACATTGCGCCCGAACCTTCGCTGGCCGCGAAGCTACGCACGATCCCTGGCTACATCAGTGCTGATCTCAACCCAGTCCGGGCGATGCGGACGATGGACATCACAGCGATCCCATTTGCCGACGAGTCAATCGATGTCATCCTCTGCAATCACGTTCTCGAACATATCCCTGACGACCTGGCCGCCCTTCGAGAATTACGTCGCGTACTCGTGCCTGATGGGGTGGCGTACATGCAGCACCCGATTTCCTACGACCGCGACACCTACGAGGACCCATCGATCGCTTCTGAGAAGGGCCGTTTGCGCGCGTTCGGGCAAGAAGATCACGTGCGGGTCTATGGGCGCGATTTCGACACGCGGCTCAAAGCCGCAGGGTTCGCGCCGGTCATTGTCCGTTACGAGTCGCAGGTGCCTGAGGCAGAGCGTCGCCGCTATGCCCTCGGGAACGACCCGATACATATCTGCAGACCTGTCTAGGCGAACACCATGAACAAGCTGAACGCTCGGCCGATCTGAGCGCGGCTCCCCACCTTGCCGCGGGCGCTGGGCCGGCTTGGCGCTACCTGACCGCGATCGGGTTCACCGGTCCGCCCACGCCGCCGCGGATCGGCAGCGGCCCCGCGCTGAGAAGGAAGTCGTAATGGCCATCGCCCGCGCAGGCCTCGGCGAGCGCGTCGAGCTCGAAGATCTCTCCCAACGGCAGGCCCATGTGGACGATCGCCACCTCGTGAACTGGTAGGCGCTCGCTCGCCGCGTGGATGTGCTCGACGGCCCAGTTATCGCACGCGATCGCCGCCACGCCCATCGCTTGCAGCCAGGACAGCGAGTCCAGACCGATGCCCGGCTCGAGCGGCAGTCTGGGTCCGACCTCGGTGAAGTCCGCCCAGTCGCTAGAGGCGGCTATTCGACCAAGCTGACCAGTGCGCACCAGGAGCGCGTCACCCGCCTCGAGCTCTACGCACTGCGCGGCGAGCGCCGATTCCAGTTCCTGCACCGTGACCTCATGGTCGGGAGCCAGCGCGGCCACGCCGTGATGCCGCGCCACGTCGACGAGAACGCCGCGCGTGACCAGGCGGTCGGAGTAGCCGACGATGTCATTGGCCCGGGCTCCGGCGCTCGTCACCTCGGTGCAGGAACGAGCGTTGTACATCAGGCCGCGGTGAAACACGTGCGAGAGGGCGTCCCAGTGGCTGGCCGCATGGACGGACATGGCGAGCACGTCGTCGGAGTAGGCGCTGACCGCCTCCTGGACGGCGGCGTCCGAGCCCGTCTCCACCATCATGTGCTGGGGGTTCAGGCGGCCGGAGCCGACAGGCTGCGGCTGGTCCGAGCGGAGCTCGAGGGCGAGCGAGATCGCGGTTCCCGAGCGCACGCAGGCGGCGGCCCGGCGCCGCTTCTCGGTCGTGATCAGGTTGAGGGTGCCGACCTCGTCCGCGTCGCCCCAGCGCCCCCAGTTCGAGAGCTCACGTGCCAGCGCGTCGACCCGCGCGTCAAGCGACGAGCCGACGGCGCTCATGCCAGCGCTGTCGCGTGCTCGGACGCCCAGCGGTGGGCGTCCGCCGAGGCCACCCAGGCGATGGCGTTGGTGAGGACCCGGCGAAAGCCCGGGTTGGCGTAGGCGGACGGGCCGTGGCCCGGCTGGAAGTAGACGATCGGGCTCATCCCGGCCGACTTGACCCAGCCGATTACGCCACTCCCGCGCGGGTGGGTCCACCCCTCACGGGACCAAAGCTGGCCTCGGATCGCGAGCTCGCCAGAGTAGAAATGCTCAGGCGACATGTCGAAGTCGGTGCGGAACAGCGGGATGATGCGGTCCTCGAGCACCGGGTTCAGGTAGACCTCGTCGACGATGTCAAAACCGTCCTCGACGCCGGCGCAGACGGGGTGTGACGGGTCAAGGCACGAGACGTGATGTGCCACCTCCGCCGTGTAGCCCGAGGCCGGCCACCGCCGTCCCGCCAGTTCGCCCGGGAGGTAGTGCCAGCGCCCACCCACGACCTCAGCCCACAGTGGCCACACCGGCCACGCCGACATCGCGTGGTGCAGGAACACGATTCCCTGACCGGCCGCAAGCATGCCGCGGAACCCCTCGACGTACTCGGCCGGTGGCTCGAGGAGTCCCGGCGGGTCTGGCTTGCGGAACTCGAAGCCCTGCATGTCGTAGCAGACGATCGCGTCGAATTCGCCCGCGCGATCGGCGCGGAAGTAATCTCGCGCGCCGGGAACCGGGACATGCCGCCACTCGATTCCCGGAAGCTCATCGAAGGTGGCCAGGAACGGCTCCTCCTCGAACGGGTGGCCGCCGGTGACGACGAGGACGCGGGACTTCCGGCCGTTCTGCACCTTCACCGGGACTCGACTCACCCGGACTCGAGAACCGCCCGCAGCCCGTCCTCGGCCGCGTCGAGGAAGCGGTCGACGTCGGCATCGCCATGGGCAGCCGACAGGAACCAGTTGTGCCGGGGGTGCACGATCACGCCACGCTCGAGCATGGCGGCACTGAAGGCCCGCGCCTTGACGAATTCGTTGTCGCCCGGGAAGCTCAGATTCGGCATCTGCACCGGTCCGGTCTGGCAGATCTCCACCCCCGAGCTGCGGGCCAGGTCCTCGAACTCGTCTCGCAGCCGGTTTCCGACCCGCTCCATCGTGGCCACGGCGTCCTCGTCACGCAGGGCGTGGATCGTCGCGACGGAGGCGGCCATCGGCACGGCCTGAAACCAGAACGAGCCCGTTACGAACAGCCGCGACGCCGCCTCCGCATAGGATCGGCTCCCGAGAATCGCCGCGATCGGATAGCCGTTGGCGATCGCCTTGCTCCACGCGCTCAGGTCGGGGTTGACGCCGAGCGGCTCCCAGCTTCCGCCGTGGTTGAGCCGGAACCCGGTACGGACCTCGTCCATCACGAGCGCGGCACCCAGCTCGTCGCAGATGGCACGCAGCCGGTGCGCGAAGTCCGGGTCGACCTCCTCCTGGTCAAAACCCGCGTTGTGCTTGAACGGAGAGGCGATGATCGCCGCGATATCGTCCGCTCCGGCCTCGTCGACCGCGCGCTCGACGCTCGCGGCGTCGTTGAACTCGTAGTAGTGAAGGTTTGCGCGCTCTTCGGGAGCGATACCGTCGAGCCGGAAGTTGGCCCAGGGGGCGGAGCCGTGGTAGGCGCCCGTGGCGGCGAGGATCTTGTTGCGGCCGGTGTGGGCACGCGCGACCATCAGCGAGACGGTCGTGGCGTCGGTGCCGTTCTTGGCGAAGATCGCCCAGTCCGCGTGCTCGATCCGCTCGACCAGGAGCTCCGCCAGGTCGACCATCGAGGCCGCGGGGCCGGGCTGCGTGTCTCCCTTCTCTCGCTGCGCCTGCGCGGCGGCCTCGACGGCGGGGTGCTTGTAGCCGAGGATCATCGGGCCGAAGGCGCACATGAAGTCGACGTACTCGTTGCCGTCGACGTCCCAGACCCGTGTCCCCTCGGAGCGCTCATAGAACTGCGGGTGGGCGGCGGGCAGGTAGCCGACGGTCATGTGGCCGTACATCCCGCCGGGGATCACGGCGGCGGCGCGCCGCCGGAGATCGGAGTCGAGTGCCCGAACCTTCTCGTGGCTGGCGGTGTCGGTCATCGCGTGGGTTGCCTTTCTGCTCCGATGAGCTCCCGCGCCGTCGCCTCGATGCCGGCTGCATCGAGGCGATAGCGGTTATAGAGGGCCGCGGGCGGACCGATGACGACGTGCTCGTCCGGCACGCCGTGCCGCCGGAAGCGGACGCCGGCGCCGGCTTCGGCGAGCGTCTCGGCGACCGCTGAACCGAGACCGCCGGTGAGGTTGTGCTCCTCGACGGTGAGGACAGCCCCGGTCTCGGCCGCCGCCGCGAGCACCTCGTCACGGTCAAGCGGGTCGAGCGTGTGCATGTCGAGGACACGGGCCTCGATCCCGGCTTCGGCCAGGCTCTCGGCGGCGTCGAGGCACGCCCGGACCTCCGATCCGGTGGCGATCAGGGTCAGGTCGCCGCCGTCCCGAAGCCGGATCGCCCGGCCGATCTCGAACTCGCGCGGCACCTCGGGATACACCTCGGGATCACGCCCGCGCCCGAGTCTGATGTACATGGCGCCGGGCCAGTCGAGGGAGCGCCGCAGGATCGCCCGCAGCTGGTTCGCGTCGGCCGCGCAGATGACCGTCAGGTCGGCGATCGCGCGGGTGATGGCGAGGTCCTCGAGCGCGTGGTGGCTCGTTCCGTAGTAACCGAGGCTCATGCCCGAGTGGTGGGCCAGGAGCCGCACCGGCATCCCGGTGTAGGCACAATCGGTGCGCACCTGCTCGCACGCCAGCAGGGCCAGGTAGGCGGCGAACGTAGCCGCGTAGGGGATCAGGCCGGTCGAGGCCATGCCCGCCGCGATCGAGACCATGTTCTGCTCGGCGACGCCCAGGTTGAAGAACCGGTCCGGATGCCGGGCGGCGAAGTCGATGGTCCGGTTCGCGTGGGCAAGGTCGGCGGTGAGAACGACAATCCGGCGGTCGTCCTCGCCGAGCTCGGCCAGCTCCTCACCGGCGACGAAGGCGGGGATGGTCCTGGCCTCGATACCGCGCCCGGTTGCCGAGTCCTTGAGCTTCGACCCGGCGGCGCTGCCCCGGAAGGTGTCGCTGATCGCCTGGCCGCTCGCGCCCTCACGCGTGGCTTCAGCCATCGCCGCCTCCCGCGCCGACCGGTTGCAGGCCGGCCTCGATCTCGGCGATCACGTCGTCGTAGTCCTCGCCCTGAAGATTCCCCACGTGCCAGTTGGTGTCGCCCTCCATCCGGCGGACGCCGCGGCCCTTGACCGTGTCCGCAATCACCAGCTGCGGCGGGGCAACCGGGTCTGCGTCGAGGAGGTCGAAGACATCCAGAATCGCGTCGAGGTCGTGCCCATCGATCCGGTGCACCCGCCAGCCAAAGCTCTCGAACCGGTTCTCGAGCGGCTCGAGCCGCATGATGCTCTCCGTGTCGCCGTCGATCGAGAGGTGGTTGCGATCGATGATCCCAACCAGCGAGCCGAGCTGAAACTGCCCCGCGGACATGGCGGCCTCCCAGACCTGGCCCTCGTCGAGCTCGCCGTCGCCCATCATGCAGTAGACGCGGAAGGCGCGGCCCTGGACGCGCGCGCCGAGCGCCATCCCGACGCTTACCGACAGCCCGTGTCCGAGGGAGCCCGAGCTGAAGTCGGCTCCGGGGATCTTCCGCATGTCGGGGTGGTCTCCGAAGGAGCTGTCGAGACGCGTGTAGTTCTCGAGCAGCGAGCGGTCGAAGAACCCCACGTCGGCGAGAACCGGATAGAGGCCGATCGCGGCGTGTCCCTTGCTGAGGACGAACCGGTCGCGATCGGGCCAGTCCGGCTCGCTGGCCCGGTAGCGCAGCTGGGCGTAGTAGAGCGCGGCAAACAGCTCGGCCGCCGAGAAGGTCCCGGTGTAGTGGCCAGCCCCGGCGATCCGGGTCAGGCGCACGGTCTCGAGGCGAACGAACTTGGCCCGGTCCTTCAGCCGCTCGATTAGCGCCTCGCGCTCCGCGGTGCCGCGCGGCGGGTGCTTCGCCGCGCTCGTCATGCCGACCTCAGCCGTGCCACACCGCTCCCATGTGTCGGCGCGAGGATATATATCAAACGTTTGATAATCAACCCCACCCCGGCTCTCGGGCACACCCCAACCCCGGCTCTCGGCCCACGGCGGGCCAGCTTGATCTTTATTTCACACGTTTGGTATAAGAGCGGGCGCGAGGGAGCGACGCAGGAGAGAGAGATCACCGCGACCGCAATGATTTCGCCAGCGCATGCCTGGTGGCCGCGATTCGTTCGCGCTGCGAGTTGAGAGGGAGCTGAGGCCAAGATGGCGCAGGCGTTCGACGATTCCGCGCGGGCCGCACTCGTCGCCGGCGCCCGACGTGTTGCCGAGGCTGGGCTCGTCGTGGGGTCGGCGGGCAATCTCAGCCTGCGCTCCGGCGAGCGGGTGCTGATCACCCGGGGTGGGTCTGAGCTCGACGCGCTGGCTCACGAGGACTGCGTCGAGGTGGGGCTGAACGAGAGCGCGATTCCCGAGGACCACCGCTCCGGGCGCCAACCCTCCTCCGAGCTGGCGCTCCACCTGGCGATCTACGGCGCCACCGACGCGGCGGCGATCGTCCACACGCATTCGCACTATGCGACGGTCCTGAGCACGGTCGTCCAGGAACTTCCCGCCATTCACTACACGATCAACCACTTCGGTGGACCGGTGCGGGTGGCTCGATACGAGACGTTCGGGACCCAGGAGCTCGCGGCGTCGGTGATCGAGGCGCTGCGTGATCGCAGCGGGGCACTGATGGCCAACCACGGAGCGGTGCTCACGGGTCGTGACGTCCAGGACGCCGCGGCGAAGGCGATTCTTCTTGAGTGGCTGGCCTCGGTCTATTACCACGCGAGGTTGTTCGGGGCTCCGAGCATCCTCACCGCCGGGGAGCTCGACGCGGTGCGGGAACGGGCACAGCGGCTGCGCGGCACTCTGAAGGTGACAGCGCGATGATCGACGACGTGCTCGCGGCCGACCTGCGGGACTCGCACCCGCGGGTGGCGAGCGTCGGTACCTACATCGTCGACGTTCTCGGCCGGCCGGTGTCCGAGCTGCCGCGGGGCCAGGTCTCGAGCCTGCTCGACGAGATCCGGATCACGGTCGCCGGAACCGCCGGCGGAACCAGCGTCGACCTGGTCAGGCTGGGAGCCACCGTGATCGCGCTCGGCGCCGTCGGCCGGGACAACGTGGGCGACTTCCTCATCTCCACGCTCCGATCCGAGGGAGTTGATCCCTCATATCTCGTCCGCAAGGACGGTGTGCAGACGTCCGCGACGATGCTGCCGATCCATCCCGACGGGAGCCGTCCGGCCTGGCACGTCCCCGGGGCAAACTCCGCCTTTACGCTCGAAGACATCGAGTGGGACGCGCTCGGGAGCTGTGACGCCGTCCACCTGGGCGGACTCACGGCGCTCCCCGGTATCGACGGGCGGCCCGCGGGTCAACTCCTGGCCTATGCGCGTGAGCACGGTGCTCTGACCACGGCGGACTTCCTCGGCGTGCGGGGGGACGCGGTGGCTGAGCAGTTGGCGCAGTGCCTGCCCCACGTCGACATCTTCATGCCCAACGAGGGCGAGGCGATGGCGGCCACCGGAGAGGCCGACGCGACCGCGGCGGCCGAGGCCCTGCGCTCCCTCGGCGCCAGTTGTGTGATCGTCAAGCAAGGACCCGAGGGATGCCTGATCCTCGACGATGACGGGGCGCGGAGCCTCCCCACGCACGGGGTTCCGGTGGTGGACACGACCGGCTGTGGCGACGCCTTCTGTGCCGGGGTGATCGTCGCGCGGTGCGCCGGGTGGTCGATCGATGAAGCCGCACGCCTCGGCTGCGCCACCGGCACGCTGAACGTACGCGGCCTGGGCTCCGATGCCGGCGCACGTGACGTCGAGGAGGCGCTGGCATTTGCCGGGGAGGCGGTGTACCTCTGATGCCCAAGGAGGTCGATCACGACGAGCGACGCCGGGAGCTCCTCGAGGCGGTCTGGCGCGTGATCGTGCGAGACGGCATCGAGGGGACCACGATCCGTGGAATCGCCAAGGAAACCGGATGGTCGACCGGGGTGCTGTCGCATTACTTCGCCGATAAGGACGAGATCATTTCCTCGGCCCTGGGGCTGGCCTACGAGCGGATCGCCACCCGGTGGGATGAGAAGCTCGAGGGCCTCGCCGGGAGCAGCGCGCTTTACGAGCTCGTCCTGGACAACCTTCCGCTTGACGAGGAGCGTCAGCTCGAGACCCAGCTCCTCATGAACTACTGGAGCATGATGATCCGCGGGCACGACCTGACGGACCGGCCGCGACGGCGCGGCCCACTGCTCATCGACCTGCTCACAAGATACGTCCGGGAGGGACAGGAGGCAGGGGAAATCCGCCGCGATGAGGCGCCCGAAGACGTGGCCGAGCGGCTGCTCGGCCTGATCGACGGGTTCAGTCTCCACGCCCTATTGAGCCCTCAGCGCTTGAGCAATGAGCGACAGGTCGCGCTGATCGACGAGGAGTTCGAGCGCCTCAGGGAGGGCGCGGCCGTGACCAACACCCGTAAGACCACGTCCGATGCAAACCGCCGGAGGAGGACATATGCGTAAGACCGGAGCCATCCTCACATCAGGAGTCGCGTTAGTCCTGCTCCTCGCCGCCTGCGGCGGCAGCGGCTCCTCGAAGAAGGCCTCGCTGGCGGGGTCCAGCGGCGTCTCGAAGAGCGCGGCATGCCAGGCCTCGCCCGTCCACGGCGGCAACCTGGTCTACGAGCGCCAGGCGGCGACCCTGACCCTCGACCCGCTGAACCCGAAGAACGGCAACGGTGACATCTTCGCCTACAACCAGATCTACAGCGGACTCGTTCGGTCCGACCCGACCGGCCAGACGAACAACATCGTCCCCTCGCTAGCCGAGCGGTGGACGATCTCCTCCGATGGCAAGACCTACACCTTCTACCTGCGGCCGGGACTCAAGTTCTCGAACGGCCAGCCGCTCACAGCGGAGGACGTGGCCTGGACGCTCAACCGCTTCGGCAACCCAAAGATCAACGCGATCATGGCCGCCGTGGCGGGCGGCTTCGGCCACGCCAGCGTCGTCAACAACACGACCGTGAAGGTGCAGCTGACGCGGCCGGTGGCGGCGTTCCTATACGACATCAGCATCTGGCCGGCGTTCATCCTGCCCAAGAACCTGGTCGAGAAGGAGGGGGCGGCGTTCTTTAACCATCCCGTCGGCACGGGGCCGTTCATGGTGCAGAACTTCGTCAAGGGCTCATACATCACGATGGTGCGCAACCCCTACTACTGGGAGTCAGGCAAGCCGTACCTGAACTCGATCCGTTACAACTTCGTCTCGGATAGCAACACGCGGATCCTGGCCGTGGAGTCCGGCTCGGCCCAGGAGCTTGATGTCGTCCCGTTCTCGCAGGTGAGCACGCTGCGGGCGAACAAGAACATCACCGTGCAGTCGGCGAAGGTGCCGCTGTTCCTGGGCCTGTGGATGAACCACGCGCGCAAGCCGTTTGCCGATCTGAACGTGCGCAAGGCGATCCAGTATGCGATCGACCGTCCCCTGATCAACAAGGAGATCTTCGACAACCTGGGGACGATTCCCAACTCGGTGCTCATGAGCTTCGCCATGGACGCCCCGGACAGCGTGGTCAAGCCATACCCGTATGACGTGACCACGGCGAAGTCGCTGATGGCCAAGTCGGCGTTCCCGCACGGGTTCTCGACCACGCTGACCTATCCGTCGGGCACCGACTTCTACGAGCAGCTGGCGCTGACCCTGCAGCAGGAGCTCGGAGCGATCGGGATCAAGGTCAAGCTGGTAACGCAGGACACCGCGACGGTGACCAACGACTGGTTCACCCGGGCCTACGACATGATCTTCCCGTTTGCCTCGTTCACCAGTGACATCACGGTCCCCGACGAATACGCGGACTTCCTGGCCAACTGGGGCAACGGCTTCATGGGGTTCGAGTCCAACTGGCGTGACCCGAAGATCAACGCGATGGTGCTGAAGTTCGAGTCCACGCTCGACCAGTCCGCACGGGCCCAGCAATGGGCGCAGATCCAGCAGGCATTGATGAACGTGACGCCGGTCATGAACGTCCTGAGCCTGCCGTTTGTCAACGCGCACCGGTCCAACGTCTGCGGCACATACCTCGACGGGCTCGGTTCAGATCACCTGGAGGACACCTGGATCGCGAAGGGCTGACCGGATGAGGAAGCGGTGACGAGCGGCAAGGCGAGCGGGTGCTGAACTACCTCGTACGGCGGATCGCCCTGGCCGTGGTGGTCCTGTTCGGGCTGCTCGTCGCCACCTTCTTCATCATTCACCTGGTTCCGGGAGACCCGGTTCGGGCCGTGCTTCAGGGCCCGGCTCCACCGGCCGTCGTGGCCCAGGTTCGCCACGAGCTGGGACTTGACGAACCCATCCTGACGCAGTTCGGGCATTACATCTCGAACACCTTCCAGGGGCACTTCGGGACCTCGTTCGCGCTCGGCGCCTCGGTCGCCTCGATCATCGGCCAGCGACTCGGCCCGAGCGCGGCGCTGATCGGCTACGCGATGCTGATCGCGGTCCTGATCGGAGTGCCACTGGCCATCTGGGCGGCGCTCCGGCCCCATGGATGGGTGGACACGGCAATCCGCGTGGCCACGACGGTGAGCTTCGCCATGCCGGCGTTCTGGCTCGGGCTGATGCTGGCCCTGATCTTCGGGCTCGATCTCGGGTGGTTCCCGGTGGCCGGATACAGCGGCGGCGTCGGGGGAATCCTCCGGACCCTGACGCTGCCGGCGCTGGCCCTCGGGCTGGCGCTCTCGGCGGTGGTCGTGCGGACGCTGCGCTCGAGCCTGCTCGAGGTGCTCCAGAGTGAGTACATCGAGGCGGCGCGATCCCGAGGGCTACGTGACCTCCGGGTTGTGAGCAAGCACGCGCTGCGCAACTCGGTCATGAACACACTGACCATCCTTACCGTGAACGTCGGCTTTCTCATCGGCGGGACAGTCGTGATCGAGCAGGTGTTCCAGATCCCGGGCCTGGGCACGCTGCTCGTCTCCTCGGTCGTGAAGCGGGACTACCAGATGATCCAGGCGTTGGCGCTCCTGGCAGGTACGGCGGTCGTGCTCGCCAGCCTGGCCGCGGATATCGCGCAGGCGTTTCTTGACCCGCGCGTGAGGCTGGCGGGACGGTGAGCACGATCGACGTTCTCGCCGAGCCGTCGGGGCCGACGCCCGCGGTCGAGGTGCGCCGTCGCGGCCGGATCGTCCGTGACCTGCCTCTGGAAGCGAAGATTGGCGCCGCCATGCTCGTCGTCTTGTTCCTCGCCGGGCTGCTGGCGCCGCTGATCGCGCCCTACGGGCAGAACCAACTCGACCTCGCCAACATCTTCAGCGGCCCGTCGGGGAGCCATCTGTTCGGGACCGACGGCACCGGACGCGACGTCTTCAGCCGCACCCTCTACGCGCTACGGCTCGACCTCGCGATCGTGCTCGCCGTCACCTACCCGCCGCTCATGGTGGGGGTGCTCGTAGGCGCCGTGGCCGGCTACTTCGGAGGGATCGTCGACGCCGTGCTCGCCAGGATCGTCGACACGATGATCGCCTTCCCATTCATGATCCTCGTGATCGCCGTGATCGCGATCGTGGGCCCGGGGGTCAAGGGTGTCCTCATCGGGGTGCCAATCGTCGCGTGGGCGCTTTACGCCCGCCTCGCCCGCTCGGAGATGCTCGTCCTGCGCGAGCAGCAGTTCATGCTCGCCACGACTGCTCTTGGCTACTCCAAACGCCGGGCCATTCTGCGCCATGCGCTGCCGAACCTTCTGCGCTCCTCGCTGATCTATTCGACGCTCGACATGGTCGTCAACCTGCTCCTCCTCGCCAGCCTCGCCTATCTGGGCCTGGGGGCGCAGCCGCCGAATGCCGAGCTCGGCTCGATCATCTCCGACGGGCAGAGCACCCTGCTGAGCGCGTGGTGGGTGGCGACGCTCCCGGGTTTGGTGGTTGTTTTGTTCGGGATCGGGGCGGGACTGTTGGGCGACGGATTGTCGGACGGCCAGCTTCGCGGGAGGCTTCAATGACCGCCGCCGCGGCGCCGCTCTTGAGCATCGACGGGCTCCGCGTCGAGTTCGACACTCGGCACGGGTCCGTGGCCGGGGTCCGAAACGCCGGCGTCACGATGCGCCGGGGCGAGATTCTTGGGCTCGTGGGCGAGACGGGGTCGGGCAAGACGCTCATGTGCCGCTCGGTTATGCGGCTGATCCCGCGTCCCGGTCGCATCACCGCCGGCCGGGTCGAGTTCGAGGGCCGTGACGTGCTCGCGATGACGTCCAGCGAGCTGCGGAGCTTCCGCGCTCACGACGTCGGGATGATCTATCAGGATCCGTTCAGCTCGCTCAACCCGGTCTTCCGGATCGGCAATCAGCTGATCGAGACCCTGCGCGTGAACCTCGGGCTGGGCAAGGCCGAGGCGCACACGAGGGCGCTCGAGCTCCTGAAGGACGTCGGGATTCCGGACCCGGAGCGACGGTCGCTGTCCTACCCGCACGAGTTCAGCGGCGGGATGCGTCAGCGGGTGATGATCGCGCTGGCCACGGCCTCGCAACCGCGCCTGCTCCTGGCCGATGAGCCGACCACAGCGCTCGATGTGACCACGCAGGCGCAGATCCTCGACCTCCTGACCCGGCTTAGCCGCGAGCGGCAGATGGCGGTGCTCCTGGTCTCGCATGACTTTGGCGTCATCGCTCAGGTGTGCGACCGCGTGGCGGTGATGTACGGGGGCTATATCGCCGAGACCGCGCCCGTCGCGGCCGTCTACCGGGGCGCCGAGCATCCCTATACACGGGGGCTGCTCGAGTCGATCCCGAGGATCGAGGCGGCGGGCCACGCCACCCGACTGCCGACGATCCGCGGCGTCCCGCCGGATCCGAATGAGTCGCTCGCCGGGTGCGTGTACAAACCCCGATGCCCCTACGCACTCGACAGCTGCGACCAGGTGTCGATGGCGCTCGAACCGGTCTCGCCAGACCACACGACGGCATGTCCGGTGCGCCCGTTCCACGGCGCGGGCGCGAGCCAGACGCCCCATGCGGGAGCCCAGGTATGAACGGGTCTCCGGCGCTTCTGCGGGTGGTCGGCCTGCGCAAGGGGTTCGGGCTCCGGCGCACCCTGGCCGAACGCATCAGCCGTACCGAGACCGATCCCGTGCTCGCCGTCGACGACGTCTCGCTGGAGCTTCGCCGGGGCGAGATTCTGGGCCTGGCGGGGGAATCGGGCAGCGGCAAGACGACGCTGGCCCGGTGCATCATCCGCCTCGTCGAGCCCGACAGCGGGACGATCGAGCTCGAGGGGGTGAATGTCCGTGAGGCGCAGGGAGCCGAGCTGCGCGAGTTGCGCCGGCGGATGCAGATGGTCTTCCAAGATCCCTACTCGTCGCTCAATCCCCGCATGACGGTCGGTGCCGCCATCCACGAGGCCGGGCGCGTGCACAACCGGCCGGGGAGCGAGGACCGCGACCAGTTCGTGGGGGCGGCGCTCGAGCGCGTGCATCTGAGTCCGCGCCTGGCCAAGCGGCGGCCCCGTGAGCTCTCCGGGGGTCAGCGTCAGCGAGTCGCGATCGCCCGGGCACTGGCCGTCGGCCCCGAGCTCCTGATCGCCGACGAGGCGGTGAGCGCACTCGACGTCTCGGTCCAGGCCCAGCTCTTGAACCTGTTTCTCGACCTGCGCGAGGAGCTGGGGCTGTCGATCCTGTTCGTGGCCCATCAGCTCGCCGTGCTGGCCGAGATCGCCGACCGCGTGGCGATCATGAACCACGGTCGAATCGTCGAGATCGGTGACGCGGGAGCGGTGTTCGGCGACCCGCGGGACGACTACACCAAGGCGCTCCTGGCCGCGCATCCCCACCCGCGGCTCTCAGACGTGGCTTAGCCCGCCTCCGCGTTGAGGCGGCCGAACATGGCCCGCTGGCGCTTGTACAGACGCGGGAACTCGGCATACAGCCGGTCGTATACGTTGCGGTTCTCCGACCGCGGGCTGAACACGCGCTCGACCGGAACGAGGTCACGAATCTCGCTCCGCACGAGGTCGCCCAGCGCGAGTCCGGCAAACAGCGCGGCTCCGCGCAGGTTCGCGTGGAGGGGATGCTCGACGCGCTCGATCGAGCGGTCAAGCACGTCGGCATGAATCTGGCACCAGAGGTCTGAAACGGCTCCACCGCCGAATATCCGCAGCGGATTCAATGGCCGGCCGACGAAGTGTTCGACCTCCTGGTGGAGCCAGCGGGCGTTGTAGGCCACGCCTTCGAGCACGGCACGAACCAGATCGGATGCCGTGGTGGCAACCGAGAGGTTGTGCCAGCCGCCGCGCGCGTGACGATCGTCGACCGGCGCACGCTCGCCGTCGATCCACGGCGTGAAGATGATGTCGTTGCTACCCGGAGGCGCGCTCGCGGCAAGCGCTGTGAGCTCATCGAACGTGAGCTCCGATGGGCTCGGAAGGGCGCCGCGCAGCCAGCGGAGGCAGAGCCCGGCCGCCTCCTGATTGTTGGCGACCAGGTAGGACCGGGCGTCGAGGCCCGGGATCGTTGCGATCGAATGGAAAGGATCGGTCTTCTTGCGCGTGATCGGCACCGAGATCCATGACGAGGTGCTGATGGTCGTGTGCGCCTGCCCCTCCTCGGGCGCGCCCGTGCCGACCGCGGCCGAGTGGATGTCGGGCGTCCCGGTCACCACCTCGACCTCGGGGCTGAGGTCGAGCTCGGCGGCGAGCTCGGGACGCAGCCTGGCGAGCGGCGATCCCGTGGGCACGAGGACGGGCAGCTTCGCCTGCGGAAGCCCGGTCCGGCGCAGGAGCTGCCGGTCGTACCGCGGGCGCGCGAGATCGCGGTTATCGGTCAGCCAGGCAGCGCTCATCGAGGCGGGCGTCGCCGCCGCGCGACCGCAGAAGCGCATGCTCAGGTAATCCACGGGCTCGAGGTACCAGCGGGTGGCCGCCGCGACGCGTGGCTCGTCGCGCTCCAGGTGCAGCATGTGGCTGACCGGGTCGCCCCCATACGGTGACGGGACACCGGCGGTCCTGCGGATCCACATGGCCAGCGCTCGCGGTGAATAGCCCAGGAGCGGGCCGCCGACCACACGCCGGGTGTGCTCGGCGCCTCTCGTGTCCTGCCACATCAGGCACGGCCCGACGGGTTCCCCACTCGCGTCGACGGGCACGGTGCTCGCCCACTGGCCGGTGCACGAGATGGCGACGATGCGCTCACGGTCCTGCCCCTCAAGCACCGACGCCGCGAGGCTTCGGATCGCTCGCCACCACCCAGCCGCGTCCTGGACTGCCCCGCCGCCGGGGAGCCGTTCGGTGGCCAGTGGCGTCTCGGAGCTTGCGAGCAATTGCCCGGTCAGCGACACGACCCCGACCTTGAGCGCGCTGCTCCCCAGGTCGACGGCCAGCGCAAGGCGCCCCGGCTGCCCGGGCGCAGTCACTCCGCGACGGGGATGGCCTGCTGGGCGTCGAGCAGCTGGGCCATGACCGTGCGGATGAACTCCTCAGCCTCGAGGTTCAAACCACCCGGAACCCCGCCGTAGAGAGCCGCCGTCTCGGCGGGCTGCTCCCGGTGCTCGTTCGCATATTCGACCGAGGCGGCCAGGTCGGAGGCGAAGCGCTCGGTCACGCCGGGCTGTGTCTGGGGCCGTGTGACCGCCATGTGCAGTGCGTTCGGGTACTGAAGGCCATTGAGGCGCCACCCTCGGCGCTTCATCTCGTCGTTGACGTGATAGATGTCGAAGGCGTCGGAGGTGAAGGCGAACAGGAAGGTCGGCTTTCCCATCATCCGCAGCTCGGGATGGCTCGAGACGGCCATCTGCATCGCGGCTGACGTCTCGAAGATGCGACGAGCGTGGTTGCGGTAGCCCTGGCGGCCGAGCGAGACCATCGAAGCCCATGTGGCCGCCAGCAGCCCGTCCGAGCGGGACCCGTCCATCCCGGGTGAGAAGTACTTGCCTCCGCTCCAGTCGGGCATGAAGAAGTAGCACCGGTTGCGGAGCGAGCGGTTGCGGAAGAGCAGGGTCGAGGTGCCCTTCAGCCCATAGCCGTACTTGTGCGTGTCAGCCGACAGGCTCGTTACCCCCGGCACGCGGAAGTCGAAGGGCGGAATTGCGTAGCCGAGCTCCTCCCCGAACGGGAGCAGGTAGCCGCCGAGGCAGCCGTCGACGTGCAGGCCAAGCCCGCGCTCCAGGGCGAGCTCGCCCAGCTCGGCTATCGGGTCGATCGTGCCGTAGCCGTAGTTTCCCGCCGAACCGATGATCGCCACGGTGCTCTCGTCGATTAGCCGCTCGACCGCGTCCGGCCGCACGAGTGTGGTATCGGGGTCGATCGGGGCGCGGCGCAATTCGATCCCGAACAGGTGGCACGCCTTGTCGAAAGCGGGGTGGCCGGTCTCGGGCTTTATGACGTTCGGACGCTCGATACCCCGCGCCTGCCCATCCTCGCGGTAGGCGAGCATCGCGTGGGTGATGCTCGAGGTGCCACCCGAAGTGACGATTCCCACCGGCTCGCCATCGGTGATGGCGCCGGCGTGGAACAGATCGAGGGCCATGGCGATGATCTCCCCCTCGAACCGGGTGGCGCTGGGGCACATATCGCGCTGAAGCGCGTTCTGGTGGGCGAACAGGCCGAAGGCCTCTTTGAGGAAGCCATAGTGGTCGTGGTCTCCGCAGTACATCGTTCCCGAACAGCCGCCGGATTCCCAGACCCGGTCCTCCTGCTGGGCCATCGCGCGCAGCTCGCTGAGAAGCTCCTCACGTGAGCGGCCCTGTTCGGGCAGCGCCTGGGTAACCCCATACCGCCCGGCGTACGGATAGAAGTCGAATGGATCAGTCATCTGGCGTATCTCCAGGCCCTCGAGATCGTCTGGCAATGCGGCGGCGCCCTCCCCCCCGCGCAATCCGGAGGTAGTTTGGCGTAGCGCTTGCCCAGCCGTCGAGGCGGGTGCGGCCGGACTCCCAATTACGTGAGACGGCGGGCCTCGCCTCCGACGGCCCAGCCGGTGCTTGCGGCCCAATCCTCGGCCGCGCGCAGTGTGTCGAGGATCACATCCGATTTCGCCTCGCTGTATGCCACCGAGTCCTCACGCCACCGGACGGCCAGCTCCTGCTTGGCTGCGCCGTATGCCAGCACGGCGTGGGGATGCGTCCGCAGGTAGTCGCGCAGCAGGAGGTGCTCGCGCTCCCACGTTTCGCCCTGGGCGCAGACATGGACGTGGACGTCTCGGGGAAAGCCGGCGAAGGGGCGGAGATGGCGGTGCAGCTCATCCCGGCTGCGAAGCTGCAATCCCACCTCGGCGAGCGCGGGAACGTACGCGCTCTCGTTCTCGAGCGCAGCGACGCTCACCTGGATGTCGACGATCGGCTTGGCGGCCAGCCCGGGGACCGATGTCGAGCCCACGTGCTCGATCGCCAGTGCGCTCCTGCCGAGCACGCCGGCGATGCGAGCACGCCACCGCTCAAAGCGCTCCGGCCAGCCAGGATCGTAGGCGACTATCACGACCGGCTCGAAACCGCGCTCGCTGCCCGGGATCGTCTCGAAGCCTGGCCAGATGACGCCGAAGGCCAGCCGTGCCAGCAGAGCCCGCTCCCCGGTGTCGAGCTGGTGGGGCTCGACGCCGCGCTCCGCGGCCACGAGCACGTAGAGATCGATCAGCGAGACGACCCGGCCTGCGCTCGCGCGGCGCGCGCACCAGGTCGCGAACACGCGCGCGATCAGCGGATCTGCCTCGGTCAAAGCCTGATCGGTCACGTCACCAGCGCCGGGGGCGGCGCCCTTGGGCCCTATGGGATGTGGATCCTCTCCAGGTCGAGACCCACCAGCTGTACACGCGCAAGCCCCCGGTCGTCCGAGCCGCCTGGCGCCGATCCTATAGATGAGAAAGCCGATCCGCCAGAGCCCTCTGTCGGACTCGAACCGACGACCCCTTCCTTACCATGGAAGTGCTCTACCAGCTGAGCTAAGAGGGCGCGCGGGTGAGCCTAGCGCGTCGGGCGGGAGCGCAGGCGGCCGGGAGGAGGCTTGGCCGAGGGCTCAGTAAGAGCCCTGGAGGAGCGACATCATCGCGCCCGCGGAGCCGGGCCCGACCGGTGCGCCGCTGGAGTCGGCGAAACCTATCTCGAGGTGCGGTCCAGTGGAGATCCCAACGATCCCAGGGCCGACTGAGCTCATGACCGCACCGGCGCCGACATGGGTGCCGATCGCGAGCTGGTTCGCCGGGCCGGCATGGCCGTAGTAGACATAGCTGTAGCCGTCGATCGCGCTGTCGCAGTGCAGTACGGGCGCCCAGGGTCCGAACCCGCCGATGCCGTGCAGGACGATCGTCCCTGAGCAGACCGCGTATTCGGGCGTGTTCCCTGGGGCGGAGATATCGACTCCGTCGTCGAGTGACCAGCTCCCCGGTCCGGAGGCCGAGCCCTTGGGGAGCGGGAAGGCAAAGCCGCTGCTCGAGACGGGCGCGGCCGAGACGCTCGTGCCTGAGATGCTGCTGGCTTGTACCTGGCCCGCCGCGCGTGCGGCAGCCGCGGCCTGTGCTGCGAGCGCCTGCGCGAGCTGCTGCTGGAGGCCGGCGACCCGGCCGCGGGCGGCGGCGAGCTGGCCGGCCTTCCGACCCCGGGCCCGGGCCACGACGATGCGCTGGCGGAGCAGCGTCGTCCTCGCCGCGGCGACCGCGTTCTTCTCTCGGATGACCTCGGCGGTAAGTGCCTGCTGGCGCACCTGAAGCGCGCCGAGACGTACGGCTTCGGCGGCCACGGCGCGACGGGCCGCCTTGACGGCATGGATCGTCTGGACGTTCTGCTTCTGAATCCGCTGGGCGAACGACAGCCGTTCGAGCAGGTCCCGGAAACCGGTCGCCTCGAGAACAACACTTACAAGGTCCGGAGGCGTGGTTTCGTAGGTGCTGACGAGCTGCCTGGCCAGCATGGCCTCCCCGCGGGCCTCGAAGGCCTCAAGATGATGAAGCCGGTTGCGAGCGAGGGTGAGCCGAATCTCGGTTCGGATCAGCTCGGCCTCCTTGGCGTTCAGATCGGCCTGAAGGCGGGAGATCCGCTGCTCGAGCCGTGCGATGCCACCGTCGAGCCGGGCCAGCCGCCCCGAGTAGACACCCACGACACCAGCGAGCGACGACACGCGGCTCTGCCCGGCGTTGATCTGCTGCTGGAGCTGCCCGATGCTGACCGCGCGGGCGGGTCCCGCGTTGGCGGCCACGAGGACGGCCAGGAGTCCGAGCAGTGCGGCGACCGCGATACAGGCGGCGGTGATGGTTTTCCCTCGGGCGCTGAGCATGGCAACCGCGGCCTGGCCGCAGGAGGCTTTTTCCCTGCACCCGGTGGGATCGGGCGCGCCGCCACGCTAACACGGGCCGCGATGTCACGCGTTCCCGAACAGGGGCTGCAAGCGATCCTGCAGATGCAGGAATTGCAGGGAGTCCCGCCGACGGACCGGTAAACGGTGCACCGGCGCCACGGCACGGCGGCCGCTACTGCGCGGTGTAGGGTCGAACGATGGCCACCTGGGATGACGTCCGGCGCATCGCCTTGGCCCTGCCGGAGACGCGCGAAGAACTGAGGCGCGGCTTGATGTTCTGGGTTGTGAAGGACAAGCTCTTCGTCTGGGAACGGCCGCTGCGCCAGTCTGATCTACGCGCGCTGGGCGATGCGGCGCCCGAGGGGCCAATCCTCGGCGCCCGGGTGGAGCATCTCGTCGCGAAGGACGCACTGATTGCGGATAACCCCGAGGTCTACTTCACGACCCCGCACTTCGACGGCTATCCCGCCGTGCTGGTCCTGCTGGAGCGAATCGCGCTCGACGAGCTCGAGGAGCTGATCGTGGAGGCCTGGCTCGCGCGGGCGCCGAAGCGGCTTGCCGCGGCGTACGAAGCCGAGCATTTTCCGCCCGAGGATTAACGACGGAAAAGGCCTGATGGCGGGGGCAGGATTCGAACCTGCGAACTCTGAGAGACCGAATTTACAGTCCGGCGCCTTTGACCGCTCGGCAACCCCGCCGGGCTGGTCGAGTCTAGCTTTGAACTGGATCTTCCGCCGGTTGGCGACGCGGAAGCGGATCGCCTCCAGCGACCTCGTACGCCGCGTACTTAGGGCCGCCCAGGGTGAGCCCCGAGGCGCATTCGAGCGCCCCGACTGGTATGTACCAGCGGCGGCCATCGCCGACGTGCACGAAGAGGCTGTCGCATCGTGACGGGCCAAGCCGTTTGACGAGTCCACTCCAGCTCTGGTTCCCGCCTCGCGTGGCAAGCGCGACGACCCACCGCCGCCCTGCGGCCCGGAGCTCGAGGGGCTTCGCAAGACCGCTCAAGACCTCCAGCAAGAACTGGAGCAACTGCGCCAGCTCCTCGACGCGCTGGAGACCGACGTTGGCCAATTCGGCGACCGGGTGACGACCGAGATGAAGGGCATCGGCGACGCGGTCCGCGACCTGGCCCGCGACGCCGACGAAATCAGCGACGTCGTCGAGCCGCTCCAGGCGGCGACGGAAAGAGTAGGCCGCGTCGCTAACCGCCTCCCGGGAGGCAGCCGCAGCTAGGCCGCAACCGCGGCCTTTCCGGCACTCACTCCACACAACACCAGCCCCCTACGCCACGGCCAGCAGCGCGGCCCCCAACAGGCTGACCAGGTGAAACGACTGGTCGACGGCGATCGACAGCCCCATCCCGGGCCGCTCGACTCCCTTGACCCGCTCGAGCCAGAACCGGACAAAGCGCCCATCGTCCAGCAGGAGGTGCGGGAAAATGACGAGGGCAGCGATCTCCACCCCGCGCAGCGACCCCCGATTGTTCGCGATCCAGACGAACTCCGGGACGAACGCGAGTGTGTACGTGAGCACATGGCGCCCCAACGCTCGCCCCCCTTCGTGCCCGCCCAAACCCCCAGCCTTGTTCCGCGCCTCCCAATCGGTCTGAAACAGAAAGTCCCCCACGGCATGGGAAACCAGCATCGCGAGAAAAAGCGCAGACCAGGTCATGTGCAGAGAAACCGACCGTTCACGGTGTCAAGCCCCCTCGAGCCGAGTGCAATCTATTGGTCGCGGTCAGCGGACGGACAAAACTTCACGCGCTAGACACGGATCGGCATTTCCGCACGCCGGCCCTAATTGCGCAGACCAACCGCCATAGATAGGCTCCAAGACTCCATGGGGCGCGGGCGCATGGACGCGTGGTTTCGGGGTTATCGCTCGGCCTTGGCCAAGCGTGACCTCCGGCTGCTGTTCGGGGGTCTGGTCACCTCGGCCACGGGAAGCTGGGCCTACAACGTCGCGCTCCTCGGCTTCGTCTACACACGCACCCACTCGCTGGCCTGGGTCGGAGCGGCAGGACTCGTCCGCTACGTCCCGTCGCTCGTTCTCAGCACCTACGCCGGCGTGATCGCGGAGCGCACCGAGCGCATCCGCCTGATGGTCAGCTCAGACCTCCTGTGCGCGGTCTGGCAGGCGCTCATGGCGGTGGTCGCGGCGAGCACCGGGCCAGTCGCGCTGGCGCTCGTGCTCACCGCGCTCACCGCCACGACGAACCTCGTCTACCTCCCGGCCGTGGCCGCCACCATCCCGTCGATCGTCAGCGAAGACGACCTCGTGGCCGCCAACGCGCTGAACGGGACGATCGACAACCTCGTCGTGATCGCGGGGCCGGCGGTGGGCGCGGTGCTGCTCGTGTTCGGGTCAGACGCGCTGGTCTTCGGCGTCAACGCGGCGAGCTTCGTCGTCTCGGCCCTGCTGGTCTCCCGGATCCGGACCCGCAGCCGGCCCGTCGACGTGACCGAGGCGGGCCGGGCGGGTCCGCTGCAGCAGGTGCTGGTCGGCGCGCGCACGATCATCCGCCTCCCGGCGGCGCGCATCCTCGTCGCCTTCTGCGCCCTGGTCAGCTTCGTCTACGGCACCGACACGGTCCTCTTCGTGGGCGTCTCCCAGCACCGGCTCGGCGCCGGCGAGCAGGGCTTCGGCTACCTACTGGCCGGGCTGGGCATCGGCGGCATCCTGATGGCGTTCGGGGTCGATCGGATTTCCAGCTCGCGGCGCCTGGCCCCGATCATTCTCGCGGGGGTCGCCGGCTATTCGCTGCCGACCGCCCTGCTCGTGGTCATCCACAGCGTGGCCCTGGCCCTGCCGTTGGAGATCGTGCGCGGCGCCGCGACACTGGTCGTCGACGTGATGGCCATCACCGCCCTCCAGCGCGCGGTTCCCTCCGACCAGCTGGCCCGAGTGTTCGGCGTGTTCTTCGCCTTCGTCATGGGAGCGATCTCACTCGGGGCGCTGATCACGCCGCTGATCATCCATGCCACGAGCCTGAACGGCGGCCTGTGGACGATGGCCATCGGGCCGTTCGTGCTCGGGCTGCTCGGCTACCCGGCGCTCGTGACCATGGATCGGCAGTCGGCGGCGCGCACGGCGGAGCTGGCGCCGAAGGTGGCGATCCTGGAGCAACTCGGGATCTTCGCCACCGCCAGTCGCGCCGTCCTCGAGCGCCTGGCTGCCGCCGAGGAGGAGGTCACCTTCAGCCCGGCAGCGACGATCATCAGCGAAGGCGCACAGGCGGACGCGCTCTACGTCCTGGTCGAGGGCGAGGTCGACGTGAGTGCCCACGGCGAGGGCGGCGGCCCCGACCAGCACATCAGGACGATGACCGGTCCCACCTACTTCGGCGAGATCGGCGTGCTGGAGCGCATCCCGCGCACCGCGACGGTCACCGCGGTCACCGAATGCCGGTGCGAGCGGATCGAGGGCGGAATGCTGCTCGAGGCGCTGGAAACCGCGCCCGCGTCGAGCTCGCTGATGGAGAACGCCCGGTCGCGGCTACTGGTCACGCACCCGTCGCGCGCGACCACATACGAGTCCGCCGAGCCGATCGCCCAGTAGGCGATCTCCCGAGCGCGTATCGGCGGAGGACCGACCCGCGGCTACAGGGTGTTCACAACCGGCGGTTCGCCGACGGGCTCACGCTCGCCAGCGTCGGGTGGGGACCCGGCGCCGTTGCCCGGAGACCCCGCCCCCACCGCGACCGCCCCCGCCGCGGCAGACTCCGCCGCCACCGCCGCAGGCTCCGCCCCGGCACCGTCCTCGTCGGGGTCGGGCACCGACCAGATCCGCATCTTGCTCTGGCGCCCGCGGATGTCGAAGTCGCCCACGAGGACGAGATCCTCGGGTCTCTCGGTCATTAGCTGGGTCGTCGTGTCGGCGATGAAGAGCATGTGCGGCGTCCCCTTGGTCATCCCCTCGAGCCGAGACGCGGTGTTGGTCGTGTCGCCGATGGCGCTGTACTCGACTCGGTGGGCCGACCCGACGTTCCCCACCATCGCGATCCCGCTGTTCAGACCGATCCCCATCCGGAAGCCCTTCTCGACCAGGCCCTGATCGCGCAACCACTGGTTGAAGCGGCTCAGGCGCTCGCCCATCATCTCGCGGGCCGCGCGAAGCGCACGGTCGGCGTGATCAGGCTGATCGAGCGGCGCCCCGAACACGGCCATGATCCCGTCGCCCATGTAGGAGACCAGGGTTCCGCCCGCGGCCATGATCGCCTCGGTCATCTCGTCCAGGTAGTAGTTGACGATCTGGATCACCCGCTCGGCGCCGAGCGTCTCCGAAACGCTGGTGAAGCCCCGCAGATCCGAGAACATGATCGTGCACACGCGCTGCTCGCCGACCAGCCGCAGGTCCTCCCCGGCCCGGGCCAGCACCTCCTCGATCACCGCGTCATCGACGAAGCGGGAGAACGTCGTTCGGACGCGCTCGTGCTCGAAGGCGGCGAACAGGTAATCCGCGCCGAGCGTGCCGACGGTGGACAGCAGGATCGCCATCAGGGGATAGGTGAAAGTGACGATCAGCCCGTTGTCGAAGGCGACCTGGGTCCCCACGACGTAGCCAAGTCCGAATAGCAGCGCCAGCACGCCGAGCCGCCAGGAGCGAAGCCGCAGGTTTGCCACCGGCACGACCATCCCCATTGCGACGATCAACAGGACGTCAAGCCACCCGCGGGCGTTCTTGAGCGGGAAGCCGCGCAGGATCGTCGAGATCGCGCTGGCCTGGATCTCCGGGCCCGACATCTGCTCGGTCCGCGAGGCCGCCGTGGGGTGGACGTCGCCACCGGTGGGATCGCTTTCGCCGACCACCACGACACGGCCTCGGAACGCGCCGGCCGGGACAGCGCCGTCATAGACGTCCGAAAACGAGTAGGTGGGAACCGTGCCCGGTGGGCCGGCGAACTCGATCGGCCCGTTGCCCCCCGGCGGGAACGCCGACGCCCGCACGGGCCGCCCGAGCGCACGCGTCGCAGCCGCCACGGCGAACGTCCGCACCCCGCTCAGCGAGTAATGAACCCGCCGGTACACCCCGTCGCCGTCGGGCTTCACGCTGCTGATTCCCCAGGTCGCGTGAAGCTGACGCAGGACGGCGTCTCCACCGAAGATGTCCGACTGGCCCTTCGAGTTGACCGCGTCCGTGGTCAACACGACATTGCCGGCGTTCAGGATCGACTGAGCCAGGGCCTGATCATCGTTCGGATCGGTCGGCGCCGTGAACTGGATGTCCATGGCGATGACCCGAGCCCCGGCCGCGTGTAACCGGTCGATGACCCGGGCTTCGTAGCGGCGCGGAAACGGCCACCTGAGGTTGATCTTCTGGAAGCTCGCCGCATCGATGGCGACGACCGCCACGTCACGCGGCGCCGGCTGCTTGCCACGCACGGAGAAATGCGTGTCGATCATCTGGAGCTCGGGCCCCTGGAGAAGGTGGGTGGCAAACGCGGCGACGCTCAAAGCCGTCGCCGCGACCCCCACCGCCACCAGCAGCAGGGCCCTGCGCCTACGCCAGCTCAGCCGCGGTATCACCGCCCATGCACCAGACCCGAACCCCTGTCTGCCTGAAGGTCGCCGTCGTGATCGAAGGTGTCGACCACCACCGGCCGCCGCGCCAGATAGCTGTGCCCGGCGTGCAGGATGATCGTCTTGTGCTTGACGAAGTCGCGGATCTTCAGCGTCCCCTCCACCACGTGGAAGAACGTGCCGCTACAGCGATTCTCGGTCAGCCAGATGGTGCCCTGGACGCTCGCCGAGCCGTAGTTGCCGCGGGTCGTGTAGTGACCCTTGACGTGGCCCCACAGGCTCACCGTCCGCTTGCGCGTGATGTTGGCCTTCGGCTTGCCACTCTCGCACCCGGTCGGCTTCCCGGCCAGCTGTGCCTGGACGTAGCCGTTGTGAAGCTGGGTCAGGTTGAAGCCGCCGGCGTAGAACTCGCCGGACTGGAATCCCCCACCCGGAGTCGCCGCGATCACCTGGATGTGCCCGCGCGTCGTGTGGACGACGGCCCCGTAGCGCAGGGGCTGAATCGTCTTGACGCGGACGAAGTGCTTGCTTCCCGGCGCCTTCACGAGCACCGAGCCTGAAAGCGGCGCGATCTCGGCCTGCTGACCGAGCACGGGCGGCGTGTCGTGCGCCACCACGTTGTTGACGGTCATGTTGTTGAGGACGGCCTGCTCGCCCGCGGGGTACTGCGAGCCGCTGTCGTTGACCACCGCGACCTGGGTGACGGTGGCGCCCGGATGGCACGCGATCACCGCGCTGAAGCTGCCCACGGTCTTCGACCCGCATGTGCCGCCCTGATTGCCCCAGTTAGCCGCGGGCGCGAACCCGTCGACATGCTGAGACTGCCCCGCCGTCCACGCGGTCGGCGCGAGGTCGCCGTTGCTATTGCAGTTGCTGCCGTCGCTGAAGCACACGATCAGTCGCGGCGAGTCGCCGCTCGGGCCGGTGGCGCTGGGCACGAAGTCGAATGACAGCGCGGTGATCTGCCTCGGATCAGACGTTGGCAGGGCAGGGCCATACACGCTCGCGCCGCCGCACGTCACCCCGAACGGCTGGCTCGGATCCGGCTGCGAGCTCGTCTGGAGCCCAGCGGCCGTCCACTGACCATCGCCGAACGGTGTCCAGTAACCGGTTCCCGACGGACTCGGCACCGGCGCGCAGACAATCGAGTTGCCAGCCGCCGTGCCCGCTCCGGGCGTCACTAGGAGGACGATCGACGCCGCCAGCGCCGCCGCCGCAATGCCCAAAGCCCACTTCACCCTTCGTCCATGTAGCAAGTTCGTCCCCTTTTCCACCGAGCCCTATCGGCGCTTCCCGCCCACGAGGTCCCCTGCGACCCCGTGCGGATCCTAGCGCCCAGGCGCTTTCAGGTCTATGAGGCGTCCCGGAGCCGCTGCGCCTCCGGTAGCGCTTCGAGCTTCTTGAGCGTGTGGTTCTCGATCTGGCGAATCCGCTCGCGGGTGACGTTGAAGGCGCGCCCCACCTCCTCGAGCGTGTACGGCCGCTCCCCGGTCAGGCCGAAGCGCATCTCGATCACCTCACGCTCGCGCGCGGGTAGCGCGTTCAGGGCTCGATGAAGGTTCTCCCGGCGCAGATGCTCGGCCGCGAGCTCAAACGGCGACTCCGCCGTCTGATCCTCGACGAAGTCCCCGAGCTCGGAGTCATCCTCCTCACCCACCGGCCGCTCGAGCGAGATCGGCTGCTGGGCCATGCGCAGCACGTCGCGCACCTCACGCACCGAGGTCTCAAGCTCCCGCGCGATCTCTTCGGGCGTCGGCTCGCGCCCGAGTGTCTGCACGAGCTGGCGCTCAACATGGACCACCTTGTTGAGCTTTTCGACCATGTGCACGGGGATGCGAATCGTCCGGCCCTTGTCGGCGATCGCCCGCGTCACGGCCTGGCGGATCCACCACGTGGCGTAGGTGGAGAACTTGTAGCCGCGGCGATAGTCGAACTTCTCGACCGCGCGAATGAGTCCCATCGAGCCTTCCTGGATCAGGTCGAGGAAGGTCAGTCCCCGGCCCAGGTAGGCCTTGGCGATCGAGACGACGAGCCGGAGGTTGGCCTCGATCATCTGCTGCTTGGCCGCCATGTCGCCGCGCTCGATTCGCTTGGCCAGCGACACCTCCTGGTCGGCCGTGAGCAGGTTGACGCGGCCAATCGAGCGCAGGTAGAGGCGCAGCGAATCGAGCGAGGGCTCGACCGTGAGATCGACCTCGATCTTCTTGCGCGGCTGCTCGGCCTCCGGCTCGGCGGCCTGCTCGCTGGCGCGCTCAACCGTGCCCCCCTCGGACTTGGCCAGCCGGCCGTCGGCATCCACGACGTCGATCCCCTGCTCGTCGAGATAGGAGTGGAGCTCCTGAATCTGCTCCTTGGTGACCTCGATCTCCTCCAGGCACGAGGACACCTGCTCGAAGGTGAGAAAGCCGCGTTCCTGGCCCTCGGCGATCAGCCCCCGCAACTCCTCAAGCTCCGCGATCGGAGCCTCATCCACCAACAGCGCTATGCCGTTCTCGCTCACAGCCCCTGAGCTCCCTCCGCCGCCTGGAGCCATCCAGGCGGACTCTCTCTCACTCCATGCGACCGCGGAGTGATAGCACAACCCGGGCCGTAACTAAAGTCACGGAAGATTTTCCTCCCCGCCGTCGCCCACATTTGACCGGCCGCCGAAGCGGCGCGTCTACTCTTAAACCGATGACCCACCCGCTCCCGTTCATCGACGTCCAGTCCGAGCTTCCCGCCGTCCGCCTCAGCCTGTCGCGCGTCGGCGTGACCGGGGTCGAGAAGGTCATCCGGCTCAAGCACAACGGCGGCGAGCAACTCTTCTCGGCGCGCTTTGAGTGCGTGACCGAACTTGACGCGAGTCAGAAGGGCGCCCACATGTCGCGCTTCGAGGAGGTGGTCAACGAGGCGATCGGCCAGGTCGTGCTCGGCGAGTCGACGTTCAAGGTCGAGACGCTGGCCGAGCACATCGCGCAGCTCGTGCGCGAGCGTCAGGGCGCGCGCCGGGCCGAGGTCACGGTCGAAGCACGCTTCCCCGAGCACAAGCCGGCCCCGATCTCCGGCGTGCAGACCCAGGAGCTCTACACGCTGCACGGCGCGGCGATCTGCTCAGAGCTCGGTACCCGGCGCATCACCGGCGTGACCGCGCAGGGCATCACCGCCTGCCCGTGCGCGCAGGCGCTGGTGGCCGGAAACGCGCGCGAGCGGCTGCGCGAGCAGGGCTTTGACGCGATGGAGATCGAGCGCATCCTCGAGGCGGTCCCCGTGGCCACCCACAACCAGCGCGGCCTGGGCACGCTGCTCGTCGGCTGCACCGAACTGTGCGACGACGAGATCGATGCCAGCACGCTGCTCGACATCGTCGAGCAGTCGATGTCCTCAGAGATCTACGAGCTGATGAAGCGCTCGGACGAGGCGGCCGTGGTCGAGAAGGCCCACCGGCGCCCTCGCTTCGTCGAGGACTGCGTTCGGGAGATGATCCAGGGCGTCGTCGACCGCTTCCCCCAGCTCGCCGACCCCGTGTTCGTCTCCGCGCGCCAGGTCAACCTGGAGACGATCCACCAGCACAACGTCGTCGCCGAGCGGTTCGGGACGCTCGGGGAGATCCGCCGCGAGCTGGCCACGGGCGAGCCGAGCCGCGGCCATACGAGCCGCCGCGCCTGGCTCGATCAGGTGCCCTGAGTCTTCCGCTCGCGAGCCAGCAAGCCGCGCCGCAACCCAAAGAAGTAGTCAGCGCCCGAGAGCACGGTCACGATCACCGTCGCGTAGATCAGGAGCTCGAGCCACAGCGGCTTGCCGTGCACGGCGATCACGCAGATGACCATCGCCACCTGCAGCGCGGTCTTCACCTTCCCGAAGCCGCTGGCCGAGATCACCACATGCTGCTGGCTCCCCACGGCGACGCGAAGCACCGTGACCGCGAACTCCCGCGCGATGATCACCATCGCCACCCACGCCTCGAGTCGACCCAGCGACACCAGCACGACCAAGGCCGCGATGATCAGCAGCTTGTCGGCCAGCGGGTCCATCAGCTTGCCGAAGGTGGTGATCGAGTTGCGGTGGCGCGCCAGGTACCCGTCGATGGCGTCGGTCAGCGAGGCGACGGCAAAGACCACGGCGGCGAGCAGGTCCCCACTGCCCGTCTTGTCGAGCAGGGCCACGACCAAGACCGGCACGAGCAGGATCCGGATCACGGTGAGGAAGTTGGGCAGGTTCAGCGGGAACACGGAAGCGCTTACGCTAGCGGTGATGCGTGCGGTCGTTCTGCAGGCGCAAGGCCAGCCGCTCAGCGAGGTCGAGCTGCCCGACCCTGAGCCGGCCTCCGGACAGCTTCGCCTGCGCGTCCACGCCTGCGGCGTCTGCCGCACCGATCTTCATCTGCGCGACTCCGAGATCACCGCCCCGAAGCTGCCGGTCGTGCTCGGCCATCAGATCGTCGCGAGCACCGACGACGGCCGCCGCGTCGGCCTGCCGTGGCTCGGGTGGACCGACGGAACGTGCCATTACTGCACGACGGGCCGCGAGAACCTCTGCCCGGCCGCGCGCTTCACCGGCCGCGACATCGACGGTGGCTACGCCGAGCTGACCGTCGCCGACGAGCGCTACTGCCTCCCGCTCCCCGACGAGAAAGCCTTCTCTACCGAGCGCGTGGCGCCGCTGCTCTGCGGCGGCCTGATCGGCTACCGCGCCCTGCGCTTCACCGGCGAGGCCCACAACCTGGGGCTCTACGGCTTCGGCTCGGCCGCCCACATGATCGCTCAGGTGGCTGTGCATCAGGGGCGGAATGTGTTCGGGTTCACGCGGCCCGGCGACGCGCGGACGCAGAAGTTCGCCGAGAGCCTCGGCGCCGTATGGGCGGGCGGCAGCGACGAGAAACCACCGGAGCCGCTCGACGCCGCGATCATCTTCGCCTCGGCGGGCGAGCTCGTGCCGCAGGCGCTGAGCGTGCTCGCGCCCGACGGCATCGTCGTCTGCGCCGGGATCCACATGAGCCGGATACCCGCCTTCTCCTACGACCTCCTGTACGGCGAGCGCAAGGTCTGCTCGGTCACCAACCTGACCCGCCAGGACGGCCACGAGTTCCTGGAGCTGGCGCAGAAGATCCCCGTCTCGACGACGGTCGAGGTCTACGAGCTGGCGCGGGCCGAGCAGGCGCTCGGCGACCTGCGCGCCGGGCGCTTCGAGGGCTCGGCGGTGATCGTCCCCTGAGGGTGGATAGGCTGAGGTCATGCCCCTGATTCCGATGGTCATCGAACGAACCGCGCGCGGGGAGCGTGAGTTCGACATCTACAGCCGCCTGCTCAACGAGCGGATCATCTTCCTGGGAACCCCGATCGACGACATGGTGGCCAACCTGATCGTCGCCCAGCTGCTCCACCTGGAGTCCCAGGACCCTGACAAGGACATCTCGATCTACATCAACTCGCCCGGCGGCTCGATCTACTCCGGGCTGGCCATCTACGACACGATGCAGTTCATCAAGCCGGAGATCCAGACCATCTGCGTCGGGGTCGCCATGTCGATGGGCTCGCTGCTGCTCACCGGCGGGGCCAAGGGCAAGCGCTTCTCGCTCCCCAACAGCCGGATCCTCATCCACCAGCCCTCGGCGGGGTTCGAGGGCCAGGCGACCGACATCGAGATCCACGCCCAGGAGATCCTCAACATCCGCCGCCGGGTGGATGAGATCTACGCCCACCACACGGGCCAGTCGGTCGAGCAGGTCAACTCCGACATGGAGCGCGACCGCTTCTTCAAGGCCCACGAGGCCGTCGAGTACGGCCTTATCGACCGCGTAATCGAGCACCACTAAGGAGGCAGGAAAGATGGCCATGGCCGAGCGCAGCGCGAGCACCGAGTGGCAGGGCGACTTGGTCCACGGCACGGGAACGGTCAAGCTCGACAGCGGAGCCCTCGACGCCTTCGAGGTCACCTGGGCCTCCCGGACCGAGCGCTCGGAGGGCAAGACGAGCCCCGAGGAGCTGATCGCCGCCGCCCACGCCTCGTGCTTCTCGATGGCCCTCTCGCACGAGCTGACCGAGGCCGGCCATGCCCCCGAGGTGCTCGACGTATCCGCCGAGGTCACGCTCGATCAGCGTGACGGCGCCCCCACGGTCACGACCTCCGAGCTCACGGTCACGGGCCGGGTGCCCGGGATCGACCAGGCCGCGTTCGAGCAGGCGGCCGCCGAGGCGGGGCAGAACTGCCCGGTCTCCCGCGCGCTGACCGGTCTCGAGATCAGCGTCAAGGCGACGCTTCAGTAGCCGCGGGCGCATGCGCCCGCGGCCGGGTGGCCGCATGCGGCCACCCGCGGGGGCGTGCATGCACGCCCCCGAACACCTGAAAACCGGTGTGGCGATTTCAAAGCTGCGCTCCGGGGGTATACGTCCGCCTAGGGAGAAACGCGCCGGCCCACGATCCAGGGTGGCCGGCTCAAGATTGGAGGTTCACAGCGTGAAACGTGTTCGTGCCTCGGTCGCGCTCGGATTGGCGCTCGGCCTCGGCTTCGCGGGAGTCGCCTCGGCCAAGCCCATCTTCCTGCCCTCGATCGCCAAGCGACTTCAGCAGGAAGCCGGCATCCACGCCGCCGATGCGACCCTGACCCCGCCGGCGCCGCCGTGTCCGGAGAGCGGCTACCTGCCGGCGCCGTTCTCGAATTGCGGCCTGCCGGAGACCCCGGCTACGTCGCTGCCCTACATGGGCAACATGGCCTACTGGGGCGGCCCCGTGGAGGTGCACCCCAAGGAGTACATCGTCTACTGGGGCTGGGGTGAGCCGGGAGCCTTCCCCGGCCGGACGTGCTCGCCGGAGAACATCACCGAGGGCTCGATCAGCGCCACGCTGGCCTGCGACCCCGACGGCGCCGGGAAGTACATGGCCGACTTCGTGGCTCAGATGGGCGGAACCGGCTGGGCGGGCGTGAGCACGCAGTACTACGAGAACAGCAGCGCCGGCAAGCAGTACATCTCCAACGACCCGAACGTCCTGGCCGGGATCTGGGTCGATGACTCGAACAGCATCACCGGGCTTCCGAGCACGAGCGGTTCGGCGCCCGCGGGCCCGGGGAACACGTACTACGACCTCGCGGCCGAGGCGCAGCGGGCGATCGCGCACTTCGGGATCACCGATCTGAAGGACGCGAACATCATCATCGCCCAGCCGCCGGCCTACAGCGACCCGAACGCGCTCAACCAGGGCTACTGCGCCTTCCACGACTACACCGACACGCGAGTGCCGGCCGCGGCGGCGCTCTACAAGGGCCCGGACATCACCCAGGCGTTCGCGTACACGAACATGCCCTACCAGCTCGCGATCAACTCGAACGGGGTCAACGTGTGCGGCGAGAACGCGGTCAACACCGACGCGGCGGGCAAGCTCGACGGCTTCTCGATCGTGCTCGGGCACGAGATCGAGGAGACGATCACCGACCCGGGCGCCGAGGACATCGTCAGCACCGGCCTGACCGGCACCCAGACCAACGAGGGCGGCTGGTATGACGCTGTCGACGCCAACGAGAACGGCGACAAGTGCGCCTGGGTGGGCGAGAACCTGCTCACCGGCCAAGGGCCTCCGGAGCCGATCTACGGCGCCCTGGGCGACATCACCGGTAACGCCGGCGAGCGCTTCGCGGTGCAGTCGCTGTGGAGCAACCGCGCGAATGCCGGCACCGGCTACTGCGCCGGCGCGGGCACCGATTCGCCGCTACCCAACGGCTAGGGCTTGGGCAGCGCGCGACTGACGCGCGCCGTGGTGTGGGAGATAACTTGGCCTATGTCTAAGTTATCTCCCACGCCCCCCCGTTACCTCTCGACGAAGTAGCTGCCGCTTCCCTGGCCGCTTGAGAAGTAGCGGCTGGTGACGGTCTTCTTGCGCGTGTAGAACTCGACCGCGTCCGGGCCGTGGGCGTGGAGGTCGCCGAGGAAGCTGTCCTTCCAGCCGGAGAAGGGGAAGAAGGCGACCGGCGCCGCCACGCCGAGATTGACGCCGATCATCCCCGCCTGAGCCTCGTGGCGGAAGCGGCGGACCGAGGCGCCGGATTCGGTGAAGATCGAGGCGCCGTTGCCGAACCGGCTCGAGTTGAGGATCTCGATCGCCTCGTCGAGCGAGTTCACTCGCACCACGGCGAGCAGCGGACCGAACACCTCCTCGCCGACGATCGGGTCATCGCGGTCGACCTCGATGATCGTGGGGCCGACGAAGCAGCCGCGCTCGGGGACGCCCTCACGCCCATCGACGAGGACCCGGTCAGCCCGGTCGATCCAGCCCGTGATCCGCTCCTGAGCGCTGCCTGAGATCACCGGCCCGACGTCGGTCCCCTCCTCGAGCCCGTCGCCGACGTGGAGCGCCTTGGCGGCGTCGATCAGGGCCGGCATCAGCTGCTGGTGGGCGTCACCGACAGTCACCAGCACCGACCCCGCCATGCATCTCTGCCCCGCGGCCCCGAAGGCCGACCCGAGGATGCCCTGCACGGTGTTCTCGACCACCGCGTCGGGCATCACGATCATGTGATTCTTGGCTCCGCCGAGGGCCTGGACGCGCTTGCCCGCCCTGGCCGCGCGCTCGTAGACCAGGCGCGCCACCGGCGCCGAGCCGACGAACGAGACGGCGTCGATCTCGGGGTGCTCGAGGATCCCCTCGACCACGTCGCGGGCGCCGTTGACCAGGTTGACCACCCCGGCCGGGAGCCCGAGCTGATCGAGCTCCTCAAAGGCGATCTGCTGGGTCATAGGGACCTGCTCGGAGGGCTTCAGCACGAACGTGTTGCCGCACGCGATCGCGAAGGGGAGGAACCAGAACGGGACCATGGCGGGGAAGTTGAAGGGCACGATCGCGGCGCACACCCCTACCGGCTGGCGGATCGTCTCGGCATCGACGTTCCGGCTCACGTCCTCGAGGATTCGGCCCTGCATCGTGGTCGGGATCGCGCACGCCGCCTCGACCATCTCGATCATCCGCCCCACCTCGGCGCGAGCGTCGACGATCGTCTTGCCCATCTCGGTCGTCACCGAGCGGGCCATGTCCTCCTGCCGGGCCACGAGCCGCTCGCGCAGCTCGAACAGCTTGCGCGCCCGGGCGATGGTCGAGACGGCACGCCACTGCGGCAGGGCGGCGCGGGCCGCCTGGACCGCGGCGTCGAGGTCCCTGCGCCCGGAGAGGGGGACGCGGGCCAGGACCTCGCCGGTGGCGGGATTGGTCACGTCGAGGACGTCGGTGGGGTCGGCGGCCGAGACCCACTGGCCGCCGACGTAGTTATCAAGTGTGCGAACGCTGGTAGTTGTCATGCCACTCCGTGCTTGGGCCCGGAGGCCTGGATGTCGATGCTGACCGTGTCCGGTCAGCCTACGCGATCGCCTGAACTCCGCTCGGGGCGAGGACGTGGGTGATCGGCAGCCCCAGCCCGCGGGCCTTCGAGATCAGGTCGAGCTTCAACCAGCGGGAGACGCCGAGGGGCAGGGTCGAGATGATGATCTCGTCGTAGTCGCCGAGGTTGATCGCGTCCTGGATCGCGGCCAGGGGCTCGGAGTCACCGATGCTCCCGGTGACCTCCTGGCCCGTGGCCTCGGAGAGCTTGGGCAGCGAGTCGGCGAGCACCCGCTCGGCCTCCTCGCGCCCGAAGTCCTCGGGATCGAGGAGCTTGTTGAGGCCGTGGGGCTGGCGCGGGACCACGAGGTGGAAGGTCGCGGCGCCCTCCTGGGCGCGGGCCCTGACGGCGTCGAGCAACGGCGCGGTGGCGGCCGTCTGATGAGCGACCACGAGCACGTGGGCGGGCTCGGCCATGGCAGGGCCAGTATCTCACCGGCAGGTGGGTGCGTCTACTGCAGCGCGGGCACCTGCTCCTACTGCACCCGATAGGTCCCCGCGGCCACGATGACCGCCGAGCCGCCGACGACCACACGGTCCACCCCGGCGCCGGAGCCCTCGACCCACGCGTAGAGACGAGACGGCCGGCCGACCTCCTCGCCCTGGCGAATCTCGATCTGCTGGCCGAAGGCGATGCGGCCATGGCGCGCCAGGTGCAGCGCCAATGGCCCAGCCGCCGAACCGGTGGCGGGATCCTCGGGGACGCCGAGGGCGGGCGCGAACATTCGCGTCTTCACGCGGTCGCCCTGGGCAGCGAAGCAGCTGATCCCGAATCCGGCTCCGAGGTCGGCCAGGGCGGCGCCGTCGGGGCGAAGCGCGGCCACCGCCGCCTCGTCTCTGAGGGCCACGTAGACGTGGACTGGACCGTTGCGGTAGGCCTCGATCGGGAGCTCAGAACGCTCGAGGCCGAGCGCTTCGAGCAGCGCCTCGGCGTACGGGAAGTCTTCGCGCGTGGGGATCGGCTGGTCCATCTCGCCGTAGGTGACCGCGCCGTCGCGCCAGCGCAGCGCCACCGGCACCGGGCCCGCGGCCGTCGCGAGTGTGACGTTTGTTGACTGTGCGCGCGTGGCGAGGACGAAGGCGGTGCCGAGCACCGGGTGCCCGGCGAAGGGCAGCTCGTCGGCCGGGGTGAAGATCCGCACCGCGGCGTCAGCTCCGCCTGGACCCGAAAGGACGAACGCGGTCTCTGAGAGGTTGAGCTCCCGCGCGGTGCGCTGCATCAGCTCATCGGTCATGCCATTGGCGTCGGTGAACACGGCCAGCGCATTGCCCTGAAGCGGGGTGTCGGTGAACACGTCGACGACCGTGTAGCTGCGGGCGCTCATTCGCTCGCCATGGCCAGGAGGGTTTCGACCGTGTTCCAGTTCCGGGCCGTCGCCTTGGTTCGGAGCCCCGTCCCCGCGAGTGCGGCCCACAGCTTCGAGCGGGCGACGCCGTTGGGGTGCCAGGCGTAGAGCTCGCGGCCGCGCGCGACCAGGCGCTCGCCGCCCGTCGCGAGGGCTTCGAGCTGCTTGACCTGATCGGGTTCGAGGGCTTCGGCCAGGAAGCTGACCTGGTAGCGCTTGGGTTCGCTGGCCACGCGGCGGAGCGGATTGCTCTTTACGACCGCGGCGAGCTCGTCGCGCGATCGCACGACCACCGGGATGCTCAGGCCGAAGCGCTCGTCGATCAGGCGCTCGCACCGGGCCTCGAGCTCGGTCGGAGCCTCGGCGGAGTCGAGGACGACGTTGCCGCTCTGGACATAGGTCCGCACGCCGGCGTATCCGGCCTCGCTCAGCGCTTCGCGGAGCTCAGGCATGGCGACGCGATTCCGGGGCCCCAGGTTGATGCCCCGGAGCAGCACGACCCGGCGGTCGGTCAAAACAGGGCTTCCTGTCCCGTCGCCTCGGCGAGGCCATGGCGTCCCCGCGCTGAGCCCTGGCCGAGAGCGTCGGCCAGGTCCCGCGCGATCGCGCTCTCGGAGCGAGAGGCGATGATCGGGTCCTCGACGCCCTCGACGTACACGAGCGTCCGCCGCCCATCGCCGCGCTCGGGACCCTCGAGCGGGACCAGGGCGAAGACGCGGTCGGCGCGCACGAACTTGCCGTAGCCGAGCGGGATCAGGGGCGGTGTGCCGCGTGCCATGTTCGCGGATCGTACGCCCGCGGCCAGCTCGAATCAGACGTGGCCGGCGCTGGACCGAGCGTTTTTCGCCCTCTGCTACCCACCTCGCTCCCGCGCGCGTGCGGATCCGCACAAATGAACTGGAACTTGGGGCATTAGAGCTAGGTAGGTTGCCGGTGAGTGGCGACACATCAGGACATGGGACCCGCGGGAGGCAACGGAGCGCAGTCACCACTCGATGAGGGCAACCGCCTGGTCGCCCGCGGCGATATGGACGCCGCGGAGGCCGCCTACCGGCGGGCCGATGAGCAGGGCGAGGCGGTGGGGGCGGCGTACACGGGCGTGTTCGCGGAAGCGCGAGGGCGGTTGGATGACGCCGAGGCCGCCTACCAGCGGGCCGACGAGCGCGGCGATGGCTACGGCGCGTTTCGCCTCGGGCTGCTGCGCTCGCGCGCCGGGGACTGGGAGGGAGCGCGCGAGGCCTGGCAGCGGGCGGAAGAGCGCGGCTATGAGCGCCCGCCCTTTGACCCGGTCACGCTGAAGACCGCCGGCTCGCAGCGGCCGCCCGTCCCGCCCGGGGAGCTCCAGCGCTCCGCGTTTGCCAATCCCGTCCTGATAGGGGCGGTCACGGTGCTGGTCGCGATCGTGGCCGTGTTCCTGTCCTATAACGCCAACACCGGTCTCCCCTTCGTGCCCACGCGTCAGCTCAAGGTCGACTTTCCCAACGGGGCGGCGCTCGTGCCGGGCAACGATGTCGACCAGGGGAGTTATCGGGTCGGGCTGGTGGCCGAGATGCACCCGGTGGAGGGGCCAAACGGGACGATCCTGGCCCAGGCCACGCTCCAGCTCAACGAGGCCAACGGCAAGGTCCCGATCGATTCGACGGCGACAATCGCGCCGCGGTCGCTGCTCGGGCTCAAGTACGTCGAGCTGCACTACGGGCACTCGAGCCGGGTGTTCCCTGACGGCGGCACGATGTCGGTGTCGCACACCTCGGTGCCGGTGCAGTTCGACGACATCAACCAGATGTTCGACGCCCGGACACGGCCGGCCATCCAGCGGGATCTGGCCGGATATGGCGACGCGCTGACCGCCCGGGGCTCCGCTCTCAATGACACGATCGCGAGCCTTCCGGCGCTGTTCGGCCATCTGCGCCCGGTGGCCCAGTACCTGTCTGACCCGCAT
>Ga0070731_10000537_pt1 | contig 49405 bp, 38 predicted proteins | sample Coa_R1_2_FD_66448 | JGI IMG/M metagenome (GOLD analysis project Ga0070731, IMG submission 66448) | Surface soil microbial communities from Centralia Pennsylvania, which are recovering from an underground coalmine fire - Coalmine... | ecosystem: Environmental > Terrestrial > Soil > Unclassified ...
GAGACCTGGATCCTCAGTTGTTCAGGGTTGCAGTTCGCTCGGCGATGAGCGTTTGGATTTTCGTTACGAACTCGCCTGCTGCCATGTCTTCCGTCTTCTCTTTGCCGCGAGTCCGCACATTTACTTTCCCGGATTCGGCTTCTTTATCTCCGACTACCAGCAGGAACGGGACTTTCTGCAACGCGTGCTCGCGAATCTTGGCGTTCATCTTCTCGTTTCGCGCATCCACATCGACGCGCACTCCTGCCGCTTTAAGCTGATCCGCAACCTTGTTGGCATATTCAACATGCCGCTCTGCGATGGGGATGACGACCGTCTGCACCGGCGATAGCCATACCGGAAATGCTCCGGCATAGTGCTCGATCAAAACCCCAAAGAATCTCTCGATAGACCCGTATAGGGCGCGATGCACCATGACTGGCTGCTTGCGGGTACCATCTTCCGCCACATATTCCAGGTTAAAGCGCTGCGGAAGATTGAAGTCGACCTGAATGGTCGAAAGCTGCCATAGCCGCCCGATCGCGTCCACCAGCTTGATGTCGATTTTCGGCCCATAAAAAGCCGCTTCGCCGGGAATGGTTTTGTAATCAATCTCCCGGCGCTTCAGGACGTTTTCCAGCGAGCGGATCGCCGAATTCCATTGATCCGCGCTGCCGACGAAATTCTTCTGATCATCCGGGTTCCAGGTCGAGAGCTCGGTCTGGAATTCATCAAAGCCGAAATCTTTCAGAACATCGAGCGCGAACCCGAGGCACCCGTCGACTTCATCTTCAATCTGCTCGGGCGTGCAGAAAATGTGCGAGTCATCCTGCGTGAATCCACGCACGCGCAACAATCCATGCATCACGCCAGAACGCTCGTAGCGATACACGGTCCCAAGCTCTCCTAGCCGCACCGGCAGGTCACGATAGGACTTCAACGAATCCTGGTAGATCAGGATGTGCCCCGGGCAATTCATCGGCTTCAAACGATATTCGGCATCATCCAGTTCCATGACGTCGAACATGTTCTGCGAGTAATAACCTTCGTGGCCGGAGGTCGACCACAATTGACGGCGCATCACATGCGGTGTGTACACCAGCGAATAGCCGCGCTTGATGTACTGCTCGCGCATCCAGTCTTCCATTTGCTTGCGAATGATGCCGCCCTTGGGATGCCAGAAAATCAGCCCCGGCCCCGCCAACTCCTGAATCGAAAACAGATCAAGCTGCTTCCCGAGCACCCGATGATCGCGCTTCTTAGCTTCCTCCTGTTTGTGCAGGAAATCGTCCAGATCTTTCTTCGAGAAGAACGACGTGCCATAGATGCGCTGCAACTGCGGATTTTTTTCATCCCCCAGCCAATATGCGCCGGCGATATTGATCAGCTTGAATGCCTTGATTTTCCCGGTTGATGGAATGTGCGGGCCACGGCAGAAATCCGTAAACCTGCCGGTGCGGTAAATCGAGATTTTTTCATCGGGCTTGGTGAACTGCTCGATGAAATGGCACTTCATGAAGTCGCCTTCCTTTTTGAACTCCTGAAGCCCTTCCTGGCGCGGCAAGAACTCGCGGGCGTAGGGAATGTTCTGCTGTACCAGTTCCTGCATCTTTTTTTCTATCTTTTCCAGGTCTTCGGGAGTGAAGGGAGTAGGCCGATAAAAATCGTAGAAGAATCCGCTCTCGGTCGCCGGGCCATGGCCCAGCTTGGTTTCGGGAAATAGTTCGAGCACAGCCGCAGCCAGCAAGTGCGCCGACGAATGCCGGTACACCTGCAGCGCCTCGGGATCCTTGTCGGTCAGAATGCGAAGATCGGTATCTTTTTCGAGTGGGCGCGCGAGGTCGATCAGGTCGCCGTTGGTCTTTGCCGCCAGCGCCGCGTCGGCCAGCCGCGGGCTGATGCTCTTTGCGACCTCAAGCGCAGTCGTGCCCTTGGGGACATCTTTCGTGCTCCCGTCGGGAAGCTTGACGTGAATGTTCTCAGGCATCGGAGAACTTCAGTATAAAGCAGTGAAAGTTTGTAGGCCCAGGATTACCACGCGGGGCGCTGACTTAATTTGGCGACCTAACCTGTCGGAACATCTTGAATCCCTCCCATGCGCCGAAGACTCCGAGGCCAACAGCTACAAGCGCCCTGCGTGGAAACTTGTGCGTGTAGATCATCGCAAATGCCCAAAATAGCGTCCATAATACTGCGCCGATTGAACCAATGGCCCAAGCGATCGTCTCGATGGCTCTTTTCATTGTGCCGCCAGTAAACCGGCCTCCGCGCATCGTGCCAGGCGCTGAATGTCCTACCATCCCGCCTTCATTCCTTTGTTCTGCTCATCCAGCCAGGTTTTCAGCGGAGCGAAGTATTCCAGCATCGCTCCCGCATCCATTTGCCGCTGCCCGGTAAGAACCTCGAGTGCATCCGGCCAAGGCTTGCTCGCTCCCATTTCCAGCATCTTGTCCAACTTTGCCCCGGCAGCCTTCGACTGATAAAACGTGCAGCGATTCAGCGGTCCGGTGTAGCCCGATTCTTTACACATCGCACGATAAAACTGGAATTGCAGAATGCGCGCCAGGAAGTACCGCATGTATGGCACATTGGCAGCGACGTGGTACTTAGCTCCTGGATCAAAGTCGGCCTCACTGCGATCGACCGGCGGCACGACTCCCTGATATTTCAACCTCAAATCCCACCAGGTCTTGTTGTAATCGGCGGGTGTGATCTGCCCGGAAAAAACCTTCCAGCGCCATTGATCAATCAGCAACCCAAATGGCAGAAATGCAACCTTATCGAGCGCCTGCTTCAGCAGCAGCGGAATGTCGGAGTCAGGCGGAGGTACTTTATCCAATAAACCGATTTGCTTCAGGTATTCAGGCGTCACCGCCAAGGCAATCGTGTCGCCGATCGCCTCATGGAAACCGTCATTTGCGCCGTTCAGGAAAAGGTACGGCTGATCTTTGTACGCGCGTTGATAAAAGTTGTGTCCCAGTTCGTGATGAATGGTGACAAAATCCACGTCGCGAACCTGAATGCACATTTTGATCCGCAGGTCATCTTTGTTATCCACATCCCATGCGCTGGCGTGGCAAACAACATCACGATCGCGAGGCTTGGTAAATAGAGATCGCTGCCAGAAAGTGTCCGGCAAGGGCGCAAAGCCTAGCGATTTATAGAAATTTTCGCCGTAATGCACCATGCCCTTCGGGGCGGTGTCCTTGGCCTTCAGCAACTCGGTCAAGTCGTACCCGGCGCTGTTTGGGGGCATCCCAAGCAAAGGAAAAATATTGCCCCACTCCTGCGCCCAGGGATTGCCCAAGAGATCAGCCCGCAGCGGAGCATCCGGGGGCACGACGTTTGCACCGTAGTGTTGTGACAGCCGCGCGCGCACGAATGTATAGAGCGAGACATACAACGGCCGAACCTGACCCCACAGTCGATCCAGTTCAGCGCTGAACTGCTCCGGAGGCATGTCGTAATTCGCGCGCCACATCGCGCCGACATCCTTGAATCCCATCTCCCGCGCGCCTTGGTTCGACAGCTGTACAAATCTCGCATAGCGATCGCGCATCGGCACGCCGACTTTGTGCCAGCCAAGCCACAGATCCTTCAACTCGTTGGGGTCATCACTCTTCCCCATGATTTTCTCGATCGCCGTGATGTCGAGGCACTCATCCGGTTTGCGGCAATACTTGCCCTTGCCATACTCGCCATTCAGCGACGTGGCGATCGCGGTCATTTCTTTCCGCAAGGCTGGATCGTGAGGAGCGGGGGCGGTCAGGCCCAGCTTCAGCAACATGAATTTGCGCGCCAGCGGCGCCGGCATTTGCAAGTTTTCGAAACGCTTGGCCTGATCCACTAGTTCCGTGGTTGCCGCCGTCAGTTGGTCCTGCGCGTCCGCGGATAACGCTTGCGTGTCTTCGGTGATGAAATTCTGGTACACCCAGTCCGCATGCGCTTGCTTAACTGTGAGCTCATCAAGCCGCGCTTCCGCCCGGTTCATGAATTCTTCTGCTTCGGATAGGGTTGGCTTTGAAAAGGTTTGCGCTTGCATAAGAATGGATATCAATAATAACGATACAAGAAGACAGAACTTCATGATTGCCTCCGGTTGAAAATTATGAACGAGACCGAAGAAATTGTCAGTGGCAGTGACACACACGCGTGTGACTACATCTGCCGAGCAGGCTCGTAGTACAGATCTTCCAGCGCCTTCTGCACCTTTCCGGATAACCCTTCCATGTGGCGAAGATCGGTACCCACCGTCGAGATCGGCTCTCCTACGCGCATTTCCAGCGGGCGGCTCTTGATGTGGTAAGTATTCATCGGCAGCAACTCATAAGTGCCAACCAATGCGACCGGAACAATGTCGACTTGGGCTTTGATGGCGAGAAAGAACGCTCCCGGCAGAAAAGGCTTGATTTGGCCGTCGGGGGTTCGTCCGCCCTCGGGAAAAATTACCAGCGGCATCCCCGCGATGAGGCTTTTCAGCGCAGAACGAATGCTCGCAATCGAACGCGAAGGCGCCTGCTGATCAATGCACACCTGTCCCGAGCGTTTCAGATGCCATCCGATGATCGGATACGAGAGCAGTTCCTTCTTGAATAGGATTCTGAACTGAAACGGAAGGTACACGTAAAGGACGGGAATGTCCAGGGCTGAACCGTGAGTCACGGCATAGACGTGCGGTTTCGAAGTGTCGATTTTCTCCAGCCCGCTGACCTTCACCGGCGAACAAATTGTTTTCATGATCAACTGCGACCAAAACCGCGCAAACTGATGCAGAATTCGTTCTTTGTCTCCAAACAGAGAAACGGGAATCGCCACAATTCCGAGAACCACGGTGTACAGCCAGATCAGCGGGTCGAAGACGAAATATGAACGCAGTCGGCTCAGCCAGCCGTAGTCCTTGGCCGGTGGAGGAATTACAGGCGGGGTAGCAATATCGCCAGATCTGATGTCGGAGGTTATCCCCTGCGATTTGGTGGAGGACTTTTCTTCAACCGATGAGTTCACTTCAGGCAATTTTAAACCTTCACCCCCAACCGGCTCATGGCCTCGCCAACCACGTAGATCGAGCCAGTGATCACTACAACCGAATTGCGGTCCAATTGTCCCGCTTGGGCGAGCGCCTCACGAACGCTTTCAGTGGATTGGATGTCGACCGCAACGCGGGATGCTGCCTCCCGAATCTCCTCTGCCGTGGCGGATCGCGGGTTATCGGCCTGCGTCGCGATGACTCGTTCTGCTAACGGGAACAGAATCTCTGCCATTTCACCAATCGCTTTGTCGCGCAGGGCGCCGAAAATCAAAATAAGACGCCGATCTCCATACAATGCCGACAAGGTCGACCGCAATGCCCAAGCTCCCGCCGGATTATGGGCCACATCAAAAATGTATTCCGGACCCTTTGCCTGCGCCGGTACGACCTGAAAGCGCCCCGGCCAGTGCGTCTCGCGAATACCGGATTCGATGGCCTCCGGCGTGATAGGAAAACCCTGCTTCGCCAACTCCTCAGCCGCCGCAATTGCAAGAGCCACGTTGCGTAGCTGATATCTTCCCAGAAGTGGCGTTTCAACTGATATTTGCTTGCCCATCACCTCTAGCGGATAGCAGGAACGCGCGGCGGCCACTTTCGAGTCAAAATGATCTGGGCTGGCCGGCGAAACCGGAGGCACATATGGCACGGCACTCACACCATTCGCATCCAGTTCGAGAATAGTCTTTCCAATTACGTCGTTGGCCTCCGGCAGCTGAGGCAGAGTAACTACCGCTCCGCCCTGTCGGATGATACCGGCCTTTTCGCTGGCAATCTCAGCGATGGTATTTCCCAAAAATTTTTGATGGTCGAGCGAGATATCGGTGATTACGCTGACTTTCGGTTCGACTACATTCGTCGCGTCCAATCGTCCACCCATGCCTACTTCCAGTACCGCGATTTCCACCTTGTTCTGCGCGAAATATTCGAATGCGATCGCGGTCAGCATCTCAAAGAAGCTGGGATGCCATGGCAGTTCAACTTCTTCCACGAGGCGCTCCGCGGTTCGATCTACCAGATCGTGCAGCAAGGCAAAATTGTCGTCGCTGATGGTAGAGCCATCTATCCGAATACGCTCGTTAATCCGCACCAGGTGGGGGGATGTGTAAAGTCCGGTGCGGATTCCTGCGCCCGCCAGAATCGACGCAAGCGTCGCCGCCGTTGATCCTTTCCCGTTGGTTCCTGCGATCAGCACACTTGGGAAACGCTTTTCCGGATGGTTCAGCGCGGAGAGCAACACCCGCATGTGGGCTAAATCAAATTTATGTGCTGGCGTGTGAGCTAATTCGTGACCCAGTGCATACATGCGTGCCACTGCTGTTTCGTAGGCGGTTTCGGCCATTGGTTCCAGCCTGTAGCTTACCAGTTTCCCGTTGTTTGCCTACATTTGGCAGGTGGTCGGTAGAACGCGGGCGTCTAAACATGAAAACCGCAGCTTGAGTTGAGGACAAGTTTCCGCTGCGGAGAGAGCGTCGACGTTCTTCAAGCTGCTGCGGGAGTCATGAAATCCAGGGCGCGGGCGATGTAAGGTTTGAGATCTTTCCGCGGAACTACGGCATCGAGCATGCCGTGCTGCAACAGAAATTCACTTCGCTGAAAACCATGCGGAAGCTTTTGCCGGATGGTCTGTTCGATTACCCGGGGCCCGGCGAATCCGATCAAAGCACCCGGTTCGGCAATATTCAGATCTCCGAGCATGGCAAATGATGCGGTAACACCTCCCGTGGTCGGGTCAGTTAGCACCGATATATACGGCACTCGCGATTCATCCAATCGGGCCAACGCGGCAGAAATTTTGGCCAACTGCATGAGGCTGACCACGCCTTCCATCATCCGGGCGCCCCCGGAAGCAGACACAATAATGAGGGGAGATTTCGATTGCATCGCCTGTTCAATGGCTCGAGTGATCGCTTCCCCGACCACTGCACCCATGCTGCCGCCGATAAACGCATATTCCATCGCGCTCACGATCACCGCCCGGCCATTCATCTTCCCGCGCGCATTGATGACCGCATCTTTCAGGCCGGTATCCGCTTTGGCTTGTTCAAGCCTCGACGCATAGGACTTCAGGTCGACAAATCCAAGCGGATCCGTGGAGGCGAGATCGCCATCAAAGGTCTCGTACTGCCCGTCATCCAGCAGCAAGCTGAGCCGCGTGCGAGCGTCGATGCGGAAGTGTCTGCCGCATTTCGGGCAAACATTCAGATTGTCTTCCAGATCTTTCTTCCAGATAATCTGCCGGCAATCGTCACACTTGACCCACAGACCTTCGGTACGGACTTTCTTCTCGCCCGAAGTCTCCAGTTCACCGGATTGCCGCTTGAACCAAGCCATAGAAACAGTAGCTAGTAGTTAGTAGCGAGTAGCTAGTGCGTTTGCCTAGCTACTCGCTCCTAGCTACTAATATTCAATTCCCCTCTGGGCCATCACGCCCTTTTCGTAGGCATGCTTCACCTGGCGCATCTCCGTGACGGTGTCGGCCAGTTCGACAATTGTCGGATGCGCATTCCGTCCCGTCAAGATCACGTGGACCATATCCGGCTTTTTCTGCAATGCACTAACAACCTTAGCGGGATCCAGCATGCCGTAGCTGATCGCGTAATTAATCTCATCCAAGATTACTAAATCCCAGGTTCCGGAATGTATTGCCTGCTCAGCTTCGGTCCAGGCCTGCTCGACCATTCTTACATCTTCCGGATCAGGCTTTTCCGTTCCGACTTTTACGAACCCTCGGCCCATCTGCTTCATTACGAATTTGTCGCCAAACGCTTGGACCGCATCGAGTTCTCCGTAATGCCATGAGCCTTTGAGAAACTGCAGCATGAGCACGCGCATGCCTTGGCCAACAGCCCGGAAGGCAGTGCCCATCGCGGCCGTCGTTTTTCCTTTTCCCGGCCCGGTATTCACGATGATCAAACCGCGGCGAACGTCTGACATGAGCGCAGATTTTTATTCTACATTGCGGGCTAGTGACCGGAATGGTAGGGGTGTCCCTTCATGATCGTGAAGGCGCGATACAGTTGCTCAAGTAGGACGACTCGAGCCAGTTCGTGAGCAAGCGTCATCTTTCCCAGAGATAGAAGCAATGTTGCCGATTGTCTGGCTGAATCGCTGAATCCATCAGCCGGTCCCACTGCAAACAGTAATGGCGATGAAGAGCGGTCGATTTGCCCGCCCAGCCAACTCGCAAACTCCTCCGAAGAGAACTGCCTTCCGCGACTGTCCAGGAGCACGAGGGTATGCTTCGGCCGGGCATCGCGCGCGCAGAGTTTCAGCAAGGCAGCTTCATCTTTATAAGCATTCGTTTCCACTTCGGCGAACCGTCCGATCCGTTTAACGTATTCGTCCGTGAGCGATTGGGTCGCGGGCTCTTTGGTTTTGCCAATCCACGCGATTTTGAGCTTCATGGTTGAGCAACCACAAGGTACGCGAGCGATCACGAAGCCTAATCAACAGTCTTCCTTCGTGAACCTTCGTGTCCTCTGTGATTTATTGTTTCCTTCCCGATGCCAGCACCACAACTGCGCCGAAGTTAATGGCGTCCCCTTCGCGATATTGATTTATGGCGCGATAGACGCGTTGGTTTACTTCGCCCCATTGATCAGGCGGCACACGCTGCAAAAGTGGAAGGAACGGAGTGGAAACTGCCCGTGCCTGTTCCCATACTTCCTCGGCCGTACCGGGCCAAGTCCATCGAACCGTCCGCGTCTCCTCGTGGATGTCGCCGAAGCCCGCCTTCCGCAGCTCCGACGACAGGCTTCCCGGCTGCGAGAACTTGAAGGGATCCGGTCCTCCTGTTTTTAATGCCGGGCCGCCGACGTGCTCAGCGACAACGCCAAACGTAGTTTGCCAGTAAGGCTGTTCGAACGGTCCCCACACCAAAAAGCACGCGCGTCCCCCAGGTTTGAGCACTCGAAATGCCTCGCGAAGCGCGCCACCGGCATCGTCGAAGAACATCACTCCAAAGCGACTGGTGATCAGATCAAAACTCTGGTCGGGAAAAGGCAACTGATGAGCATCCGCTTCCTGAAAAGAAATGTTCGTGAGGTTGCGCTGATGGGCTCGGTCAGCAGCGATCTCCAACAGCTCCGAACTTAAGTCCAGCGCGGTCACGTGCCCCTCAGGCCCGACGCGCGATGCGAGAGTGATGGCCGGTTCTCCGGTGCCGCTGGCCAGATCCAGCACCAACAATCCCGGCTGCGGCTGGGCGTAATCCACCAAAGTGTTTGTGACGTCGCGGCCCATCGCCCCCGATTTTGCTCTCCACTTTTCGGAAGCCAACAGGCGGTAGGAGGATCCCCATTGCGCCGAATTCTGCGCTGTACTCATCTTTATTTAAGCTCGTTTGCGCGCGCTAGTCCGCGAGGCGGTTCGCCGCGATCTGGCACGCGCCAGATCGGAAACCTCGAGCCGCTTGGCAGATTTCCAGAGCCGCTCCAGATCGTAAAATCTCCGCGATTTCTCCGAGAAAACGTGAACCACGAAGTCCACGTAATCCAGCAGCACCCATTCCGCCTGCTTATACCCTTCGACATGAGTTGGGCGCATGCCTGCGTTCTTGAGTCGTTGTTCGACCTCGTCTGAGATGGCCTGAATTTGCCGGGGATTGCTTCCGCTGCACACCACGAAATAGTCGGTAAACGCTCCTGAACCTTTTTCCAGTTCAAGAATGGTTACGTCTTCCGCCTTCTTTTCCTGGCATGCGCTAATCGCTTCTGCTACTTGCCTTTTAACGTCGTTCTTCTTCATGCAGTCGTATGGGCCGTCCGCGTCCATTCTAACGGAGTTACGGCCAAGCGACGAGCAAGCGGCTATATCGAACGGCCTTTATATAGGTCCATCTTCTTGATGTACTCAGCCACGGCTGGATCCAGCAACTTGGTCAGCGATCGTTTAGCCGACACCGCATCGCGAATGGCAGTTGCCGAGATGTTTTGCTGAACGTTTTCCAGCAGATGGATGGCGACCCCCGGCAGCACCAGGTCTCCTCGGGCGGGCTGTTTCGAAAACGGTTTCGTGACTGCGGCTTTGGGTCGCAGAGTTTCCGGCAGCGCATTGGCGATATCGGCCAAAGAGTATCCAGGGCGGCTGGCAACGATGAATTCGCAGGAGCGAAGCAAGGCCTCGGCTTCATGCCATTTCGCAATGTCATTGAAGGCGTCGATTCCAATCAGAAGATAAAGCAGGTCCGCCTTTTTCAGGGATGATTGAAGCCGTCGCACCGTGTCGATGGTGTAATTTGCGGCTGGAACCTGACTGGACTGCCCCTTTTTGCCGCCGGCCGGGGGCAGCGCCGCTTCGGGCGCTTCCAGTAAAGAGGGTACGAAAGCCTTCTCGCCCATGGTTCCAAGCACTACCATAGAAAAGCGGTGTGCGTATTCCGTAGGTCGGCTTCGTTTGTGCGGCGGAACGCCGGCAGGCACGAAATAGATTCGGCCCAGGTCGAAACGCTCCATCGCCGCGCGTGCCAGGGCGGTGTGGCCCAAATGAATCGGATCGAACGTTCCTCCGAATAACCCGATATTCATGGTTCTGGTGACGCCATGCTAATGCCGGTTTCCATCCAGTTGCCAGTATTGGTTCAGATGCTCAAAAATTTTTCTTCGACCGAAAATCCACACGCCCGCTTTGTTGTACATTCAGCGCACGCCATCGTCCTGATGGGCTTGTCCTTCCGGCCAGTGCCCACCTAGCCAAATCTTCACGAACCCTCGTAACTGGTCGAGTGCCATTACGGGAAATAGATTGGACTTGTATGCGGCTCCCCCTGCTCCGCACACGGCAGATTTCTCCGTCTCGGGCCCCAGTCCTGCGATACGGCGTCGCGGTTCTCAGCGTCATTCTCGCCCTGATTCCTGCGCTCATGCTTTCCGATGTGGTGGAAAGCCGGCTGCTGGTGTTTGCGGTCGCCATTATGGTCAGCGCCTGGTATGGCGGCTGGAAGCCCGGCTTGGTTGCGACTTCGTTCGCGCTTACCGTCAGCAGCTATTTTTCCCTGGCCGGAGGCCACTCGCCGGCCGAGTACCGCAAGGCCATCATACATCTCACTCTTTTTGTTTTTGTGGCGCTGCTCATCTGCTGGTTTAACGGCGCCCTCCGCTCCGCTCAGGAAGGATTACGCCGCTCGGAAGTCAATTTCCGATCGCTGGTGACCAACGCTCCTTATGGAATCTGCCGCTGCGATGCAAGTGGAATTCTTCTCAGTGCAAATCCTGCCCTGGTCTCGATGTTGGGGTATGGTTCCAGTTCCGAACTTATCGGCCGCAGCCTGCCAACCCTGTACGCTGAGTCTCAACAGTGGTTCACCGCCGCGGATTATTTTCGCTCGGCCCAGCGATTCACCGGCCTGATTGCAGAATGGCTTCGTAAAGATGGCAGCACGATCATCACGCGTCTCTCCGGCCGCACCATCCATGACGAGAAAAACACCACCTTCTTTGAGTTGTTTGCCGAGGACATCACCGAACACCGGGCGCTGGAACAGCAACTTCGGCAGGCGCAAAAAATGGAGGCGGTCGGGCGCCTCGCCGGTGGCATCGCTCATGATTTCAATAATTTGTTGATGGTCATCTCTGGCTATTGCGAGTTTCTGCTCGAACGCATCGGTCCAGACCCTGCAGTTCGCGGGCCGGCCCAGGAGATCGCGAAGGCCGCAAAACGTGCCACTTCACTGACTGTGCAGTTGCTGGCTTTTTCCCGCAAGCAGATGCTCGCTCCCAAATTGCTCGACCTGAACGGCGTCGTAACCGAGAACTTGAAACTGCTGACTCGACTGATTGGCGAAGATATCGACCTCGTTATGATTCCGGGCGGCGAACTTGGGCTAGTGAAGGCGGACCCAGGCCAAATCGAGCAGGTAATCATGAACTTGGCCGTTAATGCGCGTGACGCGATGCCCCGTGGCGGGAATCTCGTGATTGAAACCGCCAACGTCCGGCTCGACGAGAGCTATACCCGCACGCATGCGGGGGTAGAGCCCGGCGAGTACGTCATGATCGCTGTCAGCGATACCGGTGTCGGCATGGATTCCGAAACTCAAACCCATATCTTCGAGCCGTTCTTCACCACCAAGGGCACCAAGGGGACTGGCCTGGGTCTGTCCACGGTTTACGGGATCATCAAGCAGAGCGGAGGCTATGTCTGGGTTTACAGCGAGCTCAATAAAGGCACTACGTTCAAGGTCTATCTGCCTCGGGTCAGCGCGGCTGGAGAAGCCATTGCTCCGCAATTGCCTGTGCCTGCGGCCGAAACCGCACAGGGGCAGGAGACCATCCTTCTGGTAGAAGACGAAAGCACGGTTCGCGAGCTCACGCAACAATATCTGCAAGCGCAGGGTTATACGGTGTTCGAGGCCGCCGATCCCAACATCGCCTTGCAGATCTCCAATGCGCACTCAGGGCCAATTCACCTGCTCCTCACCGACGTCATCATGCCGGTGATGAATGGGCGCGAGTTGGCGCAACTCATCACCGCATCTCGCTCGGAAACCCGCGTGCTGTACATGTCTGGCTACACGGAAAATGCGATCGGTCACAATGGCACGCTCGAGCCCGGTATCAATCTCTTGCAGAAACCCTTTACCTTGCCCTCGCTGCGGGCCCGGGTTCGGCAAGCGCTCGACACGCCAATCGTCCAGGAGGCTGTTATGTCCCCTGCTTTAACCGATTTAGCTTTGGGAAAGCGAAGGCCGGCGCCATTTCGGGCACAACGGTTCAAGCTCAACCTGCCGCTACGTTATCGCCAGATCGGGCAACGCGATTGGCAGGCAGGAACTACTGAAAACATCAGCCGTTCGGGTCTCTTGTTTCGCGCGCAAGAGCCAATCGAACCAACCGTTCAGCTGGAAATCAACCTGGTCTTGCCGGCCGAAATCGCCGGATTGGCCTCGACCGAAGTCATGTGCCGCGGCGAAGTGGTCCGCACCGTTCAAGCCGAGACACCCTCCATGAGTCCCGCCCTCGCGGCGAAGATCGTCCAATATCACTTCCAGCACGGCACTCGCATTGTGGGAGAAGCGTAAAGCGTCCAACGTGGGAACGCGTCGCTACTTGCCCCTAATACAGGGTAGGGCCCTGCTTTCCCCGTGCTAAAATCGATCCAGCCGCATTTCTCAAAGATGCTCCCAGACGTCCAGAACCTCATCGAACTGCAAAAAGTCGACCGCGAAATCCTGCGCCTCAGAGAAGAAATTGCCTCTCTGCCCAAGCGCGTGACCGCCATTGAAGCCAAGCTGGCTGGAACCAAAGCGTCCCTGGAGAAGGCAAAAACCGCCATTAAGGCGGATGAAGCATCCCGGCGCAAGTACGAAACCTCGATTCAGGATCTGCAGCAAAGGATCTCGAAGTACCGCGATCAATCGCTCGATGTAAAGACCAACGAGCAGTACAAAGCTCTGTTGCACGAAATCCAATTTGCCGAGCAGGATATCCGCATCAACGAAGATAGAATTCTCGAGTTGATGGTTAATGCTGAGGCCCGCGAAAAGGACGTCAAGGCTGCCGAACGTGAATTGAAGGAAGAGACCGCCGAAATCGAGAAGGAAAAAGCCGACGCCCGCCAGCGCACTGCGGAAGATGAAACGCAGTTAGCCGACTGGAATGCCAAGCGAGATAAGCTGCGCTCCGGGGTTGAGGGCGATCTGCTTCGTCAGTATGATCGCGTCTCAAAACATCGTGGAACCGGCATTTCGGAAGCGCGCGATCACAAATGTATGGCTTGCCAGGTGATGCTCCGCCCGCAAACCTACAACGAGATTCGAGCCGGTCAGGAGGTTGTCTTTTGCGACTCCTGCCAGCGAATCCTCTATTACGACGCCAGTCACGAGAAGCCGGTGGAAGCTGCGGTCACCACTCACAAGCGCCGCCGTCCCCACCCCAAGTTCGAAGCCAATCAGGCTTGGTATTACCGCCCCAATTTTGAGGAGCACGGAGAAGTCCTGCTCAGCTTTATCAATGACCACGGCCGCTCCCGCCGCCGCATCTTCGATTTGGCTACGGGCCGTGAGATCGGAGATATTCTCGAGCGGGAGGGCGAGTATCGGTTGGCCTTTCCCGAGGATCTGGCCGATTCCATCCGTCTAAATGGTCATTGGAGCGAAGAAGAGCTGGATGAATGGGGAAGAGAATTACCGACCGTCACCTTGGACGCTCTACACCGGGACTTGGACTTAGCCCGCATCGAATCCGCGGCTTCGGACACCCACGCCGACGCCGTATCCGCCGAACACACCGCTGCCAGTTAAATCCGGCGCTCTTGAAGTCGCGATCTTTAATGCGTGACGAAGGTCGAGAAGTAATACACCAACACGCCAAACAGTGCTAATCCAGAAATGCCGTATGCAGTCAGCACCCAGACGCCACGATTGGCTTGCGGAACCGAGGATTGAGCATTAACGGTTGCTGTTGAAGAACTGCTGAGGGCCCGATCGTCCATGAAACCTCCGATGCGGATTTTTGACGGAGAACCCGTCTCACAACCCCACACTGCCAGAAGGCAGGTTTGTGTTGACGAATGTTACTACAGAATTACAACTCCGCAACCCCGGAAATGCTGTAATTTGCAAAATCGGTGTCAATTTTGTGAACCTGTGCCTGCAATCGATAAGCCCTTGGAAATCTTTGTCTTGCCTTCCACCCTTATGTGATCTTCATCGCAGACGCCCAGTCAGGCTTGCCGTAAACTGAACCGGTATGGCTGCCACCAAATCTGCCAGTAAGCCCATTACGCCGGTCCAGGACCGTTCCCACGATGTTTTTCGTTCCGAAGACCATCCCCTGAATGCAATGTTTGCTCCTCGTACGGTGGCCGTAATCGGAGCCAGCGAGAAGCAGGGAGGCATCGGACGCGCCGTCGTATGGAGCCTGGTCAGCAGCCCCTTTGGAGGCACGGTTTATCCCGTCAGCGATAAGCATGCCAGCGTACTGGGAATCAAAGCCTATCCGCGCATCGCCGCGATTCCCGAGCGTGTGGATTTAGCCGTCATTGTCACGCCCGCGACAACCGTTCCTGGAATCGTCGGGGAATGTGTCGAGGTTGGTGTGCGCGCCATCATCGTCATCTCGGCTGGATTCAAAGAGCGCGGCCCGCAGGGGGAACAACTCGAACGGCAGATTATGGAACGCCTCTCCGGGACCGGTATTCGCCTTCTAGGACCGAATTGCCTCGGGATCATGAATCCGATCAGCGGTCTCAATGCGACCTTCGCGCCCAATATGGCGCGGTCCGGCAATGTCGCTTTCATCAGCCAAAGTGGCGCGCTTTGCACCGCGGTGCTCGATTGGTGCCAAAAAGAGATGGTCGGCTTCAGCGCATTCGTTTCCGTGGGATCCATGCTCGATGTGGGATGGGGCGATTTGATCGACTATTTAGGTAACGACCCTCGAACCCACAGCATTGTTATGTATATGGAATCGATCGGCGACGCGCGCAAATTTCTTTCCGCCGCACGCGAAGTCACGCTGAGCAAGCCTGTCATCGTCATCAAAGCGGGCCGGACGCAGGCTGCCGCCAATGCTGCCGCTTCGCATACTGGGTCTCTGACCGGCAGCGATGAAGTGCTCGAAGCTGCCTTTCGCCGTTGTGGCGTGCTTCGCGTCAATACCATCGGCGATCTTTTCTATATGGCCGAAGTACTGGCGAAGCAGCCGCGCCCTCGGGGCCCGCGTCTTGCGGTCGTCACCAATGCGGGTGGCCCCGGAGTCCTGGCGGCAGATTCGGTGATCACCAATGGCGGACAATTGGCGGAACTGTCGGAAAAATCCATGCAACAGCTCAATGAGTTCCTGCCACCCCATTGGAGCCACAACAATCCGGTCGACATCCTGGGGGACGCACTTCCCGATAAGTACGCGAAAGTTGTCGATGTCGTCGTCAAGGACACCAACGTGGATGGCTTGCTCGCCGTCCTCTGCCCGCAAGGCATGTCCGAGCCGACCCAAACGGCGGAGCATTTGAAAACCTACGCCCAAAGCACTGGCAAGCCCGTCATCGCAAGCTGGATGGGCGGCCCGGAAATGGCCGCAGGAATCGATATCTTCCACAAAGCCGGGATTCCCACTTATCCATTTCCTGATACCGCCGCGAAAATCTTTTGCTACATGTGGCGCTACAGCTACAACCTTCGCGGACTTTATGAAACACCCGTCCTGCGTGAAGATTCAGATGCCGGCCCCGACCGGGCGCGTGCTGAGCACATCATTCAACGGGTAAGGCGTGCTGGACGAACCATCCTGACCGAAGTTGACTCCAAGGAGATCCTCGCCAGCTACGGAATTCCCACCGTAGAGACATCAGTCGCCCTCAACGAAGACGAAGCCGTGGAGCAAGCCGCCAAAATCGGTTATCCGGTTGTGCTGAAGTTGTTTTCGGAAACCATCACTCATAAGACCGATGTCGGCGGGGTGCAGCTCAATCTGCAAGATGCAGGCGCGGTTCGCGCGGCATTTCAGCGAATCAAGGCCTCTGTTCAGGAGAAAGCCGGGTCTGAACATTTCCTCGGAGTCACCGTTCAGCCCATGATCAAGCTGGACGGCTATGAACTGATCCTGGGCAGCAGCGTCGACCCGCAGTTCGGTCCGGTGCTGTTGTTTGGAGCAGGTGGTCAGTTGGTCGAAATCTTCAAAGATCATGCTCTGGCTCTCCCGCCGCTGAACACGACCCTCGCTCGCCGCATGCTCGAGCAAACGAAGGTTTTCGAAGCGCTGCAGGGAGTTCGCGGCAGGAAGGCAATTGATCTACAGGCTTTGGAACTGCTGCTGGTTCGCTTCAGCCAACTAGTGGTCGAACAGCCCTGGATCAAAGAAATCGATATCAATCCTCTCCTCGCCTCCCCTGAGCGGTTGCTGGCGCTGGATGCCCGTATCGCCGCGCATGGGTCGAATGTTCAGGCAGACGAACTCCCTCGGTTGGCCATCCGCCCGTATCCGTCACAGTACTTCAAGCCGTGGACGATGAAAAACGGCGAAGCCGCCATTATTCGCCCGATTCGTCCCGAAGACGAGCCCATGCTCATCCGCCTTCATGAGGCTCTTTCGGAACGAAGTGTCTATTTACGCTACTTCCAGCCTCTGAAATTGAGCCACCGCACTGCCCATGAGCGGCTTACCCGCATCTGCTTCATTGACTACGATCGTGAGTTGGCATTGGTGGTGGAGAACAAGGCAAAAGATGGCACTCCGGAAATTATTGCCATTGGCCGTCTCAGCAAATTGCGGGGACGCAATGAGGCCGAATTGGCAGTCTTAGTCGATGATCGCCATCAGCACCTCGGAATGGGGACCGAACTCTACCGGCGCCTGATTCAAGTGGCCCGCGACGAAAAAGTCGAACGCGTGGTTTCCATCATCCTTTCCGAAAACCGGGATATGTTGCGCATCTGCGAAAAGCTGGGCTTCCAGTTCCAGAGCGACTTGGAGGACGGAACCATCCGAGCCGAATTGCGGCTCTAATCTAGATTCGTAACCACAAAGGACACGAAGGGGCACGAAGGTTTTTTGGGGATCTTCGTGTTACCTCGTGTTCTTCGTGGTCAACTTGAAGGTTCAGTTGAGCTTGGAAGTGCCCAGCATTCGTTTGGCGCTATAATCCAACGCTTATGACTCTTAACTCGGGCACCAAGGTCGGCCCATACCAGATCCAGTCATTACTCGGAGCGGGTGGCATGGGCGAAGTGTATCGCGCGCACGATTCCCGGCTGGATCGCACAGTCGCCATCAAGGTTTTGCCCGCTTCATATTCCGATGATCGTGACCGCCTGCAACGCTTCTCACAGGAGGCGCGAGCTGCCGCGGCGCTCAACCATCCAAACATTCTTTCGATCTTTGATATTGGGGACAACAATAGCGCGCCGTACGTAGTTTCCGAGTTGCTGGAAGGCGAGACGCTGAGGGATTGCTTGAAACGCGGTCCTCTTCCGATGCGTAAAGCCACCGATTACGCCCTGCAAACCTCTCGCGGGCTGGCTGCGGCGCACGAAAAGGGAATCGTTCATCGTGACCTGAAACCTGAAAACCTTTTCATCACCCACGATGGGCGCTTGAAAATTCTGGATTTCGGTTTGGCGAAACTTACGCGACCTGAAACCGCACGGGAAAGCGGCGACGCCCCGACCATCCAGGCAGCCACCGAACCCGGTGTAGTCATGGGCACGGTGGGATATATGTCGCCGGAACAGGTGCGAGGCAAGCCCGCCGATGCCCGTTCTGACATTTTTTCTCTGGGCGCAATTCTGTACGAAATGGTGTCCGGCAAACGAGCCTTTCATGGTGAAACCTCCGCCGACACCATGACTGCGATCCTGAAGGAAGAAACGCCCGAGCTTTCCGAAACCAACCGCAGTGTTGCTCCAGCTCTGGAACGCATTGTGCGGCATTGCCTGGAAAAGAATCCGGCGCAGCGCTTTCACTCCGCGAGCGACCTGGCTTTTGATCTGGAATCGCTCACGGAAGTTTCTGCCGTCAAGTCAGGCTCGCAGCAGATCCCGGCAGTTGCGGAGAAAACTTCAACCAAAAAGTTTGCCTGGGCGGGCGCCGCTGCTCTGATCACAGTCGCGCTGCTCGCCATTGGCTGGTGGTGGGGGCATGGAAGCGCATCGGGACCACCTGCAGAGTACAAGCAGATCACATTCCGTACCGGTTCGATCGGAAATGCTCGCTTCACGCCGGATGGCAGCGTGGTTTACGACGCATCCTGGGAAGGCAGCGATCACGAACTTTACATGGCGCGCACGGACGATGCGGGCTCGCGGGAATTGGGAATCAAGAACGCAGATTTGCTCGCCATATCGAAGAACGGCGAGCTTGCCATCCGCCTCAACTCCAAAGTCCTTAGCGGATACGCGCGGTTCGGGACTCTGGCCCGGGTTTCCTTAAGCGGAGGTACGCCACGAGAAGTTCTCGACAACGTGCAAGATGCCGACTGGTCCGCTGATGGTGAAAAGCTGGCGGTGGTGCGTTTCGTTCCCGAGACGAGCCACTGGCGTCTGGAATATCCGCCTGGGCACGTGTTATTTGAAACCATCAATTGGATCAGTCACCCCAAAATTTCGCCCGACGGCAAGTCCGTGGCCTTCTCTGACCATGAAACTCCGGAGGGCGATGATCAAGGCTCGATTGCGGTAATCGGCCCGGATGGCCACGAAAAAAAGCTGTCATCGGGATGGTCGTCAATTGAAGGTGTCTTGTGGTCACCCAGCGGCGACGAGGTTTGGTTCTCTGCCTCAAATACCGGCAGTGCCGAAAATCTCCGCGGCGTTACCTTGAAGGGTAAGCTCCGCACCATTGTGAACGTGCCTGGCGGAATGTGGCTAAAAGATGCCCGTGGCGCCCTGGCGTTAATGGTCAGGCATCAGCAGCGCATAGGTATTCGCGGTATGCCGCCCGGCGGAAATGAAGAAAAAGAACTGGGATGGCTCGGCTGGTCCGACCTTCGTGATCTCAGCCGCGACGGTACGAAGGTTCTCTTCGAAGAGGAAGCCGACGGAGGCGGTCCCAACTACACAGTTTTCTTGCGCGATACCGATGGCTCGCCCCCGGTGCAACTCGGACCCGGCATGGGCAAGGCAATCTCACCAGACCTCAAGTGGGTTGTCACCATTCCCACGAAAATTGGGCCTCTAAGTCTGGTGCCGACTGGTGCCGGGGAAGCCCGGCAGCTAACGCACGATAACATCAGCTACGGTGACGTGCGCTATCTTCCCGATGGCAAGCAATTGCTGGCCGCCGGTATCGAGCCGGGCCACGGAGCGCGCGACTATTTCATCGACATCAAGAGCGGTGATTCCAAACCTATTACTCCCGAAGGCATAACCGGAGTGATGTTATCTCCTGACGGAAGTAAGACCATCGTGATCGGGCCGGATGGGAAATGGGGCGTTTGGCCGCTGGACGGCAGCGGACTCAAGCCAATCCCGGAACTTGATTCGAAATACTATCCCACCAGTTGGTCGCCGGACGGCACTTCCATTTATGTAGCCCAAAACCAGCAAAATGCTGGCGCTGTGAAAATGTATGAAGTTAACGTTGCGACCGGGAAAATGCAGTTCTGGAAAACCTTTGGCGGCGATCTTAAAGCTGGGATTGCCAGCGTCGCCGGACCACAATTTTCTCCCGACGGTCGCGCCTATGCGTATGTCTACGAGCAAATCCTCTCTGAGGCCTACGTAGTGAAGGGATTGAAGTAGCGGGTAACTCTTGTGCGAGGATAAATTTCCTTTGTGTTCCTTTGTGCCCTTTGTGGTTTATAAAGGGGATGGAAATCAGGACGCGGCGTTAGCTTTTTGCAATCCATCCGGCACCATGGGAAGGGAACGCAACCGGATTCCCGTCGCGGCGAAGATTGCATTGCTGATCGCCGGAGCCAGCGCCATGATCGGCGTTTCCCCAGCGCCTGCAGGCGCAATATCCTTCCGATCAAGAATGGCCACATCGATCCTGGGCATATCACTGAAGCGCGGAACGCGATATTCAGCGAGATGTGGGTTCAGGATCTTGCCATTATCAAAATGAATGATCTCAAACAACGCTCCACCCAGGCCCATCATAATCGCGCCCGCGACCTGATTCTGTAATCCATTGGGATTCACAACCGCGCCGCATTCAAATGCCTCAGCTACGCGTTTCACCTGAACGTCGCGGCCGCTGATTTGCACTTCAACACATGTAGCGACGTAGCTGCCTTTTTCAAATCCGATTGCAAGACCGAATCCTCGCGTCGGTGAACTCTTCTGCTCTCCCCATCCGAATGTTTTGGCGGCGGCTTGCAGAACCGCTCGCGCCCGCGGATCAGTCAAATTCTTCATGCGAAATTCAAACGGCTCGATGTTCACCAGTTGCGCCAGTTCATCCATGTGAACTTCGCGCGCGAAGTGGTTCGCAGGCGCAGCGAGCCCGCGATACGATCCCTGACGCAACGGCGGATCCGTGGGATGAAATTCAATGTGCTGATTGGCGAACGCATACACGGGGCGCAGTCCGGACGGACCTGAATTGTAGTTATGAAACTCCCACGCCACGATCTTGCCATCCTTGCTCACCCCGCTCTTTACGTCAATGGCGCCTGACGGCCGGAAATATGCCCAGGTGAATTCTTCTTCCCGCGTCCACACCAGCTTCACCGGTTTCCCGGCAGCTTTTGCCAGCCGCGCAGCTTCAATTGCACATTCACCGGTGTGCTTGCCGCCATACGCCGCGCCCGTATCCGGCATCATGACTCGAACCTTATCCTTTGGAATTCGGAAGGTTTCCGCCAACTCATCCCGCACCGCAAATGGACGCTGCGTGCCCGTCCATACCGTCAGTTTGCCATCTTCCCATTGCGCCACTGCTGCTCGCGGTTCCAGCGGGACGTGCTGGATGTAAGAAATGGTGTAAGTCTGCGTCAGCGTTTTATCTGCCGAGGCAAAGCCCTGCTCGACGGACCCGGTAGTGAATCGCGGCGGGCCTCCGGGATTATCGGTCTCGGTTGTTGCCGGTTTTCTGATGTCCTGAAAAAGTGTAGCTTCGGAAGTCTGCTGGGGCGCAGTCCAATCGGCCCGAACGGCCTTCGCTGCTTTCAGAGCGGTCGTCGTGTCCGGTGCCGTTACGCCAACGAAGTTTCCGTCATGCACAACCGTTACGCCAGGGATTTTCTCAGCCTCGCTGCTATCGACTGATTTCAAAGTAGAGCGAAACGCCGTGGGTCGCACAACTTTGCCATAGACCATTCCAGTCAGCGACAAATCAGAAGTGTACTTGTGCTTCCCCGTAACAAACGCGCGTCCGTCCACCTTCGGAACCGAAGTTCCCGCGATTCGCCACTGCTCTGGCGGTTCCAGCTCCGGATCATCGCCAATCAACTGGACGAGTTGTTGGCCTTTCGTCAACTCGCCATAAGAGATGGACTGCTTGGAATGCGAGTCGGTGATTATGCCATTCAGCGCCGTCAGCGATGCCGGATCTGCATTCCATTTTTTCGCAGCAAGATTAATCAAATTTTCCCGTGCCGCCGCCGAGACCATCCTCAGTTGTGGGCCCATCGTGGGCGTGGTACGGCTGCCGAACGTGCCCATGTCGTAGGGCGTCAACGCCGTGTCGCCCATTACCAGTTGAATGGAATCGAAAGGGGCGCGCAGTTCCTCCGCAACCTGCTGTGTGAGCGATGTGCGGATGTTCTGCCCCACTTCAACTTTTCCGGTGTAAACGGTGACCTTGCCGTCTTCGGCAATGTGCAACCACGCAGAGATATTCTGCGGAAGGTCTTCGTCATCTCCGTTGCGGCGGCGCGCTCCCGACTCTTGCGCCAACACCGGCCCGGCACACGCACAGACAAGCATCCCTCCGCCCAGCAGCTTGAAGAAATCGCGCCGGTGCAGCTCAAACCCGTAGCTAGCGCGCGGCACAGATTCGTGCTGTTGCTCTTCAGAAATCAGTTCACGGTTTGGATCTTCCGTCGTGATGCTCATATCTTCTTCGCCGACGCCGCCTGCCGCACCGCTTCGATGATTCGCGGATGCGTGCCGCAGCGGCAAACGTTCCCATCCATCGCATTGATAATCTGCTCGTCGCTAGGTTGCGGGTTTTTGCTCAGCAGGCCGACCACTGCCATGATCATCCCCGACGCGCAATAGGCGCACTGAAATGCCTCCGTTTTCAAAAATGCTTCCTGCACAGGATGGAGCCTGCCATTCTGCTCCAGCCCTTCAATTGTCGTGATTTTCTTCCCAGCCACCACACTCAAAGACGCCTGGCACGAGCGCGCTGGCTTGCCGTCGAGCAGCACCGTGCACGCGCCGCACATGCCTTCCCCGCAACCATACTTGGTTCCGGTCAGGCCCAGGTTGTCGCGCAGCACATAGAGGAGCTTGGTATCGGCAGGAACGTCGACCTTGTGCTCAGTCCCGTTGATCAGCAAGGTTAGGGGCATTGGTGTGCTTTTCAGGCATTATATCGCCGTCAGAGGTGACCCAATCTTTCCCACTTTGAATTCTGGGGTTGCCCCACCCTTGTCGCTCGTGGTGTTGGAGCGACAGGGTGGGCCTACACTGAAGCTAATGTCGCCAAAGCCGACACGTTATCAACACCAGCGTTGTCTGCATTTCATCACGTTTAGCTGTACCGGCGCATGAAGCTACTGGATTCGGTAGCCGCCCGGGAGACATTCGAGCGCGAATTAGAGCGAGTAAGGCGCTGGTATAACTTCTACATTAGCGGCTATGTGGTCATGCCCGAACATGTCCACCTGCTGGTCAGTGAGCCGGAGCGAGGCGAGCTTTCAGTAGTGATGCAGATGCTCAAACAGATCACATCACACCAGCTCAAGACGCCGGATCTGCCTCGCTTCTGGCAAGTTCGCTATTACGGTTTTCCGGTGTGGAGCGAGAAGAAGCGGGTGGAAAAGCTGCGCTACATTCATCGTAATCCTGTGCAGCGCGGACTAGTGGCGCAACCGGAGGACTGGAAATGGAGCAGCTTTCGTCAGTGGGCAACGGGTTGCGAGGGCAGGGTGGAAATTGAATGCCAAGGAACGGCGAGGAGGCGTGAGCAAACGGGCTTTCTGCCGAAGCTAAAGTGATCCCACCCTTCGCCAAAAACCGGCGAAAGGGTGGGGCAACCCTAAAAAGAAAGTGATGCGAAAGGATGGGCCAGCCCGCCTGCCCCGCCCCGGTAATCCCATTAGTGAACTTTCCACAGGCAATCGCAAGCAGATTCGCCTTTCTTTCGCTTCCAGCCGAAGCTATAATAAGCGGTTACTGAACCTCACTTCTCCCAGGAGCTCCCACAATGGCTGATGAACGCAGCAAGGCAATTGATCTGGCCTTTTCGCAGATCGAAAAACAGTTTGGCAAAGGCTCGATCATGCGCCTGGGCTCGAAAGAAGCCATTGTGCCGATCTCGGTCATTCCCACCGGCGCCATCTCGTTCGACGCGGCGCTTGGTGTTGGAGGCTTTCCCCGTGGCCGCGTCGTCGAAATCTTCGGCCCGGAATCTTCCGGCAAAACCACCATCGCGCTTCAGGTCATTGCCGAAGCGCAAAAAATCGGAGGCATGGCCGCCTTTGTCGATGCCGAGCACGCCCTCGATCCTGGTTATGCCAAGAAGCTTGGCGTCGATGTGGACAATTTACTCGTCTCGCAGCCCGATTATGGCGAGCAAGCTTTGGAGATTGCCGAAACTCTGGTGCGTTCCAACGCGATCGACGTTCTGGTCGTGGATTCAGTCGCCGCGCTGGTGCCTAAAGCCGAACTGGATGGCGAGATGGGCGACAGCCACATGGGATTGCAGGCGCGCTTGATGTCGCAAGCCTTGCGCAAGCTGACGGGTATCGTTTCCAAATCGCGCACCTGCCTGATCTTCATTAACCAGATTCGCGAAAAGATTGGCGTGATGTTTGGCAACCCCGAAACCACCACCGGCGGCCGCGCGCTGAAATTCTATGCTTCGGTGCGTATCGATATTCGCCGCATCGCCGCGATCAAAGAGGGCGATCAGGTGACTGGCTCACGCACCAGAGTCAAAGTCGTGAAAAACAAAGTCGCCGCTCCCTTCCGCGAGGCCGAATTCGACATCTTGTACGGCGAGGGCATCTCGCGCGAAGGCGATCTGCTCGATTTGGCCGCGAACCATAATATCGTTGAGAAGTCCGGATCATGGTTCAGCTACAAGAACGAACGCATCGGCCAGGGACGCGAGAATGCGCGCCAATTCCTGAAAGACAACAAGGATGTTTTAGCCAAAATCGAAGTTGAGATTCGCAAGCAGTTGGGATTGACGCCTTCGGCCCAGTCCGCGGCTGCAGCCACCGCAGCGACCGGAACCACCGGAGCCCGCGTAACAACCATGCCAACGGCTGCTCCCGAAGCGGCCAAAGCTTCGGTGGCGCGAAGATAACTGGCTTTTCAAGTCTGAACTACGAAACCGTCGAGAATCGGCGGTTTCTTTTTGGCACAAAACCCCGCGTGGGTGGTGATTTTCATCGCAATTTCCACATCGCGGTCCTCTTCCAGCAGACCTGTCATTCTGAGCGAAATGAGAAGTCCGCGTTGCGGACTTATTCATGCAGTCGAAGAATCCCTGCACTTCTTAAATGTGATTTGCTGCACCAAGGTGTTCTCGCATTTTGTTGACCATGAGAGGCCGTTGCACCAATTCCGGTCATCGGCTTGTGGACTCGCTGCACTCCACTGTTTTGCAAGCACATCCGCGTCGCCATTTTTCATTGACTCTAAAATTAAAGAGCGTAAAAACGTAATCGTTCTTTGACACGTTCTAAGTTTTCCCGGTTGGTGCGGCGTCCGGGGCTCAAGCGAAGTCACCTTGGGATCGCAAGATGCCAAGGAGGGTTAGCAAGGGTCTATAGCCAAGCGCTGGTCGAGGCGAACAAGAGCACAATGTCAAAGGCAGGATAGAGTCCCGAGGCGTTGAACTGGTTTATCCGGTTGGCGGTAAGCCCGGAGCCCGAGCAAAGATCGCAACCGTTACAAGCCGCAAGGTGAGTGACAACCGCAGGTCGGCAAGGGTCTAAAGCGAGCTACTGGCCGAGACGAATAGGCTCAACACCACCTCGGGACTCTTATTTTTTGCTAGCAGCCTTGCCAACGCGTCTCCTGCCTCTGCAGACCTTCCCGAAGTGTGGGTTCATCCATGAGTTGTGATTGCGGTTAGAATGTCCGTGCTCGTGCGCTGACCGAAGATCTCGCCCGCGATGGAAACAATTCTGCTTTCAAATCTATTGGCCCAATGGGAGCCCTATGAAACGAACCCTCTGGTTTTTTTGTCTCTCTATCGCCGTCCTCTGTTCGCTTCTCGCGGCATGGTCGCAAACCCAACCAAAACAGGTCGTCATTCACGCTGGCAAGCTTCTGGATGTAAAGACCGGCAAGGTTCTCACCGATCAGGCGATTGTCATTGAAAATGACAAGATCGTCAGCGTCGGCGCAGCATCAAGCGTGCCGGCCGGTGCAATGGTTATCAATCTGCCGAACGCGACCGTAATGCCCGGCCTGATCGATGCCCACACCCATCTGACCATGAATCCCCATTTCGGCTATGAAACACTGGCAATCTCTATTCCGCGGGAGGCCTTGATCGGCGCGCACAACGCCCGAGTCACGTTGGAAGCCGGAATCACCACCGTCCGCAATGTTGGCGCGTATGGCTTCAGCGATGTTGCTTTGCGTGACGCCATCAATGCCGGCGACGTGCCCGGCCCAAGAATGCTGGTCAGCGGTCCGCCCTTGAGCATCACCGGCGGCCATTGCGACAATGACCTGCTCCCCTACGAATATCACGCCACGGCAGATGGCGTTGCCGATGGCATCGAGGCGGTGCAGCACAAGACCCGCGAGATCATCAAGTATGGCGCCGATTTGATTAAGGTTTGCGCCACCGGAGGAGTGATGTCGAAGGGCGATGATCCCAACGCTTCCCAGTACACGCTTGAGGAAATGAAGGCAATTGTCGCCGACGCGCATCGACTCGGTCGCAAGGTCGCCGCCCATGCCCATGGAGCTCAGGGAGTGATTTGGGCCTCAGAAGCAGGGGTAGATTCGGTTGAGCACGGCCACTTGATGAATGATGCCGCGGTTGCCACATTGAAGAAGAACGGCACCTATCTCGTGCCCACGCTGTATCTGGTCGATTGGCAGAGGGAGAATGCAGCGACTGCGAATCTGCCCGATTTCCTGCGGCACAAGATGGAATACATTTCGTCAGTAGGTAAAGCAAATCTGAAGAAAGCTTTCGACGCGGGCGTCAAGATCGGTATGGGGACCGATGCCGCCGTGTATCCGCATGGTCTCAATGCTCACGAACTTGCGGTGTATGTCGAGATGGGCATGACGCCGCTGCAGGCGATTCAGACCGCGACGATCAACGATGCCGATCTGCTCGGTTGGTCGGACAAGATCGGAACCATTGAGCCCGGCAAATGGGCCGACATCATTGCGGTGGATGGCGATCCGCTGCGCGACATCACCACGCTGCAGCATGTGAAGTTCGTCATGAAGGGCGGGGAAGTGGTGAAAAATGAATTTGGGAAATAATTGCTGCGGGGTGTGCAACAGAAAAGGCCGACTCGCAAGCCGGCCTTTGACTTCTTTGAATACTACTTCTTGGGTGCGATCGCATCCTTCGCGGCTTTTGCCACGCGGAACTTCACTACGGTCTTCGCCTTGATCTGAATTGGTTCGCCGGTCTGCGGGTTGCGGCCCATACGCGCTTTGCGATGCGCTTTCACCAGGCGGCCCAGTCCGGGCACGACAAACAGGCCGTTCTTCTTGGTTTCCTTAATGGCCAGATCAGTCAGATTCTCCAGAAATGAAGCGGCAGTTTTATTGTTGGTCTCGAGTTTCTCAGCTAGGGCTCGCACAATTTGCGTCTTGGTCATGCCAGCGGCCATGAATCCTCCTTGATGGAATTCTGAATTTTTGCTGCGATAATTCGCATCTTATACCACAGGCACTGTGGAAAAACAGCGTTTCCCCCGCATTTTATGCGGTTTTTTTGCAATCGGAACCTCCAAAGCCTATAAAAATCGAGGTTTTTGTCGCAAGAGGCGCTGAAGCTAGCGCTATTACCATGTCCCGCAAACGGTGAAACCTTCGGAGTTCGACGCCCGCATGGCATAATCCAGAGAAGGAGCGGAATTGTGAGTTGTGCGATTTGCGATAAACGCAGGGAAAAGCGCTTTTGTCCGGCCGTGCATGGCCGCATCTGCGCCCAGTGCTGTGGCGAGCAGCGGGAGGTGACGCTCGATTGTCCGAGCGACTGCGTTTATCTCCAACAAGCCCGCGAACATGAGAAACAGCGGCCGCTGGAACAGCTGGAGCAGTCTGCCTTGTTTCCCCAGATCGAGATCGGCGACCAGTTTCTATACGAGCACGAGCACCTGATGGTGGGCTTGAGTTTTGCTCTGGCCAGAAGCGTGCGAACTGATCGAACCATCACCGATGCCGACCTCATTGCCGCTCTCACGTCCATGGCAAAGGCTTATGAGACGCTGGTGAACTCGGGTTTATATTATGAAACCCGCACCACCAGCATCAGCCAACAGGCGATCTCCGCCGAGCTACAACGAATGGTGAAGGAGTACCGCGAAACGGAGCAAAAGCACCTCGGTCACACCCGCCTGCGCGACTCCGAGGTTCTGCGGGCGCTCGTTTTTCTGATTCGCATGGGACATGCGCGAACCTCGGGACGGCCCAAGTCCCGCGCTTTCGTCGATTTCGTCTTGGCCCAGTTTCCGGAGAAGACCATCGCAGCTCCCGAAGAGGTGGGCAGCCGCATCATCATGCCGTAACCGGCATCTTCCGCACGGCTTGTCCCGCCGGCAGCGCGTCGCGCAACTCTCGTATCGTTCGCTTAAATACGGGATGCCTAATCTCAGGAGCAATCTCAGCTAATGGTTCCAGCACAAAGCGCCGCTCGTGCATCGCTGGATGCGGCACGGTCAATTGGCCGGTGTCAACCACCGAGCTTCCGAACAAGAGAATATCAATATCAATGACGCGCGGCCCTTTATTTTGCGTTCGCCGCCTTCCCATTTGCTGCTCAATGCCGAGCAGGGCTGAGAGCAGTTGCTTGGGCATCTTTTCGGTATTCAATTCCACTGCACAATTCACAAACCACGGCTGGCTCGTGAATTCCACCGGCTCGGATTCGTAGAAAGACGAAACTGCTTCTATCTTGCCGAGTTTCCCCAGTTTTTCTATAGCGGAATTGAGGTTAGCGCTGCGGTCTCCGAGATTGGACCCGAGCGAAAGATAGACGGTCTTATGCACAAAACAGTTTCCGGGATCCCTTTTCCGCTTTCCAGCAAAAACTGATCCGGGTATTCGAGTTGAGACTTGCTGGACTAAGCCAGATCGATAAACTGAACAGATTCGTAAGACGTCCCATGTTTCACGCACATGCCAAAATCGCCCGAGCACAACGGCTAGTCGAAATGCTGGAGCAGGATGCTCCGTTGCTGGCCAAGAGGGTGTCCGAATTAACCCCTGAGCATCAGAAATCGGCCAAGGATTACGCTGCCCGTCTCCGCGCCTGCGCCCGGGCTGAACTGGAAAGACTCATCCAGGAAGACTCGTTTCTGAACTCTGAAGATTTCACCGCAGAACCGGCCGATTAATCGGCGGTAGCGTGCGAGGCCACCCTCACCGGTTGTCTATCTCTGTCCGGCAGCGGCGCCGGAGTGGGTTCCGAATCCTCGACCATAGTTTCTTCCCACAAACTTTTGTCGCGTAGAAGACGCGACACCAGCGCCGTATGCATGGCGTGCCCGGCGCGATCGGCAACCACATTCCCCAAAATCTGTTTCCCCACCAGTGCCAGGTCGCCGATCAGATCAACCACTTTGTGGCGCACGAATTCATCCGGAAAGCGCAGCGGCGGATTTTCGATCCCGCTGCTGCTCAGCACAATGCAGTTCTCACGGGAAGCGCCTCGAATTAAGCCCATGTGCCGCATCGCCTGCTCATCAGCACGCGAGCCAAAGGTGCGGGCCGGAGCCAGGTCACGCAGATAATTTCCGTTTTGCAGCTCTAAAGAAAAAGTTTCTTTGCCAATCAGAGGATGGGGGAAGTTGATCTTGTAGGAAACCGAGTAACTGTCCGCCGGATACACCGCAATGAATTTATCGCCTTCGCGCAATTCCAGGTCGCGGCGAATCTTCAAATAGGTGCGAGGGCGTCGCTGCTTGCGGATCCCCGCTCGTTGGATCAAGTCTACGAACGGTTGTGCACTTCCATCGAGAATGGGGAGCTCCAGATTATCCAGCTCCACGATCGCATTATCGATCCCCGTCCCAACGAAGGCCGAGAGCAGGTGCTCGGTCGTGGAAATGAGCACGCCTCTCTTCATCAAGCTGGTTGCGTAGCTAACCCGCGCGAGATTCCGCCCGATTGCTTCAACTTCAAAACTGTCGAGGTCCACCCGACGAAATACGATCCCAGACCCGGCTGGAGCGGGTAGGATGCGCATGTGAACCGGTGCGCCGCTGTGCAGTCCGATACCGGCACACTGCACCGCAGTACGAATTGTGTGTTCACATTTCAGCTGGAAACCGGGATTACTATCAACAGTTTACCGCTTAGGCGGCTGAGCAGTATGTGGCAAATTAGACACAGTTGCAGGGAAAATTTCCACAGCGAGAATTCCAGCCGGATCTGGGAACTGCTTTTTCACACTCGCAACGGCAGGTCTCGACAGAGTCTTATTTGGGTGCAGGCTTGTTAGCGTCATAGGTGGCGCTGGCCTGAAACATAGAATCGGCCAGCCCCTTGTTGTACTCCACATTGTGCAGGAAACGCTGGTTCGACATCTCTCCGTTGTACAGACGGCTAACGCTGTACGGAGTCATAATGCCAGCTACATCGCGATAGTTGTCGTAAACTTCATCTTCGATGTTTCGTTCCTTATCGGTGGGATCGCGCCAGGAAAAAGTCTTTTTGACCGGCAAATGGGTGTTCGAGTCGATGTTTAAAGTTACTCCCTCATTACGGGAATTCATGATTGTGACTTGTTGTGTATCTTTCTGCGCTGCGACCGTGGATCCTTCATAAAAGAACGCAATCCCCGGCTCCTTCAGCCACTCACGCAGTACCTGGTCGAGCGCATAATGACGCCGCCGGATGTAATCGTTCAGGACCTTTGGATCCTGCTGTCGCGTCCCTTTGTAAGTCGTCTCAAATCCCTCATTTCCTCGAAAAATCTCAATGACGTCCCGCTTTTTGGTTAGCTCTACCCGTTCTTCATCGGGATATTTGTAGAAACGCCAGAACAGTATCCCGGCGCCCTCCGCCTCGCCGTGGTGAAGGGAATACGTCCGTCCTTCCTGGCTGATGTCGCGGATGTTCATGTAATCCTCGCCGCCGAGGGCCTCGATCATTTGCTGAATCAGGGCTTTGGCTTTATTCGCGTTTTCCTGATCAACCGGCGAGGACTGGGATGCGGCGGGCGACTGCGCGAGGGCGGCGGCGCTGAGAACAAGCAGGACTACGAGATTTTTCATCGTTCCATTAAGTAAGACGCTCGTAAAGCAACTGCTGCTGCCTGCGTCCCATTGCTCCGATCTTATCCGACCAGCACCGCACCGCCATTGACATTGAAGATCTCGCCGGTAATAAAACCCGCATGCCGCGTACATAGAAACAGGATGGGGGCGGCAAGTTCCTCGGTAGTGCCCGGGCGCCCTAGCGGGATTTTGCTCAAAATTCCCGGACTTTTCTCGGGATCGCTGAGTGCGGGCGTGGACATGTCGGTGTCGACCCACCCCGGAGCAACACTATTGACGTAAATGCCGGCAGGAGCCAGTTCGGTAGAAAGCCCCTTAACCATACTGATCAGCGCACCCTTACTCGCCGCGTAATCGCAATGGAAGGCTTCGCCACGCTGTCCGGCGGTCGAACTCACCAGCACAATATGGCCGGCTGCACCGCTGGATTTGCCCTGCTTTTTCATCTGCGCGACCGAATACTTGATGAGGGAGAAAACCGCATCAAGATTGATCGCGAGCGTAGTTCGCCATTGGCTGTCGGACATCTCATCAATCGATGCATCGTCGGGCGGCCAAATTCCATGGTTCGCAACCAGAATGTCCAGTCGCCCAAAACGCTTGATGGTAGCTGCTACCAGCTCGCGCGGACTTTCGGTTCCGCTAAGATTGCAAGCCATGGCGGCACAATGATCAGCGCCAAGTTGCCTGACGAGTTGCTCCGCGCGATCCCGCGATTTCTCATAGTTAAACATCACGTTGCCGCCAGCCGCGACGAACATCTTTACCGTCGCTGCTCCAATGCCTCGCGAACCGCCGGTGATCAGGGCAACTTTATTATCGAGCGAAAGTGAAATGGGCACGGGAGATAGTTTCCAGTTTCTTCAGATAAGTTGCAAGAGGCTACAACATCGCCTTATTCCCACCTCAACGCCTCGATCGGGTCCAACCTCGACGCGCGAATCGCGGGCAGCATTCCACTCACCAATCCGACAATCGCAAGAATCGCGGTTGCTATCATCAGCGTCCCCGGATCGATCACCAGCCGAATATCCCCTGCCTCCGCGTGCTGCGCCATCGCGCTGTATAAGGTCAACCTGCCGACCGAAAGTGAAACTGCGATTGCAATCATCATCCCCAAGACCCCGCCCAGAAACGTGATCGTCAGAGACTCCGCCAAAAACTGCAGAAAGATATCCCGGCTTCGCGCTCCCAGCGACTTCTCCATCCCAATCTCGCGGGTCCTCTGGGTGACCGAGACCAGCATGATGTTCATCAGCCCCACTCCGCCGATTCCCAAGGTCAGCGTGCCAATAAACCCAAGCAGAACCTTCAGCCCCAGCGTTATCAACTCGAATTGATGAACTTGCTGCATAAGATTGAAAACCATCAACCCGCGCCGGTCCGCAGGATTGAATTTATGCTGCATCGCCATCACGTACCGCACGGATTGCTCGATTTTCAGATAGTCGCTGCCTTCGTAGTTAAACCAGATGTCGTCCAGATAATGTGTGTCTTTCAAATCCGACATTGTAGTGAAAGGAATGTAGATCGCTCGATTCACATTGTTATCCTCTCCGGGCTGCATCTTGGGAAACAGGATTCCGATCACCTCAAAGCTGATCCCGTCAATGTGAATGCGTTCGTGCAGGGCGTTGCGCCCGGAAAAAAGCTTTTCTTTTGCTTCCGACCCGATCACCGCGACATGTGCGCGCTGTACCTGGTCCTCCATGTTGTAAAACCTGCCCTGCTCGGCTTTGAGGACGCGAATGTCAGAGGCATTTGGGTACCCTCCGCCCACCCAGAAATCGTATGCGCGGGACTCATACTGAATGTGGCAGGTCTTCCCAACCTCCGGCTCAATTTCGGTGATCTCCGGCAAATTCTGTTTCAGCAGATCGACGTCTTCGATGGTGAACCGCACCGGAACCCCGGCTTTTTGTCCCCCCGCCTGCATCGACGTGCGGCCTGGCACGACGATCATCAGGCGTGTGCCCCAGTTCTCAAAGATCGCCTCGCAGGCTCGCCCAAAACCATTCCCGTAGGAAAGCAGCATCACCACGGTCGCGATTCCCCATCCCATCCCCAACATCGTGAGCAGGGTTCGCCGCCGATTGTGCTTCATCGCCGCGTATGCTTCCTGCAGAATATCCTTCATCATTGATGGCTGTGTGACCTCATCCGTGCCTTATTCCTGCCGCATCGCTTCGACCGGTTGCAGCAGCGCGGCTTTGCGTGCCGGATACAATCCCGCAATCACTCCCGCTAATGTGAGACACGAGACCGCGAGCGCCGCGGTCATCGGTACCAGTCGCGGCGGGTCAAAGCCGCCCGGTCCCTTCACGGAACCCAATGCCAGCATCAATCCTCCCGCAAACACAATCCCGACCGCCCCGCTGAGCAAGGTCAGCAACACCCCCTCAAGGAAAAATTGCAGCAGGATGCTCCGGTTCGTTGCCCCCAGAGCCTTTCGCAGTCCGATTTCCTTCGTTCTCTCTGTCACTGCAATGAGCATGACGTTTACCACGCCGATGGCGCCCAGAGCCAGGGTTACAGCCCCCACAGTTCCCAGAAAAAGATCCATCGCGGTGAAAATCGCGCCCATGGCTTGCGCCTGAGCGACGGAATCCATCACGTCAAAAGCATCTGCATCGCGATAATCGAAGCCATGATTCCGTCCGATAATTTTTTTCACTTCGTCGAGCGCTACCGCGTGGTCCTCGGCGGTGCGCGGCTGCAAATTCAAATACGAAATCGCGTTGCGCTCCGCTTCGCCTTTGAGCGGGAAGTACACGCTCATCACGCTATACGGAAGGTATCCGCGCATGTTCGTTGAGTTTTCATCGCCGTGTCCGATGCGCGAAATCGTACCCACCACTTCAAAGCTGATTCCATTCAGCAGAATGCTCGATCCCACCGCTGGCCGTCCGGGAAAAAGGTTATGGGTCATCTCGTCACCGAGCACGACTACGTTCCGTCTCTGGTTTTCATCCAGCCAATTCAGCCATCGTCCCTGCTTCACCGGCAAATAACGGATCCCGTTATATTGCGGCTCCACTCCCAGCATCTCTCCATTGGCGTTGCCAGATTCACTCACCGCGCGCACATCGCTGCGCGCAAGCACCGGAGCGACCGTCAAAACATGCGGAGCCTCGCGACGCACGTCCTGATAATCCTCAAATGTGATCCGATAATGTCGTCCCGGATTCGGGCTTCCCGGGATCGCAGGGATGCGCGCGGGGAAAACCCATAAAATGTTTTCGCCGAATTCCGAAGTGTTACGTTTGTTCCCCGATCGAAATCCTTCGCCCAAACCGACCAGAAGCAGAAGCGATCCTACGCCCCAGGCAATTCCGAACATAGTAAGGACTGAGCGCAGCTTGTGCGCCCACAGTGTGCGCAGGATTTCCCCGAAGATGTCAGCCAAAATTCTCACAACTGCAGTGACGCACGATTTTACGTCAAAAGCCAGTGGCTAGGAGCTAGTAGTTAGTAGGCAGGAGGCAGTAAAAGAATGCAGAAGTTAGAAGTCGGAAGTTAGTAGTCGAAAGTTAACTTTGTCTGGCTTGAGTTTTAAGCCAACTTTTGACTTCTGCCTTCTGCCTTCTGCCCTTGTTACTCTCCACGCTCCCTTTGGTAACTAGACCACCTTCGTGCCATGCAACTAATCTCAGCGCCGGGGGTTTGACTCAGCATGATCAACAAACTCGGCAGTTCGCTCTTAGTCCTGGCAGTGGCCGGCCTGATGTCCACCGCATCCGCCGCCGCTCAATCCACTACTTCCGGCGCCGGTCCTGGCGTTTATGATCCCGGCCATCCTCGCGTCAATGAAGTAAATGGCCGCGAGCAGAATCAGCAGAACCGCATTGCCAATGGCCTGAAGAATGGAAGCTTAAACGCGCAACAGGCTTCGAATATCGAAAAGCGCGAAGCTAACCTGCAGAATCGTGAGAAGGCAGACATGGCTAAGAACAATGGCCATCTCACCAAGGCCGAGCAGAAGGGCCTGAACCGGCAGGAAAATCGCATCAGCCATACCATCTACAAAGACAAGCACAGCAAATAGTGCTTGCGTGGTAAGCGAATCGCAAGCCGCAGCCGACTGCGGCTTTTTTCTTTGACATACTCGGCTTGTCCGTTTCTTTAACGAGGTCCAGGATCCGAATCTTGCCCTATGTCCGCCTCGCTCTTTGGCGATGGTTATTCATGACCTCGCCAGAGTTATAATCGCGCTACCAGTCCCCGATTTACCCTCCACTTTGTCCTGGCTTTATGAAAGGAGTTCCCCATGTCCTCCCCTAGCAACCGCAAACTGACCGGCAGTGAACGCGCCCCGATGCGTGGAGCGCGAGAGATCGGCCCCGCCAACCCCAATGAGAGAGTCGAAGTCACGATCCGCCTTCGTTCGCGGGCCGGCAAAAGACCAGCTATTTCCCAGGATACTTTCAGCGAGTTGCCCAGCAAACGCAAGATTCTCACCCGTGAGGAGTTTGAGCAGTCTCATGGTGCCGATCCCGTCAGCATGGCGCTGGTCGAGGCTTTCGCCAGCGAACACCGTCTCACCGTAGTCGAGAAGAGTCCCGAACGCCGCACCATCATTCTCTCCGGAACCGTTGCGCAAATGAACGACGCTTTCGGTGTTCAACTCAACCAATACGAACATCCGACCGCGGGGCGTTATCGCGGCCGGGTAGGCCCCATCCACATTCCCGACAGCTTAACTGACCACATCGAGGGTGTGTTCGGTCTCGACAATCGCCCGCAAGCCTCGCCCCATTTTCGTAGGCGGCGTGCTGCCACCGGAGTGCGCCCGCATGCCGCAGGTATGTCGTTCACTCCCCCGCAAGTCGCCTCGCTCTATAACTTTCCCACTGACGTTGACGGCTCGGGCGAGTGCATCGGGATCATCGAGCTTGGCGGCGGTTTCAAAACCGCCGATCTCACCACATATTTCAAACAGCTCAATGTTTCCAAGTCACCAACCGTGACAGCCGTCTCAATCGGCAGCGCCACGAATCAGCCGACCGGCGATGCCAACGGTCCCGACGGCGAAGTCATGCTCGATATCGAAGTTGCCGGCTCCATCGCTCCCGGCGCGCACATCGTCGTCTACTTCGCCGAGAACACCGACGCTGGATTTCTCAATGCCATCACCACCGCCGTCCACGATAAATCCAATCAGCCTTCTGTCATCTCGATCAGTTGGGGTTCGGCGGAATCGGGTTGGACCTCGCAAGCAATGACGTCCATGGATGAGGCTTTCCAGGCCGCTGCCGCCGTTGGAGTTTCGATCTGCGTGGCATGCGGGGACAACGGTTCGACCGACGGCGTCAACGACGGCCTCAATCACGTCGACTTCCCGGCGTCCAGTCCGTACGCGCTCGCCTGCGGAGGAACTCTGCTGCAAGCTTCGGGCACGGCGATTGCAAAAGAAACCGTGTGGAACGAATTGAGCAAGAATGAAGGTGCGACTGGCGGCGGCATCAGCGACTTCTTCCCGCTTCCTGCATATCAGCAGAATGCCGGCGTGCCTCCGTCCGCCAACCCCGGAGGGCACGTCGGACGTGGTGTTCCCGACGTTTCCGGGGACGCCGATCCCAACAGCGGCTATCAAACTTATGTCGATGGCAATCCTGATGTGATCGGTGGTACCAGCGCTGTGGCGCCGCTTTGGGCCGGACTGATCGCGCTGCTCAATGACAACTTAAAACAGCCGGTTGGATATCTGAATCCCTTGCTCTATCAGAAAGCGGCCTCCGCTGGCGGTTTCCACGACATCACCTCCGGCAACAACGGCGCATACTCGGCCAAAGCTGGGTGGGACGCGTGCAGCGGCTTCGGATCTCCCATCGGCACCGCGATTGCCGCTGCTTTGTCAGCTTCGGCGAAAGCCAAGAAGACCGGAACGAACTCCTAAAACATAGAGGGCGCAGGTTCGGCCTGCGTCCTCGCCCGTAGTCGATGGGTCTCGGGTACTCGCTATACGGTGACCGCCTTCGCCGACCAGCTCTGAACGAACGCCCCGAACCGGTCGAGCGCTTTCGAGAAATTCTCTCCCGCGGCGGCAAAGCCCAGACGAAAATGCGAGGGAGCATCGAAACAGTCGCCGGGCGCCAGCAAAATCCCATGCTCCGTGGCTGCCTGGCAGAACGGGCGATCGTCCTCTCCGCTGACCAGCCACGGAAATGCGGTCATTCCGCCTTGTGGTGGAATCCAGCCGAGCACATCTTCGTGCTCGCTCATGAAGCGTTCAAGCAGCTTCAGATTTCGGCTGGCGACCTGCTGGGTTTTGCCCAGCACGACATCACGTTTGCGGATTGCGATTTCGGAAAGTATTTCGCCCGTCGTAGTGTTACAGATCGAGAAGTAGGCGCGCGCCGTCCAGTATTGCTCGCGACGCCTGGCGTCGTGCTCGATCATCCAGCCGGTGCGCACGCCGGCAATGGAGAACGCTTTCGACAGATCCGCAATCACCGTAGCATGCGGAAGACGCGCTGCCGATTTCGTTTGCCTTCCGTGATAAATCGGATGATAGACTTCGTCGCTCACTAACTGGATTCCACGCTCGGCGGCGAAGTCGTGCAAGTCTTCCATTTCGCTGTCGCCGATCGTCGCGCCAGTAGGGTTATGCGGGCTGTTGACCAGAATGAGCTTGGTGTTGGAGTCGGCCAGCCGCTTGATCTCTTCCGGGTCGATGCGGAAGCCGTTCTCGCGCCGCACGCGGTAGTACCGGGTTTCGAGACCCAGGGATTCTGGCAGCGCCGAGAAAGTGGTGAATCCAGGCAGCGGCAGGACCACATTCGCGCCCGGCCCAGCCGCCATCCACATCAGCGCCACGAGCGCTTCGGACGCCCCCGTCAGGACTAACACGGCTTCTACTGGCACACTCTGCATTTCCGCGATTGCCTCCCGCAGACTGTCGGCGCCTGCCGGCCGGCTGTAAACCAGCTTGTGATTTAAAAAACGGTGCCGCGTTTCCTCATCGGCGAGGGCCAGAATCTCATTCACCGTCCATGTCGGTCCGGTGCTCGCCGCCAGGTTGAATTCTATGGTGTGTTCGTATTGATCGAGCCACGCATCCAGCAGGAAAGGTTTGAGTTGCATGCAGCACCTCGAAGGGCAAGTTGTTCCTTCTATGGATTCTGCGAGTCGCCGCCAGGATGATTTTTAGTTCAGGGGCAATAGCGCCAGCCCTTCGTTAAATTGTCATCCCCAGCGAGGCTCGCGCGACGCAGGTCGCGCCAAGTCGTTTTCTCTGACTTGTCATCCCGAGCGCACTCGAGGGATCTGCAGTTTAAGTCTGGGTGCCCCACCCTTAACGGAGCGTTCTTTGCGAGTTAGGGTGGGGAGTTGCGGAACAAGAAAGGGACCCCTAGAACGTGAAGTTCAACCCGCCCCGTACCGCGCGGGCATCCTGCACCAAATAGACCGTGCGGCGATCTTCGCCGAGAACGGGGACATAGCCTTGGGCGAGCAGGTTGCGGAGATCAACGAGAGCTTCGATATGGCCGGGGAAAATCAGAGGAATCGGCTGCCGCAAATAAAAATTCAGATACGGCGCGGCATGACCGGGGGAAGCATTGAAAACGTCTACTGGCGTCAGCGCCTGGCCATCGACCCAGCGGTAGGAAGCGATCCAGTGCGTCTTCGTCTTTGGCATGGTGCCGGTTAATTTTCCGGCTACGCTATGCCGGTCGCGCGTGGACATCCAGTTTTGCGCGTCGACCAAATTCGTATTCGGCAGGATCGCCAGCACCCCGCCATAAGCCACATCCATGGTGCCGGTGATGTTGCTGGTCAACTTTTGTTGCAATACGAAGCGCACGCCTTCGGTTTTGAGATCGCTGCCCTGGTAAGTGAACGTGCCGGAGTAAATATCCGGCAGAATCATGCCGCCATCGGTCGAGAACTCTCCGACACCGGTTAGCGCGGGATCCACAATGCGGTCGTAATATGCCGCCGCCTGCACGTTGGTTTTGGGGCCGACGCGCCGCGAAACCGAAACCTCATGATGGTGTGCATGTTCGAGCGCGGAATTGTAGCCCACCATGCTTACCCGCGGCTGCGACTCGCTCAGATCCGGGGGGGCCGACTCAAATCCTTTTTCCGTAACCTCGTCGGGCTCAGCAGTCGCATAGCGATATTCCACAACAGTATTGGGAGAGAGATGAACCCTGGCTGATCCGAAGGGCCGAAACGCGGTCACGTGTCCCAGGAACTGGATGCTCTCCAATTCGCTGCCAACATGGAGCTCGATAGTATCGCCGAGCGCGTAGCTGTCCGAAGTCGTCAGCGACAGCGCCTGGAACGCCGCATTGGGAAAGGGAAATGGAGGTGGCAGATTGCGCACGGTGATCGCAAGTTCCGGCTCCGAGCCGTTGTCCATCTTGTGGCTAAAGGAAGCTCGGACCACCGAGGCGGGAGATGCGTCGCCGTCATTGTATCCGATATTTCCCCACAAGCCGATGGTGTCCGAAGTGAAGATCGAGCGCTCGACCGAGAAAGCTGTGCTCATGTCGGAGGCGCTGCCGAAACCATCGGAACCCGATCCGGCGACAAACGACAAGCTACCCTTAAGGTCATGATTGTTGGTCTGCGAATCGCCAGCAGCCACTATCGGTTTTCCCGATTTGTCTTCAACAACTCGAAGAATCGAGCGGTTTGCAGACGAGCGTAGAACCCATTTCCAGTCGTCCTGCTGGTCAGGCGTTCCCTTGGCCGGAGCCATTTTGATGGCGTCAAAAAGGGTGGTCAGTGTGAGATTCAGCGTTACCTTGCTGCCTGCGCGAATGCCGACGCCATCACGGAATGAAGGAAGAAAAGAAGCGGCAGAAACTTTAATGTCGTAAAGTCCGGGCAGCAGACCACCGGCAGAGAAGAAACCATGCTCGTCGGTAAACGCGGTGGAGATCTGCGAACCAAAGATTTCTACCACCGCGCCCATTTGGGGCGTGCCGGTGGCGTTGCGTACGTAGCCGGAGATGGTCCCCGGCCTCTCAGCAGACCACGCCGGGAGCGCAAGGCCCAACAGCAGCGCGAGGAATCCGAGCTTACGCAACATCAACCTACCACCTACCGGTTTGAACTATTCCACTGCAAACGTCGCCGTAGGATCAACCGACTGCTTGGAGATGTTGTCATTTACCTTGATCTGCAGGCGATAAACGCCCGGTTCAAGGTTGGCGGCCGCCAATGTTTTCTGTAACGTTACCTGGTCGCCGATGTTGCCCATGGTTTCGGTCGACTCAACGGTATGAATCACCGGCTTGTTCGTGGCCGCATTCACCACATTGTATTCCACCGTGGCCGAAGGTTTGTGAGTTTTATCGTCCACCGTGAGGTTATAAACTTGCATCCAGAAGTTCAGCTTCTGGTTGCGTTTGAAGCTGACCGGCTTGCCATCGGCAGAAGGAACGCGCGGCCGGACCTTCGTGGCACCAATGACAAAACTTCCGGTGCCTACGTTCTTCGAGGCCACCGGTTCCATCTGGTCGGCGACGATGAGCGATGAAGCTTCCAGTTTGTCGTCGGCAAAGTCGGGCACCAATACGCCCCTGCTCCATGTGCCCTTGCGATCGCCGTTCACGTCTTTGACGACCACGTCAAAGCGATACCGGCCCGGACGCAAGGGAAGCGCTTTCCAATAGATTTGCGAATTTTCTGCCGCTCTCGCCAGTAACTCTTCCGGAATCTCCGCCTGCACCGTGTCTTCAAAAGTTTGTGCAACCCGTCCGGTTAATGTCGTAACACGACCGAATATGTTCACCGAGCCGATCTGCACTCCGTCTTTGTTCTTAAACGTGATGTCCCGGTTCCTCATCTGAATGGTCACCGGGACCAGAACTGTGTCACCGGTCACCTTCACGAAATCCGTCAGCACATCGAACGGCATGAGGTTGTAAGTAATCTTGTGGCTGACCACTTCTTCCAGATCTTTGAACTTCACCGGTGGCGGGGCATTCAGCTTCGCGTAGGTCTCGAGCCGGTCGAATTCCTTACTCGATTCCATGCTGCTCATCGGTCCCAGACCGAGACGCTCCAGGCCATTGCCGGTGAAGCGGTCCGTTTTGCTGGCCATTCCCATTTGCTCGTAAAGGGTGAGACCGGCATTCGGAGTGTAGAGCAGCGCGTCTTTCTCCGAACGGTCGATCGTCATGTGATACTCGCCGCACATGCACGTGTCGACGAATTCAATTTCGATTTCCTGCCCAATGCCTTCGAGGTAACGATAACGCCAGTCTTCAAACGGATAGGTTGAGGTCTCGCCTCCGCCCTCTTCCATCGGGCGCTCGTAAGCCCCTCCAGAAGGGTGGGAATCGATCTCGTCCGCCGGCCCGTACATGATATAAATTCGGCCGCGATCGGTTTTCCAGCCGGGAACGCCGGCGGCGAAGTGCTCGTTGGCGTACTCGATACGGCGGTAGTGCTCTTCCTTGTACTCGTTTTCTTCGCTGTCGGGGTTGGGATTGCGACGTTGCCAAAAAGCCTCAATGAACTGGTCGCGTTCTTCGTCATTGGAGAGCTGGCGGAAGGCTTTGCGTTCTTCGTCGGAGATGATGTAGACGACGTCCTCGTCGAGCCACTTCTTATAGGTTTTGCTGAGCTCCTGCTTGAGGGATTTGGCGCTTTCTTTTTTCTGCTTCTCGCTGATAGGGCGCTTCAACGGATCAACCTGTTGATCTGGTTGGCTTTGCGAGTTTGTGGCGGAGGAGTTGGAGTTAGCAGAGCTATTGCTCTGCTGAGTTTGTGCTTTCAGCGCAAGTGATGCGAACAGTATGAATACAAAAGAACTACAAAAGTACCTGCGCAAAATTAACGGGAACATAGAAGGGGTACTCCTCGCACAAATACCTTCGTGGACAACATTCTAAGTCTTTGGCAAATCGAAGGCAAGGCTATGCACCGCCTCGTAAGCTGGTAGTGGGATGCCGAGGAAGTGAAGAAAGGGTGCCCTGGTAAAGCGCAAATGTGGGTTGCGAACCCATTTATAGGCGAGGTGCAAGTTCCCGGGTCAGTTCGCAAGAGCGGTTCGCGGAACCCGGGCCACCGGGCGGGTAAACCTAAGAATGTGTGGTTTGGATAAGGATGCGAGCCAAACGCGCGGTATTGCGTCGCTTAGAAACGCGACGCCTCGCGTGGCTCGCCCAGATCCTTCGCTGCGCAAAGAAGGCTGGCTCAGGATGACAGTGAAGGGAAGTTTACTTGGCGGCGAGGGCGTCGAAGAGATTGAGAAATTTGACCTTCTTGTCGGCGGGAAGGAAGGAAGCTTCGAAGGAGTTCCTGGCCAGTTCCCGGAGATGCTCATCAGTGAAGGCGAATTTCTCCTGCGCCAGTTGATATTCGCGAACCAAAGAGGTTCCGAACATGGCGGGATCATCACTGTTCAGAGTGATCATGATACCTTCGTCAAAATATTGGCGAACGGGATGATCAATCAGCGTGGTACAGCAGCCAGTTCGCAAGTTGCTAGTCAGGCATATCTCGACAGGAATCTGACGCCGTGAGAGTTCCTCCACCAGTTCAGAATCATGCCAAGCGGTGAGGCCATGGCCGATGCGTTCGGCGCGCAGATTCAACGCTCCCCAAACGGACTCCGGGCCGGCATTCTCTCCGGCGTGGGCGGTAAGGCGCAACCCGTGATCGGCAGCGTAGGCATAAACATCGCGGAACATCTCGGGCGGAGCTTTTAGTTCATCGCCGCCAATTCCGAAACCGACGACGCTTGATCCTTTATATTGCGCGGCTAGCTGTGCGACCTGTTGGGCAGCGTCTGCACCGAATTGGCGCACGGCATCGAAAATCCAAAGCAAAGAGATTCCGAAATCGCGCTCGCCACGCTGACGACCTCTTTCCATCCGTTCGAAGATTGCGGCGAAGTCCTGCTTGCGCCAAAGACAAACTCCGACGGAAACGTAGACTTCGGCATGCAGAATGTTTTCGGCTTTCAACTTCTCCATCAACCGATAGGTGATCAGCTCGAAGTCCTCGGGAGTTTCGAGGTCTTCGGTGATCGCCTTGAAGGCCATCAGAAAACCGGTGAAACTTTCGAAACGATAGAGGCGTTCGACCTCGTCGAGTGAAGCGGGCCTGCCATGCCGGGTCCGCAACTCCACGAGAGTGGGCGGATCGATAGAGCCTTCGAGATGAAGATGGAGCTCGGCCTTAGGGAGTGTGAGGAGGAACGAGTTGGGGCGGCCGGGCGCGGCCATAAGTTTTCGATTGTAGATTTTCGATTGGGGATTTGCGAGTCAGGCCTCCCGGTTCACTCGCAGAATCAAGCCCGCAAACCGGGCCCGCGGCCCCGGCGCGGCCATAAGTTTTTGATTGTAGATTTTCGATTGGGGATTTGCGAGTCAGGCCCCTGCGGACGTTGAGCGCGGGGAGAGAAATGTTTCCATTCTGAATCTGGAACTTATTGTGAAGGGACTTAAGCTCGCCACAAGCATTTTGTGCCCATGAACCCTTGCCGGGCACATTGGTACTGGAACAGCAAAGGCGTGAACTATAATCCGCCCATAATGGCGGCATCAGCGCAACCACGTCCCGGCTTTTGGAGCAAGATCTGGCACGAAAAGGAGCCGATCGTTCGGACGCTTATCGGGGATTTCGCGATATTCATAATTTTCTTGTTCCTGCTGACGTTAGTATTCCTCGCTTTACGCGCACTTGGCGCTCTGGGTTATGCTCCAGCACGCATAACAATACTCGACAGATTGCACTTCTACGCCTACCTCGCGGTTTACTTCATGTTTCTGTGCGATTTGATCGGGAAGGTGGCTATGTATATTTACAGCAATATTTTCGGCAAGAAAATCGAGGCTGTTCGTGATCGCTAGGTTATACGAATTTTTCTATTTGGATCGCAAAGCGCGATTGGTGGCGTACGGATGGACGGTGCTCCTGGCTTTTCTGTACGGTGCGATCAATGGTGTGTTGCTCAACCGCCCCGAGGAAAGGGTCAGTTATGAGGCCGTAGTATTTCTTTTAGTAGTACACCTTGGCGTGACAATTGGCTATTCGCTTTGGGGAAAGCCGGTGCGCACAAAGAAGTTGCTGAAACGTTACACAGCTGCTGGTTACAGAATCCCTAAACTCGTTCCATATCTGGCAGGTGTGTCCTTACTGGCTCTCATGGCGTCGGTATTCATCCCGAGTAGGAATGTTTATGCGGCCATTATGGACTACCAGATTAGTAAGCTATTGCCGACCGTTCCGAACCAGCCCAGCAGCGCAATCAAACTGACAAACATATTTGATACCGCAAAGCGCGAAAACATTCCGATCAGTCTGCAGGTTATACAAAACGCTGGAACGAAGGTTTTCGCTTCACCAAAACCTGCTCCCCAGACATGGGAAGCAAAGATTGCGCTGATAAACTACCGCTCTCTTTTGAACTCACAGAAGGCTCCTTCACCATCGATAGACGCTTCCACAATAAACTGGAAGGCGGGGCCACTGTTATCGAATCCTCCTCTAGTGCTGGCCTGGGGGGACGCGGTCGATTACCCAGCCGATGCTGGAATGCCGTTTTTTATCACCTTCAGTGGTCCAGTCTTGCCAGTGCCGGAGGCTGCTCACTACGTGCCCATCGGAGGGATGCCAATCAATGCTGAAAACCTTATGGGTCCGGTTGGACACCAGTACATTTTTATTCAGACCAAAGCCCATATCTTGATGGATAACTATGACATGCAAAATGTCGTAATTAAGGACGCTTTCGTGGTTTACCGGGATAATAACTTTCCGCCGCGTCTTGCGAATGTTTACTTCGTCAACTGCACCTTCGAGATGACGCAGGGTCCGCAGGCCGAGGAGTTAGCGAAAGCTTTACTGAATCAGAGTCCCACAAACTTCCCAATCCCTCACGAGCCATAGTTGGTCAATTTAACTCCCGTCCAATGACGAAAGTCTAAAACTCGGAGCGACAATCACGCGAGATGATTAGGCTTACTGCCTTGTCGACGCCGCCTTTCTGTTGGGGTTCGATGAAACTACTTCGACCTTCTTAACTGCATGAATCGTTCTGTGCTTTGTCAAGTGTCGCATCACAGCGGGATGTCTGGCCCAAGCGATGCCCCTTTCCTTGGCTGCACCGTAAAGTTCGGGGTGGATGTAGTGGCCTCGCTCCTCGGGGTTCTTTATCTGTTCAACGACGAGTGGATATGCTTTGGCATAAACATCGTGTCGGACTGCTGTAATTTGCCAAGACACTGTCGCTCCCGGCGTGCCCCCAGCAATCTTGAAGCGATTTCCCGCGATCCGCTCTCCAATGTAAAGATTAGGACTCGGCGCTCCAACTGAAGTCAGTTGATAGCGAAAATCACTATTTAGTGTCTCGAACCAATCAGGCAAAACAACCGTTGCCTCACCTCTGTTGTCAAGACCAGTGTTGCCGCTGTACATATCTAGCATTTCAGAGGACTCGATAGATGCGTGTAACAGGTATTTGTTGGCAGGGTCGAGTGGGTGGTCAATCTTGAAGTCCTTGGTACCAGCAAAGACCGCCCCGGTCACATTGATGTCGCCAGTAAAATCCCCCGCGTAAGCTGGGAACGATACACTACCAGTTCCAACTTGTGCGAAAATACCATCCCCGCTCCGCCCAGTAGAGTCGTTGCTGTCGCCTCCCGTCGCGTCCACACCATCGGCACCTGAGAAACCAGTTCCGCCTAATCCAAACACTCCTGGCGAGCCGGAGAATCCACTGGTTCCGTATCCCTCGACACCAGCCGCACCACCCGAAGACCCGCCACCTGCATAGCCGACAACTCCTGGACCACCTGCTGCTGACATTGCATCACCTTCACCTCCGGTGCCTACTATCCCAGCGCCGGCAAGTTGTCCCGTGGCTCCGGCCGAGCCCCCGGTTGCATTGATTCCATCGGTAATCTCTCCATTGCTAGCCGTTTCACAGCAGGGAGGCCAGCCAACAGCTACCAAACCTGAATATGTTCCGGAAGGCGATACAGCGTTCAGGATTCCAGTCGGTGTTGTGCTCTGGACTCCAACTTGTGCCACTCCGCTTCCGTTCACACTGAATACTTCGCTGCCATTCAGTTGGCCACTGAGAATTTTCCCGCTTCCTGTATTGTTAAATACTCCAGCTGTACCGGTGGTACTCGAGGTCACTCCTTCAACGCCAATTCCATTTCCATCACCTTGGACCCCAACACCGCTGCTACTGAACACCGTGCCTTCAACACCGAAAGTAGCGCCGCTAGTAGCCTTTGCTTGGCCCTGGACTCCCGTACCAGCGGTGCTGTAACTCCAACCTAGAGCTCCTTGCGTGCTTCCGGTGGTGGCTGTAGCCACTCCCGCCACAGCAGTGCCGCTTGTGCTGGATGTGTCGCCTTCCACACCCTTTCCGGTTCCGCTAGCGACAGTTGCGTTTCCGTAAACCGCAACGCCATTACCACTCGCGGTAGCTCTAATCCCGGTAGGCTCGTGAATATCTATTGTTGCGGCGGGCGATGTCGTACCGATCCCTAACTTGCTTGCAGTGCTTTGGAAAACAATAGAATTTCCCAGACCCGTGCTACTCGTCCAGCGAGGGATGTAGCCCGTGGTGCCACTTCCTGCAATCGAAGCAAGAGCCGCGTTCTTGTTTGCAGCGGGCGCACTGGTTGTTGGTGTGGATTCGCTGCGCGCCCCATTCGGGACCGTGTTCGTCTGTTGCGGGCCAAGCAGATAGGCAGAAGCCGGTTTGCCTCCCAGGGTTTCCGCGTCCGCAGCCTTCAAAGCGTAGGGCACGCTTAGCAACAGGATGCGCGATTGTTCCGGTTGCCCCTGAACTTCCACACCGAGCCAGCGCGCCTCGCCGGAGGCGAAAAGATCAGCGTCGATCCCGCCCTTCTTGTTGGAACCGAGCATCACTGAGTAATGTCCGTTTTGGTCGAGCTGGACGCTTTGTGTCTCCAACCACAGCGGCGCGCCACCTTCTGCCTCTTTGTAGAGAGAAAAAGTGATTCCTACCATTCCGCTTAAAGGTTTGCCACCGACATCTCTTGCGACACCGCTGAAACTCACCATGGGAGGGACGATGGCTGGAGCAGATACGGCTGCTTGTTGAGCAAAAGCTGCAAGAACACAGGCCAGAAACACGACGGCTGCAGATGAGCAAAGGACGAAGCGACTCATACAGAGATCTCCTGGTTTTTGATTTGATCGAACCTGGGCCCGAGGAGCGAGGCAGTAGAGAGGGAGAGGGCAGTTTGGGAAAACGGTGTAGCTTATACCCGTGCGGTTCGCATGTCAATGCAAGCGCAATACCACAACTTTCTGTTATCGCTCGGGCTGCGTAGTCTCTTTTGCTGTGGAGGTAACCTCAGGAGTGAGTTTTGTCGCCTTCAGGCGTTCTGCGATCTTGTCGGCGAAAGGGCGCGCGAGTTGTCCGACCGAGCCGGCATAACCGTTGCCCGAGAAAGCTTGCCGGATGATGTCTGTGTGATCGAAGACTCGTTTCCCGCTTTTGTCTGTGAGCCAGTAGTGGATTTTTGCGGTCTCCCGCCCCGAGCCCATCCCGACAAGCAACCTTTTTGCACGATTGCCCGAATGCCATTCCAGGATTTCTCCGTCGAGTGTGTATACCTCGCCCCGAGCACCGTTTGCAGATTCGGGAGAAACGAAGAAATATTGATCATCTTTATTGATGAGTTCTCCCATGGTCTCAAACTTGAGCTGGTTCATGTCGTAAGGCCACGAAACCCCGGCGCCGGTGACGAACGTATCGAGCACAAGAGTCGGCTTAGGTTTATCAATGCCTTGCAGAGTCGCAGCTAACGTCAGCGTCAAACCAAGAAGCTTGGCAATCATGGTTGATCTTCCCAGATTTTAGCCCGGTTTTGTGCGCAGGAGCAGACTAGGCTTGAGTGGGCTACCCGTGGATTTCAGAATGCAGATTTCAGAATGCAGAATTCAGAATGCAGAATTGTGAGGACACGAACCGATGTTGCAAACGTGTCAGTGACCTGCCGCGGCGGAGAGAACGAACCCACGCATAACCTATGCCCAGAGAATTAGCGCGAGAATCGGCTGAGCAAGAATATTGAACATGTCATTACTATTGCATTCATTGACTTGGAAATGGCCGTAACGTAACATTCGCGCCAATGATCGGCCAGACCATCTCGCATTACCGCATCGTCGAGAAATTAGGCGGAGGCGGAATGGGAGTGGTGTACAAAGCCGAAGACACTGACTTGGGACGCTTCGTTGCGCTGAAATTTTTGCCCGACGACCTGGCGCAAGATCAGCAAGCTTTGGAACGTTTTCGGCGCGAGGCGCGGTCGGCTTCGGCGCTGAATCATCCCAATATCTGCACCATATATGAGATCGGCAAAAGCGAAGGCCAGTACTTCATCGTGATGGAGTTGCTGGAAGGGAAGACTCTGCGCGAATGCATCGCCGGGCGGCCATTGGCGATGGACCAACTCTTAAGCGCGGCAGTGGGAATTGCCGATGGGCTCGAAGCGGCGCATGCCAAGGGAATCACGCATCGCGACATCAAGCCAGGAAATATTTTTGTGACCAGCCGCGGACACGTGAAAATCCTGGATTTCGGGCTGGCGAAAGTGGCGGTGCAAGCGCACAACTCGGCAGCATCGATGGGCGCGGCGCCCACGATGATGAGCGAAGCGCATTTGACGAGTCCGGGAACGGCGGTGGGGACGATTGCTTATATGTCGCCGGAGCAGGCTTCAGGAGAGGATCTGGATGGGCGGACGGATCTGTTTTCATTTGGATCGGTGCTTTATGAGATGGCAACGGGGATGCCGGCTTTTTCCGGCAACACAACGGCGAAAGTGTTTGACGCCATTCTCAATCGACCGCCGATTGCGCCGGTTCGTCTGAATCCGGCTCTGGCGCCAAAACTAGAAGACATTATTAATAAGGCGCTGGAGAAAGACCGCAAGCTGCGGTATCAGAGTGCGGCAGAGTTAGCAGTCGATCTAAGGAGATTGCAACGGGAAATTGAATCGGGACGGACGTCGAGCGTGGCGGCAGCGACGAGCGCGGGGTCGGCGACGGCAACTCCGTCTTCAGGAATGACCTCAGTTGCGGCGGCTCGCGTATCGGCGAAACGAGTGACTATTTTCGCAGCGATTCTGGGAGTCGCGGCGATTGTGGCGTACACCTTCCGGCCGACATTGCCGCCGCCCAGAATTGCTGGATACACGCAGCTTACGCATGACAACTTGCCAAAGAGTTTTGGTGGACAAGCAATAGCCATTGTGCTGACGGACGGTTCGCGGCTTTACCTTCAAGAGTATCTGGATGGGCGCTTCATCGTGTCGCAGGTTTCCACTGCGGGCGGCGATTCGGTCCCGATGCCAATCCCGTTCGCGAATGTGTCTTTGGACAACATTTCGCCGGACCGATCGCAGCTGATTGTCAGCAGCTTCACCGGTTCCGAAGTAATGCAGCCGATGTGGGTGATAC
>Ga0070731_10000540_pt1 | contig 49285 bp, 41 predicted proteins | sample Coa_R1_2_FD_66448 | JGI IMG/M metagenome (GOLD analysis project Ga0070731, IMG submission 66448) | Surface soil microbial communities from Centralia Pennsylvania, which are recovering from an underground coalmine fire - Coalmine... | ecosystem: Environmental > Terrestrial > Soil > Unclassified ...
GACGTGTTCTACCTGCACTCGCGGCTGCTCGAGCGTGCCGCGCGCGTCAACGAGGAATACGTCGAGCGCTTCACGAAGGGCGCGGTCAAGGGCAAAACCGGTTCGCTCACCGCACTGCCGATCATCGAGACGCAGGCGGGTGACGTCACTGCGTTCGTGCCGACGAACGTGATCTCGATCACCGACGGCCAGATCTTCCTCGAAACCGATCTCTTCAACGCGGGCATTCGTCCGGCGATGAACGCCGGCATCTCGGTGTCGCGGGTCGGTGGCGACGCGCAGACGAAGGTCATCAAGAAGCTCGGCGGCGGCGTGCGTCTCGCGCTCGCGCAATACCGCGAGCTCGCGGCGTTCGCGCAGTTCGCGTCCGACCTGGACGAAGCGACGCGCAAGCAGCTCGATCGCGGGCGTCTCGTCACGGAATTGATGAAGCAGCCGCAGTATCAGCCGCTGCAGGTGAACGAGATGGCGCTGACGCTCTTCGCCGTGAACCGCGGTTATCTCGACGACGTGCCGGTCGATAAGGCGCTTGCATTCGAGGCCGCGCTGCGGCACTTCATGAAGAGCAAGTACGCGCCGATCATGGATAAGATCGAGCAGACGAAGGACCTGACCGCCGACGACGAGAAGGCGCTCGGCGCGGCGATCGAGGATTTCAAGAGAACGGGAACGTACTGATCAGGGATCAGAGGTCAGAGGACAGGAATCAGACGCATGGTGTCACCGTTGGCGGTGCATTGAGCGCCGGTGAAGCATAGAAAGAGCGAGATGGCGGGATCGAAGGAAATACGGAACAAGATCAAGAGCGTGCAAAGCACGCGCAAGATCACCAAGGCGATGGAGATGGTCGCGGCGTCGAAGATGAAAAAGGCGCAGGACCGGATGCGCGCGGGTCGCCCGTACGTCGAGCGCGCGTTCTCGATCGCGATGCACATCGCGAAAGCGAACACCGAGTACAAGCACCCGTTCCTCGTCAAGCGCGAGCCGGTGAAGCGCGTCGGCGCGATCGTCGTCACCACCGACAAAGGGCTTTGCGGCGGACTCAACACGAACGTGCTTCGTCTCGTGACGCAGCGCTTCAAGGAATGGCGCGCCAACGGCGTCGAGGTCGATTTCGTCGCGATCGGTGGCAAGGGACTGGGTTTTTTGAATCGCATGGGCGCGAACATCGTGTCGAGCGTCGTGCAGCTCGGAGATCGCCCAAGGCTCGAGCGGCTCGTCGGCGCCGTGAAGGTGCTGATCGACGCTTATGTGAATGGCGCCATCGACGAGATCTACATCTTCTCGACCAACTTCGTCAACACGATGCGCCAGGAGCCGCGGCAGGTTCGCATCGTTCCGATTCCGGAGGAGTTTCGCACGGTATCCGGCGCGACGACCGCGACACCGGTGTCGGCCGGCACGTGGGACTACATCTACGAGCCCGACGCGCGCGAGCTGCTCGACGGGATGATGATCCGCTACATGGAGGCGGCCATCTTCCAGATGGTGAACGAGAACATGGCGTCCGAGCAATCGGCGCGCATGGTCGCGATGAAGGCCGCGTCGGACAACGCGGGCAAGATCATCAGCGAGTTGCAACTGATCTACAACAAGACGCGGCAGGCGGCGATCACGAAGGAGCTTTCGGAGATCGTCGGAGGAGCCGCGGCCGTTTGAGGCGTTTAGCGAGATAGTGAAAATGGATACGCGAGCCACCAACCAGGGAACCATCGTTCAGTGCATCGGCGCGGTCGTCGACGTCGAGTTTCCGCGCGAGCACTTGCCGAACATCTTCGATGCGCTGACGATGGACGAGATCGGGCTGACACTCGAAGTACAGCAGCAGCTCGGCGACGGCGTCGTGCGCACGATCGCACTCGGCTCGTCCGACGGGCTGCGGCGCGGCATGCAGGTGATCAACTCCGGCGCACCCATTTCGGTGCCCGTCGGCGGCAAGACGCTCGGCCGCATCATGGACGTGCTCGGTCGTCCGATCGACGAGCGCGGACCGGTCGAGGCCGAAAAGGTGATGTCCATCCACCGCCAGGCGCCCGCCTTCGAGGAATTGTCGCCATCGACGGAGCTGCTCGAAACCGGCATCAAGGTGATCGATCTCGTCTGCCCGTTCGCGAAGGGCGGCAAGGTCGGCCTGTTCGGCGGCGCAGGCGTCGGCAAGACCGTCACGATGATGGAGCTCATCAACAACATCGCGACGGCGCATCAGGGCCTGTCGGTGTTCGCGGGCGTCGGCGAGCGCACGCGCGAGGGCAACGACTTCTATCACGAGATGATCGAATCGGGTGTCGTCAACAAGGACGACCTGTCGAAGTCGAAGGTCGCGATGGTGTACGGCCAGATGAACGAGCCGCCGGGCAATCGTCTGCGCGTCGCGTTGTCCGGCCTGACTATGGCCGAGTTCTTCCGCGACGAAGGGCGCGACGTATTGCTCTTCATCGACAACATCTACCGGTTCACGCTCGCGGGTACGGAAGTGTCGGCGCTTCTTGGCCGCATGCCGTCGGCGGTGGGCTACCAGCCGACGCTCGCGGAGGAAATGGGCCGGCTGCAGGAGCGCATCACGTCGACGAAGACCGGCTCGATCACATCCATCCAGGCTGTTTACGTGCCGGCCGATGACCTGACCGATCCATCGCCTGCGACAACGTTCGGCCACCTCGATGCGACGGTCGTTTTGTCGCGCGACATCGCGGCGCTCGGCATTTATCCCGCGGTTGATCCGCTCGACTCGACGTCGCGCCAGGTCGATCCCAACGTCATCGGCGAGGAGCATTACAACTGCACACGCCGCGTGCAGCAGACGCTGCAGCGCTACAAGGAGTTGCGCGACATAATCGCGATTCTCGGCATGGACGAGCTGTCGCCCGAGGACAAGCTCGCCGTCGCGCGTGCACGCAAGATCCAGCGCTTCCTTTCGCAGCCGTTCAGCGTCGCGGAAGTGTTCACGGGCACGCCGGGCAAGTACGTGTCGCTCAAGGACACGATCAAGGGCTTCAACATGATCGTCAACGGCGAGTGCGATCAGCTTCCCGAGCAGGCGTTCTACATGGTGGGAACGATCGAGGAAGCCTTCGAGAAAGCGAAAACGCTTCAGTAATGGCCAACACCATCCACGTCGACGTCGTAAGCGCCGAAGAGCAGATCTACTCCGGCGAGGCGGAATTCGTCGTGCTGCCCGGCACGATGGGCGAGCTCGGCATCTACCCGCGTCACACCCCGCTCTTCACGCAGATCAAGCCGGGCTCGGTGCGCATCAAACCCGCCGGCTCGGCGGGCGAGGAGCTCGTTTTCGTGCAGGGCGGCTATCTCGAAGTGCAGCCGCACCTCGTCACCGTGCTTGCCGACACGGCGATTCGTGCGAAGGACCTCGACGAGAAGGCCGCCCTCGAAGCGAAGCGCGCTGCCGAGGAGGCGATGCAGAACAAGACCTCGAAGGAAGAAATCGCGCACGCCGAAGCCGAGTTGTCGGTCGCGCTCGCGCAACTCGAGGCGATTCGCAAGCTGCGGCATCGCGCGCAGTAGGGACATTTCGGCGCCCTTCGCCCGCGCCATTTCCGTATCGCATCGCCTGTTTGACCCGGGGCCTTGGCGCCCTCACTTGAAGATCAGGGGGCGGCTTCCCATTGCGTCTGGTACGATGTTGCACCGCAACATCGCTGCCCCTACGCTTGCCATGCCCGATCTCAACCAATCCGTCGACCGCTCGCTCACCATTTCCCGCGACGTCGCCGCCGTTTTCGACCGGCGCGCGCGCGGGGCGTGGGCAGCCTACGCGTCGCGCATTCGCAAGGCATGGTCGGCGTGGGCCGAATCGGGCACCGCGGTCCATGGCGTCGGTCCGCAGCGCGTGTGGCACGACTGGATTGGCTACAACGTCGATTTTGCGCAGCGCTCGATCCTGTTCCTCGATACGTTGCGCCAGCGCGGCGACAATTGGATCGCCCACGAGGCGGCGGGCAAGCCGCCGGTCCTGGCCTATCGCTACCAGTTGCTCGCTGACGGGCGCACGTTCGAGCGGCCCGTCAACCACGCGCTCGTGCGCATCATTCCGCCGAAGGGCGTCGAGGTCGACGACAAGCACCGCCCCTACATCATCATCGACCCGCGCGCGGGGCATGGTCCAGGCATCGGCGGCTTCAAGGAAGATTCCGAAGCGGGCGTCGCGTTGAAGGCGGGCCATCCGGTCTATTTCGTCATCTTTTACCCAGACCCCGAGCCCGGCCAGACGCTCGCTGATGTCACCGACGCCGAGGCGGAGTTCGTGCGCATCGTCGCCGAACGCCACCCCGAGAGCCCGAAGCCGGTGCTCGTCGGCAACTGCCAGGGTGGATGGGCGGTGATGATGCTCGCCGCTGCGCGTCCCGACATCGCCGGACCGCTCGTCATCAACGGCGCGCCCATGTCGTACTGGGCGGGCAACGACGACAACCCGATGCGCTACGCGGGAGGCTTGCTCGGCGGCGCATGGCTTTCGCTTCTCGCCAGCGACTTGGGCGCCGGCAAGTTCGACGGCGCGTATCTCGTCGAGAACTTCGAGCACCTGAATCCCGCGAACACGTACTGGGACAAGTACTACCACCTGTTCGACGACGTCGACGACGAAGCGCAGCGTTTCCTCGATTTCGAGCGCTGGTGGGGCGGGTTCTACCTGATGAACGAAGAGGAGATCCGCTGGATCGTCAACAATCTCTTCATCGGCAACAAGCTCGCACAGGGCGAAGCGCGGCTTGGCCCCGGACGCTACTTTGATTTGAAGGCGATCAAGCAGCCCATCATCGTTTTCGCGTCGATGGGCGACAACATCACGCCTCCACAGCAGGCATTCAACTGGATCAGCGATCTCTATTCGAGCACCGAGGAGATCAAGGCAAACGGCCAGACGATCGTCGGCCTGATTCACGAGGATATCGGCCACCTCGGCATCTTCGTCTCCGGCAAGGTCGCGAAGAAGGAGCACACGCAGATCGTCTCCGTGCTCAAGTACATCCAGGCGCTGCCGCCGGGTTTGTACGGCATGCACATCGAGGAGAAGAAGGGCGACGACGGCGAGGTCGAATACGCAGTGACGCTGCACGAGCGGCGACTCGAGGATTTGAAGCGCCTGCAGAAGCACGATCGCGTCGACGAGAAGCCGTTCGAGGCGGTGGCGGCACTGTCGGAGTTGAACGAGCGCGCGTACGAATTGCTCGCGCGACCGGTCGTGCGCGAGCTCGTGCCGGAGTGGCTGTCGAAGATGCTCCGCGAATGGCATCCGCTTCGCGTGCAGCGCTGGGCATTCTCGGATCGCAATCCGTTTCTCGCGCCGCTCCCCGCGCTCGCGGCGATCATGAAGATGCATCGCCGTCAGCGATCGCCCGACAACGTCTTTCGTGGCGTCGAGCATTTGTATTCGGAGCACGTCAGTGCCGCGCTCGATCTGTATCGCGACCTGCGCGACGCCGTGAGCGAGGCTGCGTTCTACGAGGTCTACGGCAACCTGTTCTCGCTTTCGATGGCCGAGCAGCGCGCCGCGATTCGGCGTCGAACGCCGTTCGATGCGCGCGCACTTCCCGCCGTGCGGCAGGTGCTCGACGAAATCGACCAGGGCGGATTGCCGGAAGCAATCATTCGCACTGGCATCCTCATCGTGAAGGCCGGCGGCGGCAAGCGGCGGCTTGCGCAGATGGAGCACACGCGCGCGCTTCTCGCGCCAACGGGTGTGTTGCACGAAATCGACGAGGACCATTTCCGGCGTCTTCTGCACGAAGAAACGCTCGTTGTCGAATTCGAGCCCAAGCTTGCGAAGGCGTCGCTTCCAAAGCTCGTGCGCAGCGCATCGGATCGCCAGAAGCTGAACGATATCTTCGACTGGCTGGAAACCGAGGCGGGGCTCGACGTTCGGCAGCAGGCGCTGCTTGCCGATTTGCGCAAGCTCGTTTCGCGGCCGCCCGGGTCGCAGGCACGCGCGCGACACGCGACGAAACGGCTTGCCAGCAGTCGACGGCCGGCCGTGCGAGCGGAGTAGGATCGGCCCAATGGCTGATACCGCGGGCAACAACGTTCGCATCGAAAAGGACGCGCTCGGCGAAGTGCGCGTTCCCGCCGATCGTCTCTGGGGCGCGCAAACGCAGCGGTCGGTCGAGAACTTTCCGATCGGCGTCGAGCGCTTCCGCTGGGGGCGGTCCGTCATTCACGCGTTCGGCGTGCTGAAGAAGGCGGCCGCGCTCGCCAATGGCGAGCTCGGAGAGCTGCCAGCAGACAAGGTGGTGCTGATCGCGCGGGCTGCACAGGACGTGATCGACGGCCGGCTCGACGGCGAATTTCCCCTCGTCGTATTCCAGACGGGGTCGGGCACGCAGTCGAACATGAACGCGAACGAGGTGATTGCGAACCGCGCGATCGAGCTCGCGGGCGGCGTCGTCGGATCGAAGAAGCCCATTCATCCGAACGACGACGTGAATCGCGGCCAATCGTCGAACGACACGTTCCCGGCGGTCATGCATATCGCGACGCTCACCGAGCTCGATCGCGACCTCCTTCCCGCGCTCGAGCGCTTGCGCACGACACTCGACGCGAAGGCGCATGCATTCGCGGACATCGTGATGATCGGTCGCACGCACCTTCAGGATGCGACGCCGGTGACGCTCGGGCAGATTGTTTCCGGCTGGGTGGCGCAACTCGACGACGCACGCGCAGCCATCGAGTTCGCGCGTGGGGGACTGCTGCCGCTCGCGCTCGGCGGAACGGCCGTCGGCACGGGTCTCAACGCGCACCCGAAGTTCGGCGACACGGTCGCCGGGATGATCGCGCGCGAGACCGGTGTGCCGTTCGTGTCCGCGCCGAACAAGTTCGCCGCGCTTTCGGCGCACGACGCGATCGTCAACGTGAGCGCAATGCTTCGCACGCTCGGCGGCGCGCTGATGAAGATCGCGAACGACGTTCGCTGGCACGCGAGCGGGCCGCGCGCGGGACTTGGCGAGATCACGATTCCCGACAACGAGCCGGGTTCGTCCATCATGCCGGGCAAGATCAATCCCACGCAGCCGGAAGCGTTGACGATGGTCGCCGTGCGCGTGTTCGGTAACGACGCGGCAGTTGCGTTCGCCGGCAGCCAGGGCAATTTCCAGCTGAACGTCTACAAGCCGGTGATGCTGCATGGAACGCTCGAATCGATCGAGCTTCTCGCCGATGCGATCGATTCGTTCGATCAGCGCTGCGCGCAAGGCATCGAGCCCGCGATGGATCGCATTCGCGCCAATCTCGAGCGATCGCTGATGCTCGTGACCGCGCTGAATCCGCACATCGGCTACGAGAATGCCGCGAAGATCGCGCTGACTGCCCATCGCGAGCATGCGACGCTGCGCGAGACGGCGCAAAAGCTCGGTCTCGTCAGCGCGGAGGATTTCGATCGCTGGGTCGATCCGGCGGCGATGACGCGGCCCGAACCAGAGTAGGTTAAAAGGGCCAGGCTCGATTTTCGGATTTAAAGGGACAAAGCTCGATTTTCCCGACGAAACCGAGCCTGGCCCCTTTAAGATCATGCGCATCGTCGCGCTCACCTTCGGCACCGAAGGCGACACGCGACCGATGCTCGCGCTTTGTCGCGGCCTGATCGACGCGGGCTACGACGTTCTCGTGCTCGCCGAGCGATCGGGGGCCGGGTACGCGCAATCACTCGGCGTCCCGTTCGTCGCGCTCGACGGCGACATGAGGGCCGAGCTCCTCGCGGCCGCCGATCTCTCGCAGCACGGCGACGACGTGAAGCGAGTCGCGCGCGAGCTCTCGCGCATCGGCTCAAACCACGCGGCGTCCTGGATGCGCACGATGCTTGCGCATGCGAGAGGCGCGCATGCAATCCTCTGCGCCGGCATTGCCATCTACGTCGGTCTCTCGTGCGCTGAAGCGCTTGGCATCCCGGCGATCGGCGTTGCGCTGCAACCGATGATGCCGACGCGCGCGTTCGGTTCGCCGTTTCTGCCGTTGCCGCGGCTTCCCGGATTCCTCAATCGCGCAAGCCACCGCATCGTCCTCGCGATGCTGTGGCGGGCGTTTCGCGGCGCGATCAACGACGCGCGGCGCGACGTCGCGAATCAACCGCCGCGACGACGCGAATGGGACGGCTATCCGATCCTGTTCGGGATGTCGCCAACGCTCGTTCCGCGGCCCCCCGATTGGCCATCGCGCTTCTTCGTCACCGGTTACTGGTGGCTACCGCATGACGACGTATTTGAGCCCGACGCCGACCTCGCCTCGTTTCTCGAAGCCGCCGGAGCGCCGATCTACGTCGGCTTCGGCAGCATGATCGGCTTCGATCGTGCGCGGATGCTTGCGATCGTGCTCGATGCGCTGAACGGACGTCGCGCGCTTCTGCAGGCCGGCTGGAGCGACTTCGGTCGCGCCGACCTGCCGGCGAACGTGCGTCGAATCGGACCCATGCCCCACGCATGGCTCTTCTCGCGCATGCGCGCCGTCGTCCATCACGGGGGCGCCGGAACGACACACGCCGCTGCGCGAGCGGGCGTGCCGTCGGTTGTCATTCCACTGGCGGCCGATCAGTTCTTTTGGGCCGATCGACTGCATCGACTCGGTGTCGCGCCGAAGGGCCTTCCGCATCGCGACGCGACCGCTTCGGCGCTCCGCACGCGTCTTCGCGAAGCCGACAACGCGGGGATGCGCGCACGCGCTCGCGACATCGGCGAAACGATCAGGAGGGAAACGGGCGCTGCGAACGCGATCGCGCGGATCGATGGGCTGCTGCCGCGGCGAGGAACAGCATGACGCTCGCTATGCCGCGCGTTGCGCCAGCTCCTGCTCGGCGAGCATGACCCAGTAACTTGCGCCGATCGCGAGCACCGCATCGTTGAAATCGTAATGCGGATTGTGGATGTTCGGCGTGTCCTCGCCCTGCCCCGCGCCGAGCCACACGTAGCAGCCCGGCGTTCGCTGCAGCATGAACGCGAAGTCTTCGCTGCCCATCTCCGGCGTCGGATTCGTGTCGACATTGTCTTTGCCGACGACCGACACGGCGGCATGCGCCGCGTGCCGCGTCTCCTCCTCGCTGTTGACGGTTGCGGGATAGCGCCGCTCGTAGCGAAGCGTTGCCCGCATTTCGAACATCGCCGCGACGCCATCGACGAGCGTCTTCATTCGCCGCTCGATCAGGTCCTGCACGTCGGGCTTGAACGTACGCACCGTTCCACGCAGCACGATCGACTCCGGAATGACATTCCACGTATCGCCCGCGTGCACCTGCGTGACGCTGATGACGCCCGCGTCCTGAGGATGCAAATTCCGCGACACGACCGTCTGCAACGCGTTGATCGCGTGCGCCGCGAAAAGCATCGGGTCCTTGCCCTGGTACGCCATCGCCGCATGTGCGCCCTTGCCGGTCGCGACGATCTCGAAGACGTCGTACGCACCCATCAGCGGTCCGGCGCGCATCGCGAACTTGCCTGCGGCAAGCCGCGGCCAGTTGTGCATGCCATAGACGGCACGCATCGGAAAACGATCGAACAGGCCCTCCTCCACCATGACCCGGCCACCGCCCTCGTTTTCCTCGGCCGGCTGGAAGATGAAATAGAGGGTGCCGTCGAAGCTTCGCCGCTTCGCGAGCGCGCTCGCGGCGCCGAGCAGCATCGCCGTGTGGCCGTCGTGGCCGCAGGCGTGCATCCGTCCCGGATTGCGGGATGCGTACGGAACGCCGGATTGCTCGTGAATATGCAACGCATCGAGATCCGCGCGAAGACCGATCGCACGGTTTCCGTTGCCATTGCGCAGCACGCTGACGACGCCGGTCTTCGCAAGCCCCGCATGCACTTCGAGCCCGAGACCGTGCAGTTTCTCGGCGACGAACGTGCTCGTCGCGTCTTCTTCGAATGCTGTTTCGGGATGCGCGTGAAGATGATGGCGCCATTCGCGCATTTGCGTGTCGATGGCCGCGATCTCGGGCACGATGTTCATCGCGAAAGCCTCCACGAACCGTTCTCATCATCGTAACCGATTGTGTCGCGAGCTGAGGATGTCAATGCGTCGTGATGGCACCGCGCCTCCGGTAGAATCGCGCCCGCCAATGCAGACGCGCACCTTCGACCTGCTCGTGATCGGCGGCGGTATCAATGGCGCCGGCATCGCGCGCGATGCCGCCGGTCGCGGTCTCTCGGTGTTGCTCGTCGAGAAAGACGACCTCGCGGCCCACACATCGTCGGCCAGCACCAAGCTGATTCACGGCGGGCTGCGCTACCTCGAACATTACGAATTCCGTCTCGTGGGCGAAGCGCTCGCCGAGCGCGAGGTGCTGCTCCGCATCGCGCCACACCTGATCGAGCCGCTCCTGTTCGTGCTTCCGCACGAGCCGCACCTGCGACCCGGGTGGATGATCCGCGTCGGACTCTTTCTCTACGATCGTCTCGGCGGGCGGATGACGCTGCCGAAGTCGTTCGGCGTGCGGCTCGACCGAACGCGCTACGGTGCGGGCCTCAAATCGCGCTTTCGCAAGGGCTTCGTCTACGCCGATGCGCGCGTCGACGATGCGCGGCTCGTCGTCGTCAACGCCATCGGCGCACGCGCGCACGGCGCCGACATCCGGACGCGTACGCAACTCGTTGCGGCTGTGCGCGAGCAGGGGCTCTGGCGCGCGACGCTCGAAAGCGCCGGCGAGCGCTTCGATGTTTCGGCACGCGCACTGGTCAACGCGGCCGGCCCATGGGTGCGCGATGTTCTGTCGGACCTGGCCAATGTGCATACGACTGCCGGAGTTCGCCATGTCAAGGGCAGCCACATCGTCGTGCCGCGCGTGCACGACGAGCCGCACGCGTACATCCTGCAAAATGCCGACAACCGGATCGTGTTCGTGATTCCGTACCAGCACCACTATTCGCTGATCGGCACGACGGACGTCCCGGTCGAGCGCTACGCGCATCCGGCGATCAGCGACGAGGAGACTTACTACCTGCTGACGCTCGCGAACACGTATCTGGCGAAGCCGCTCGCCGCGTCCGACATCGCCTGGTCGTACAGCGGCGTGCGTCCGCTCTACGACGACGCGACGCGCGACCCGTCGGCGATCACGCGCGATTACGTGCTGGCGCTCGATGCGGAGGAGAAACCGGAGAACGAGCCGCGTGCGCCGGTGCTATCGGTGTTCGGCGGCAAGATCACGACGTATCGCAAGCTCGCCGAGCACGCGCTCGCGCACCTGAAGCCGTTCTTTCCGGCCATGCGCGAATCGTGGACCGGCAAGACGCCGCTGCCGGGTGGGGACCTGCCGAACGGCGATCGCGATGCGTGGCAGGCGGAGCTTTCGCGCCGCTATGCCGGCCTGCCGGCCGAGTTGCTGCGCGCCCTCGCCCGTCGTTACGGTACGCGCGCGTCGACGGTGCTCGGCGATGCGCAAAGTGTTGCCGACCTCGGCGAGGATTTCGGCGCGACGCTTACGGAACGCGAGATTCGTTATCTCGAGCGCGATGAATGGGCAACGACCGCGGATGACATCCTGTGGCGGCGGACCAAGTGCGGGCTTGCAATGAGCGTGGATCAGCGCGCCCGCGTCGCGGCGTTCGTCGGACGATGAGCAACAAGGCGCCGCAACCGCTCGATCGAATGCCAGCTCACGTCAGGCATTCGATTCGTGTCGTGCTGACCGACATCGACGATACGCTCACCACCGACGGCAAGCTCACGTCCGAAGCGTTTGCTGCACTCGAACGTTTGCATGATGCGGGCAGAATCGTCGTGCCGGTCACCGGCCGCCCCGCGGGGTGGTGCGATCACATTGCCCGCATGTGGCCGGTCGATGCTGTCGTCGGCGAGAACGGCGCGTTCTACATGCGCTACGATGCGCCGCGGCGAAAGCTCGTCCGCCGCTTCGTCGCCGACGAGGCCGAGCGCGAGCATATGCGTGCACGTATCGCGGCCATCGGCGAGCGCATCGTCGCCGACGTTCCGGGGAGCGCGCTCGCATCCGATCAGCGCTACCGCGAGACCGATCTCGCGATCGACTATTGCGAGGACGTGCCGCCGTTGTCGCGCGCGGATGTCGATCGGATCGTCGCGCTGATGCAGGCCGAAGGCATGACGGCGAAGATCAGCTCGATCCATGTCAACGGCTGGTTCGGCCGCTACGACAAGCTCGCGACGACGCGACTGCTGCTGCACGAAGCGTTCGCGATCGATGTCGACGCAAAGCGCGACGCTTCCATCTTCGTCGGCGATTCGCCGAACGATGCGCCGATGTTCGCCTTCTTTCCGAACGCAATCGGCGTCGCGAACGTGCGCCGCTTCCTCGACCGGATCGCGATGCCTCCCGCGTGGATTACGCGTAACGAAGCGGGCGCCGGCTTTGCCGAAATCGCCGACGCGCTGCTCGGCGCTTCGTGAAACGCTGCGTCAGGGATGTGGGACGAAGCCGCCGGTAATGGCGCCCGTCACTGCGCCAATGATCAGGCTGAGCAGGATCGCGCATAGCACGACGACGACGGTGTAGCCGAGCGCTTTGTCGGTGGGCGCGCGCATCAGCACGGGCAGCCCGAGATACAGCAGATACAAGCCGTAGAGTCCGAGCAGCGCGGCGACGAAACCCAGCGATGGCAGGATCAGCAGGATCCCTGCGACCCATGCAGGCGTGAAGCTGTACGCGGTGACTTTGAGCGCGCGAAGCGGATCCTTCTGCCCGCCGAAGGTCGGCGCGAGCGCGTCGACGATCATCGCGACGACGAAGACGACGACGAACGTCAGCACGAAATGAACGATCGCCGCGCCGAGTGCAGCGCCAAAGCCGAAGCGGATCGTCCCGAGCAGCGGCACCGGCACGCCGACGAGCACCTGGCCCAGGAACGCCGCGATGACGTCGATCGCCACCAGCGGCGCGACGTAGCGAAGGTAAATGTCCTGCGCGGTGGTCGCTTCGTCGGCGATGACCGGCCACTCGGTTCCTGGCGTCAGGAGGATCGCCTTGACGCGCGCGATCAGGCGGTTCGCGAGCGCCTGCGCATCCGGGATTGCTCCGGGAGAAGCGCCGCTCGTCGTGTACGTCCCCGCCGCGGGCGCCGAGGCAGCGCCCGGCGTGCCCGAAGATGTGTTCCCGCTCCCGGGAGTGGCCGTCGTGCCGCAGTTCGCACAGACCGTGGCACCTTCCGGCATCGGCTGACCGCATGTCGCGCAATGCATCTTGCCTCCCGAACGTCACTCTTTCGACGCGGCGATTGTGCTATGAGGTTGGCAGGCGCGACAACGTGCATCGTCGAATTGGGTCGTTGCGCGCGCGTGCCGAGCGGTTGCTTGGGCAGCGATTGGTAAGTCGAGCGCATGCCAGGCGGTTGTTCGGCCGCTTCACGTAAGTGAGCACACGCTATGGCCGGGGCCGTCACACTGGCGCTACTCGCTGGCGACGGCACTCGACTCGTTCCGACTTCCGACGACCTCTTGTCGGGCCTTGGTCCGGCACTTTCATTCGCCGGAACGCAATTTGCACCATGCGATGCCCCGGTTTCGCAACGAGGCGCCACGAAGCGGCGCGAGAAGCGGCCAAAACAAGGAGGCAGGACATCATGATCCGCTACGGCTTCACGATCCGCACCCGCATGGGCCAGCGCGTCGACAACGTCTCGATCATCGCCGGGTCGCAGCGCGACGCGGAGCGCCGGCTTCGCCAGATGTACGTGCAGTGCGAGATCGTCGAGTGTCGCGAACGGTCGATCCCTCGCCGCTTCGAGCCAACCGGCTTCGCGAACACGATGATCGATCTGATGGGGATCAGCCCGCCCACGATCCAGCATCACGGCTGATCGCGAATTGCCCGCTCTTCGAGGACCGCGCTCGCGACCTAGCCGACTTTTCGTACCGACCCTCCCCGTGTTGTCGTCGCTCATCGACGCACGGTCCGGGAGACGGTCGCGCCACTTCGCTGGCGTATCATCGCCGTCGTTCCCACGCGTTTTCCTTCGATGGCTTCCCCGCTCGACGTCGTGATCCTTGCCGCAGGCCAGGGCAAGCGAATGCATTCGGCATTGCCGAAGGTATTGCATCCCCTCGCGGGAAAGCCCCTCGTTGCGCATGTGCTCGACGCCGCACGCGCCCTTTCGCCGCGCGCGATCGCGCTCGTCGTCGGCTTTGGCGCCGATGTCGTCCAGCGTGCGCTCGCCGCGCCTGATCTGATTTTCGTTCGGCAGGATCCGCCGCGCGGTACCGGTGATGCCGCGCTGCGCGCGCTCGATGCATTGCCGGCGGACGGCGTCACGCTCGTCGGCTTGGGCGACGTTCCACTGGTCGCGTCGGAAGCGCTCGCGAGCGTCGCCGAAATCGCTCAGGCCGGCCGCGTGGGCCTGATGACGGCGCGGGTGCGCGATCCATTTGGCCTCGGTCGCATCGTTCGCGGACCCGCCGGCGACGTGCAGGCGATCGTCGAGGAAACCGATGCGACGCCAGAGCAGCGCGCGCAAAACGAAATCAATACCGGCTTCATCGCCGCGCCGACGCCGTTGCTGGCGCTGTGCCTTTCGCGCCTGACGCCGCATAATGCGCAGGGCGAGTTCTACCTGACCGACATCGTCCGCCTCGCAGTCGCGGAAGGCGTCGGCGTGCAGGCGCACGTGGTCGACGACGAAACGTCGATCCTCGGCGTCAACGACCGCGCGCAACTCGCCTTCGTCGAGCGCATTCTCCAGCGCCGCAAGGCGAATGCGCTGATGCAGGAGGGAACGACCATCGTCGATCCCGATCGCACGGACATTCGCGGCGATCTCGTGTGCGGGCGCGACGTGACGATCGACGTCGGTTGCGTTTTCGAGGGCAGCGTGCATCTCGGCGATCGCGTTGTCATCGGCCCGCATTGCGTGCTGCGCGACGTATCGATCGCCGAAGGCACGCGCGTCGAAGCGTTCTCGCATTTCGATTCCGCGACGATCGGTCCCGATTGCCGGATCGGCCCGTATGCTCGGCTGCGCCCGGGCACGTCGCTTGCTGAAGAGGTGCACATCGGCAATTTCGTCGAGGTGAAGGCAAGCACGCTCGGCGCGCGATCGAAGGCGAATCATCTCGCGTATCTCGGCGACGCGATCGTCGGCGACCGCGTGAACTACGGTGCCGGCTCGATCACGGCGAATTACGATGGCGCGAACAAGCATCGCTCGATCATCGGCGACGATGTGCACGTCGGATCGAATTGCGTGCTCGTCGCGCCGATCACCGTCGGCGCGGGCGCAACGATCGGCGGCGGCAGCACGATCGCCAGGGATGCGCCGGCCGGGCAATTGACGCTCGCACGCGCGAAACAGATCTCGGTCGCGCGCTGGCAGCGACCGCGAAAGAAGGGGTGAACGCATCATGTGCGGCATCGTCGGCGCAACGTCGGATCGCAACGTCGTCCCGATCCTGATCGAAGGGATTCGTCGTCTCGAATACCGCGGCTACGATTCGACCGGGCTCGCGGTCATCAATGGCGGCGCGAGTCCCGTTCTCGAACGGCTGGTGTCGACAGCGCGCGTCGCCGATCTGGCCGCGCAGGCCGATGCGCTGCAGCTTCAGGCGACGACCGGAATTTCGCATACGCGCTGGGCGACGCACGGCGCGCCTACGTCCGACAACGCGCATCCGCATCTGTCGGGCGGCGAGATTGCCGTCGTCCATAACGGAATCATCGAGAACTACGAGGAGTTGCGCGAGCGGCTCAAATCGCGCGGCTATGTATTTCGCACGCAAACCGACACCGAGGTGATCGCGCATCTCGTACATTCGTACTGGCACGACGAGCACGAAGGCGGCGACTTGCTGGCCGCCGTGCGGCGTGCGGTCGCGGAGTTCAGAGGCGCCTACGCGATTGCCGTCATCTCCACGCGCGAGCGCGGCCGCGTGGTGGGCGCGCGACAAGGCAGCCCGCTATTGGTCGGCATTGGCGAGCACGATCACTTCCTCGCGTCCGACGCGTCGGCGCTTCTGCCGGTGACGCGCCGCGTCGCGTATTTGGAGGAAGGCGATGTCGCCGACGTGCGGCGCGATTCGTACGCGATCTTCGATGCGCATGGCGATCGCGTTGCGCGCACCGTCGTCGAAGTGCAGGGAAGCGGCGATGCCGTCGAGCTCGGACCGTACCAGCATTTCATGCAGAAGGAGATTTTCGAGCAGCCGCGCGCCGTCGCCGATACGCTCGAGGATATTTCGACCATTTCGCCGTCGCTGTTCGGGCCGAAGGCTGCGCAGATCCTGCCGCAGGTCGATTCGGTGCTGATCCTCGCGTGCGGGACGAGCTACTACTCGAGTCTGGTCGCCAAGCAGTGGGTGGAGACGCTCGCGAAGATTCCGTGCGCGGTGGAGATCGCGAGCGAATATCGGTATCGTGACAGCGTCCCGCATGACAACGCGCTGGTGGTCGTCGTGTCGCAATCGGGCGAAACGGCCGACACGCTCGCGGCGCTTGTGCACGCGAAAGCGCTCGGCCATCGGAATACGCTCGCGATCTGCAATGTTCCGACGAGCTCGGTGGTGCGGCAAACCGAAATGGTCTTCCTCACACGTGCGGGTACGGAGATCGGCGTCGCGTCGACCAAGGCTTTCACGACACAGCTGGCCGCACAGTTCCTGCTCGCGCTCACGCTCGCGAAGCTGCGTGGGCTTTTGCCGCCCGAGCGTGAGGCCGAATGCATCGATGCGCTGCGCCACATTCCCGCCGCGCTGCGCGGCGCATTGGCGCTTGAGCCGCACCTGATCGGCTGGGCGCAGCACTTCGCGAAGCGCCAGCATGCGCTGTTCCTCGGGCGCGGATTGCACTACCCGATCGCGCTCGAAGGCGCGCTCAAGCTCAAGGAAATCTCCTACATCCACGCCGAGGCGTATCCCGCCGGCGAGCTCAAGCACGGACCGTTGGCACTCGTCGATTCGCAGATGCCGGTCGTCGCGATCGCACCCAACGATGCGCTGCTCGAGAAGCTCAAGTCGAACCTGCAGGAAGTTCGCGCGCGCGGGGGAGAGCTTTTCGTCGTCGCGGATCTGGATTCACATCTGACGCCGGGCGATGGCGTGCATCTGATCCGCGTCGCCGAGCATCGCGGCTTGCTGTCGCCGATCGTGCATGTGGTGCCGCTGCAGCTATTGGCGTATCACACCGCGGTGCTGCGCGGGACCGACGTGGACAAACCGCGCAATTTGGCCAAATCGGTGACGGTGGAGTAAGCGCCGCACAACACGGATTCGAGGCTTACGCTGCTCGAGCGGGCGCGACGGCCCGCGCGGCATACCGACCCGCGCAGCAATTCGAAAGCTCTGGATGACGAGCGCAGGCCGAGGGTTCCCGAGCGCGTGCCGCGCCGGTGGATGCGGCGCTACCCGTCGTTGGCAAACAGCTTGTTCAGCTCCGCCCCCGACGCCGCATCCGCGAAGCCGTCGAAGCGTCCCTCCTCCGCGATCCGCTTCGCCGTCCGGATGAATCCGCCCCAAGCGCTTCGCGCGAGCGCGCCACCGACGCTGATCCGTCGCACGCCGAGCGTTTCGGCCTCGTCGCGCGTGATGTCGCTCGCCCATCCGATCAGCAGGTTCACCGGCTTGGGCGTCACGGCGTCGGCCACCGCGCGAATGTGCTCGCGTGTGCGAATCCCTGGCGCATAGAGGCAATCGGCACCGGCATCCGAATACGCTTTCAGACGGGCAATCGTTTCATCGATGTCGGGACGACCGACGAAGAAGCATTCGGCGCGACCGACGAGCAGCGTATCGCCGCCGCTTTCGTCGATCGCGCGGCGCGCGGCGCGGATACGCTCGACCGCCAGTTCGATCGGATAAAGGGGTGTTGCCTTGTCGCCCGTCGAATCCTCGATCGACAATCCGGCGACGCCGGTGTCGACGGCGAGCCGCACGCTTTCGGCCACGCCCGCAGCATCGCGCGCGAAGCCGCGCTCGAAATCGGCGTTGATCGGTACATCAGTCGCTTCGACGATGTCTCGAAGATGTGCAAGCACCGTGCCGCGATCGAGCGAATTGTCAGCGTGCGCGCGCGACCACGCGAAGCCGGAGCTCGTCGTCGCGAGCGCCTTGAAGCCGAGGCTTTGCAGATAGCGGGCGCTGCCGAGATCCCAGGGATTGGGAATCACGAAGCAGCCCCGCTCGTGCAAGCTGCGGAACGTGCGGCGCTTGTCGGCGACGCCTGGACGTGAAGTGGCGTTCATCGGCGACTCCGCTTGGGGCAATCGTCAAGCATAGCGCACCGCTCCCCGACGAAAGGGATCGCAGGCGGTGAGCGATCCGCTTTCCGCGCGATCTTCCGCGACCTCTCTCAAAGCACCCCGAGCGGCGTCAACGAATGGCCGGGCGTGATCGGCTGGTTGTAGTAACCGACCGTGTTGTTGCCACGCGTCCAGATGGTCTCCGTTCCACCTGCCCCATCGAACGCGAATACCGTGTCGCTCGCAAACGTAAGCACGTTCTCGTCGCTCACGAGGCTGGCGTCCTGTCCGGGACCCGCGCCGACGAGCAGTGCACTGCTGTTGCCGGAGACCGTCGTGTGCGACACGACGAGCTGTGTCGGGCCGCTGCGGCCCGCGAACGAAAAGGCACCGACGTCGTTGCCGGCGAGCACGCTGTTCGTCACGTTGACCTTGCTGCCTGCATCGGCATAGACGCCTACATGGTTGCTCTCGGAGTGAACGGCGTCGAGAACGGCGACGACCTGTCCGCGGGCATAGAAGCCGTCCTGGCCGCTGCCGCGTATCACGCTGTTTCGGATGCGCACGGTCGCCGGACTGGAGACGATCGCGTCGACCCCGTCGTTCGGCATGCCGGCGATCCTGCAATCCTCGATGTTGAGCTCGGCTCCGCTGAACATGATCCCCGTACTGGCATCCGAGAGCGGGACAATCGACAGGTTGCGAAGCGACACGCGGGTCGTCGCACCGTTGATTGCGAGCGCCGTGAAGCTGCCCGTCGATACGAAGCTGCCCACCGCGCCCGGGATAGCGAGAATCGTTACCGATATCGATATGGTCACCGGCGACGTGTTGTAGTTCGCCGAATCGAGAATCCAGATCTCGCCGCCGTCATTGACCGCGCCTAGCGCAGCAGGAAGAAGCCGGCATGGCGCGACGACCGTGCATGGATTCGCATCGCTTCCAGTGGACGACAGGTAGGCACGGAACAGCCCCGCGTCCGCGGGCTGCGCAAACGAAAAGAGAGTCGCGGCGGCGACGACGCCGACGCGCACCGACGTTGCTACGTTCATGGTCACCCCCCTGATTGGGTACGCCGCCAAGGCGGCGCGGGGGCTCATGCTATCGCCGCCGCGCGCGGAATGCGAACGGCGCGGACGAACGACCGTCAGTCGCCCCCGCTTGCGAGCGTCGCCTCGACCTCCAGCCGCTTTCCGCTGCGCAGAATGCCGAGATGCACGCGGTCGCCGATCCTGAAATCGTCGAGGCGGGCTTCCAGGCGCGAAACGCTCGTGACCGGCTTGCCCTCGACGGACACGATCGCGTCGCCCGGGACGATGTAGCCGCCGCGCTCGAGCCGCGCGCCGCGCAAGCCGGCACGCGCTGCCGGCCCGCCGCGATCGACCCTGAGCACGAAGACGCCCTCGACGCCGAGGCGCTGGGACAGCGCGTCGTTGATGTCATCGTCGGTCTCGATGCCAAGCGTTGGCGACGTGTACTTGCCGTGCTCGATCAGCGCGGTGACGACGCGGTTGATCGTATGGATCGGTACGGCAAAGCCGATCCCCGCCGACGCGCCGCTCGGGCTGTAGATCGCGGTGCTCATGCCGATCACGCGCCCCGCACTGTCGAGAAGCGGTCCGCCGGAGTTGCCCGGGTTGATGGCGGCATCGGTCTGGATCAGATGCTCGATCGTGTGTCCTTCGTCCTCGTCGAGCGCGCGATCGAGCGCCGACACGATGCCGGTTGTCAGCGTCCAGTCGAGGCCGAACGGATTGCCGATCGCGTATACGCGCTGGCCGACGCGAAGGTCGCTGCTCGTGCCGATCGGCAGCGCCGGGGGCGGATTCGACGAGACCTTGATACGCAATACCGCGAGGTCGTGGGATTCGCTGGCGCCGATCAGCGTCGCAGGGTAGTCGCGGCCGTCGTTCAACCGAATGCGCGCCGCCGAAGCGCCGGCAATCACGTGGTAATTCGTGATGATCGTGCCGCGATCGTCCCAGACGAAGCCCGATCCGGTGCCGCTCGGAATGCTGCGAACGTTTCGCGTCCACGGATCGCGAACGCTTTGCGACGTCGAGATGTAGACGACCGAGCGCTTCGCCCGCTCGAACACGTCGATCGTGACGAGCTCGTCCGCGGTGAGCGGGCCGCGTGGCGTCACCGTACGCGCCTGCAATGAAGAAGGCAGCGTCGAGAGCATCGCGAGCGCGGCACAGAAGGCGGCGCGAACGACGCAAGGACGACGCACTGAAACGAAAAGCCGAGCCATCACTCCGAAAGGCGATTGTAGCGATCAATTCTAGCGATCGTGGCTGTCCGGCCCGGGATCACCTCGCTAAATCGGCGAAGCAGGAAACGACATCGCTCGCCCTTTCCTCTTCGATCGTCCGGGGCGCGATCGGTGCGCGCCGCTTGCCGTCGAACTCGACGAGCCGCTTCGTGTCGTTGCCATGTGTCCGGCGGTTCGCTCGATGAGCGCGCCGACGCAAAGGCCGTGCCGACCACGCGGCGCGCACGTTGCGTCGATCCTGCGGTCGAACGGAGTGCCGAAGCAACACGGAGGGAACCGATGCAATCCAGGCTCAAGCCGCTCGATGAGCAGGTGATCGCGATCACGGGTGCGTCGAGCGGAATCGGTCTTGCAACCGCTCAGACGGCCGCTCAGGCAGGCGCGACGCTCGTGCTCGCGGCGCGCAGCGAAGCGCGGCTTGCAGAAATTGCCGATGCGATCAACGAGGAGGGCGGCAATGCGATCTACGTCGTCGCCGACGTCGGGCGCTTCGACGACGTGCGCCGGATCGCGGATGCCGCGATCGAGCGCTACGGACGCATCGACACGTGGATCAACGACGCGGGGATCGCGATCTACGGCCGCCTCGACGAGGTGAACGACGCCGACAGCCGCCGCCTTTTCGATACCAACTTCTGGGGCGTCGTCTACGGCTCGCTCGTCGCGCTGCCGCACCTGCGGCGAAACGGCGGCGCGCTCATCAATCTGGGCAGCGAAGTCTCGGATGCGGTGATTCCGCTGCAGGGAATGTATTCGGCCTCCAAGCACGCGGTGAAAGGTTTCACCGACGCGTTGCGCATCGAAGTCGAGGATCTCGACAAGGCGCCCGTTGCGGTGACGCTGATCCAGCCGACCGCGGTCAACACGCCCTATCCGCAGCATGCCCGCAACTACATGGACAAGGAACCGAAGTTGCCGACGCCGCAGATCGATCCGCAACGCGTGGCCAACGCGATCCTGAAGGCAGCGACCGAGCCCACGCGCGACGTCAAGGTCGGCATGATGTCGAAGATCAACACGACGATGGCGAAGATCGCACCGTCGCTCGGCGAAAAGATCGCCGCACGCCAGGCGAGCCGGCAACAGTACGATCAGCCGCCATCGCGCGATCCGGAGGGCGCGCTGTGGCACGCGAGCGGCGGCGGCGACATTTACGGACATCGGCCATCACCATGATGCGGGGTGGCCATTACGAACCTTTGCGGAGGAACCGATGAACAGGATGATCAAACGCATGTCGCCAAGCGCGGTCACGATGATCCGCATGGATCACACGCACGCGCTGATGACGTTCCACAGATATCACGTCGATACGTCGCCGGGTCGCAAGCGGGCGATCGTCGAGACGCTGTCGCTCGCGCTCGACATCCATGCAGCGCTCGAGGAGGAGATCTTCTATCCCGCGATGCGCAGCATCGACCCCGATCTCGTCGACAAGAGCATTCCCGAGCACGGCGAGATGAAGCGACTGATCGGCGAGTTGCACAGGATGCGACCCGAAGACCACGCGTACGACACGACGGTGATGGATCTCATGCGTGAGGTCATTCGCCACGTCGCCGACGAGGAGACGAAAATGCTGCCGGACGCCGAACGCGTGCTCGGCGAGCGACGCCTGTCCGAGCTCGGCGCGCAAATGACGCAACGGCGGATGCAGCTCGCCGCGCCGCGCACGGCGGAGATCGCCGTCAACTCGATTCGATCGTATCCGGGAGCAACGCTCGCGTTCACCGGCATCGTCGCGCTCGGCGGCTTGCTTGCCGCGCGCGCATTCTCGCGGCCGGCGCGTTGGCGCGCGCTCGCCCGTCAAAACCGTATGCGCGCGCTCACCCATGCCTGAACCGCCCGCCACGCATTCGGATGCGAAAATCCCGCGCGCTTCCGTTTCCCGCGAAATCGACGCGCTGCGGGAAGTCGCGCTCGATCACGCGCTCGCCGCGACTTTCCCGGCGAGCGATCCCGTTTCGTTGGCGCAGCCGGGCGGAGGCGCGCGGTCGTTCGCAAATCTCGATCTGGACGCCGCGATCTGACCGCTGCGACGGTCGGAAAAGTTTCAGCGCCCGCGCCGCCGGTTGATTCGCCGCTCGAGCATCCGCAGAAGCGCGTCGATCGCGAAGCCGACTATGCCGATCGCGATCATGCCGCTCATCACGATCGACGTGCTGATATTCGACTGCCCTTTGACGAGCAGATAACCGATCCCGCTCGACGCGACGATCAGCTCGGCGCCGACGAGCGACTGCCAGCCGAGCCCGGCGCTGATGCGCAGCCCCGCGACGATCGAGGGCACCGATGCGGGCAGCAGCACCTCGAGGATCATCCGCGCATGGCTCGCGCCGAGCGTCTGCGCGGCTTCGATCAGCCGCGGCTCGACGTATTTCGCGCCGCGATACGCGTTGATCACGCACGGTGGAAACGCGCCGCTGAAGATGATCAGCACCGGGCCGCCGATCCCCGTGCCGAACCAGAGCGCCGCGAACGGCACCCACGCGATCGGCGCGATGAAGCGCAGCGCGTCGAAAAGCGGCGAGACGATCGCGTCGAGCCAGCGAAACCAGCCCATCAGAAGTCCGAGCGGCACGCCGATCGCGACCGACAGCCCGAATCCGAGCGCGAAGCGACCAAAGCTCGATGCGAGATGCTGCTGCAGCGTGTAGCCGACGAAGGGCGTCTGCGTCAGCGATGCGAACTCTTCGACGACAGCAAGCGGCGTCGGCAGGAATTGCGGTGATACGAGACCCATCGCTGCGACCAGCCACCAGATGCCGAAGAACGCGATGGCGCCGGCCATCGACAGCGCAAGCCAGCGACCGAACGGAAGCGATCGCGACACCGAGATTGCGCTCACCGCTGCGTTCTCCACGGCATCGCCCATCGCTCGATCGTGCCGAGCGCGATCGTCATCGCGGCGCCGGTCATGGCGACCGCCGCCATGCCGACGACGATCATCGCCGGAAAGATGTCGAGCGACGCCTGGTAGAGCACGTGGCCAAGCCCCGCGATCGCGCCGATCAGCTCGGCTGCGACGAGGGTTGTCCAGCAGGCCTGAAGCGACAGGCGAAGGCCCGTGAAGATCATCGGCATTGCGGCCGGAACGAGCACTTCGCGAATGAAGAGCGCGCGCGACACGCCGAGCGTCTGCGCGGCCTCGATCAAATACGGCTCGATCGTGCGCACGCCGGCGTAGCTGTTGATCACCGCCGGAACGAACGCGGCGAACCAGATGATCAGCACCTTCGCCGCGTCGCCCAGTCCGAGCCACACGATCGCGAGCGGAATCCACGCCAGCGGCGGAATCGGGCGGATCAGCAGGAACGCCGGATTGACGAAGGCCTCGAACGCGCGGCTCCAGCCCATCGCCAGGCCGAGCGGAACTCCGACGATCGTCGCCGCGGCAAAACCGAGCAGGACCAGCTTGACGCTGTGCGCGATGTGCTGGTAGAGCCGCGCGTCCCCGTAGCCGGTAATGGTGATCTGCCGAAACGCGTTCCACACCTCGGAGGGCGCGGGGAAGCGGCCGGAACCGATCGTCTGCGTGAGCGTGGTGAGCACGTACCACGCGATGAACAGCATGACGAACGTCGCAACGCCGACCAGGCGGAGGCGGTCGGCTCGCCAGCGGCTGACGTGTGAAAGGCGATGGGCTCTGCCCCCTCTCCCCGCCGGCGGGGAGAGGGGGGGGTTGAGGGGTGCGCCGTTCGCCACCGATCGCCGCACGCTCGTCGGTCGCACCTCAGTCGGCGCGATTCGCGAATGCCTTGAGCTTCGGATCGGCGTCGACCATCTTCATGTATTCGTCGGTGATGAATGCGTTCGCTGCCGGCGCCTTGGGAAAGGTACCGTTCGCCTGCATGAACAGGCCGATCTTCGTGAACCAGTCATCGACCTCCGATTCGCCGCCGGCGGGACGCTTCATGATTTTCAGCTGCTGCGCGAGATCGAACGTCGGCCGCGTCGTGAATTCCTCCTTCATCGACGCCTCGCTGATCGTCACCCCGCCCTGTTCGTAGAACTTCTTCATCATCGCGATCGCCTCGGGCTGATGCGCGTTGAGCCACTTCCATGCGCGAAGGTAAACGGCGAGGTACTTCGCCACCTCCTGAGGATGCTCCTTCGCGTAATCCGCGCGTGCGATCAACGCGCCCGGCACGGCGGCGCCCGCGTCCTTGCCGGAGCAGATCTGCTTCGCGCCTGCCTTCTCCTCCATCGTGTACGTGTTCGGCGCCCACAGACCGCCGAGCGCCGCGTTGCCGCTCGACATCGCGGAGATGACCTCCGCCTGGCCCATGCTCTTGATCGTCACGTCGCTCTTCTGCAAGCCCCATTTGTGGAGGCACGACTGCACGGCATAGTCGCCGGTCGAGTTCGCAGTCAGCACGATCGTCTGGCCCTTGATCGTCTTGGGATTCTTCTCGAAGCCCGGCGCGCTCTTCGCCGTCGCGAGCAGCGCGTTCGCGTCGGACTCGTCGTTGGTGATGCCGATCGTCAGCAGGTTGTAGCGAACCGCGCCGAGCGTCGCCGGCACCGATCCCGCGCCGCCCACGTCCCACGACTTCGATGCGGACGCGGCGATCTGCGGCACGCCGGCCGGGAACGTGCTGAACGTCGGCTTGAGGCCGAGCTCCGCGTACCACCCCTTCTGCTCGGCGACGTAGTACGGCAGCGCCCAATAGAGCGCAGGCTGATAGCTGATTTTGATCTCGGTCAGGTTCTGCGCCTGCGCGCCGATGGCGGCGAAGACGATTGCCGTGCCTGCCGCCAGGGCGGCGATTCGTTTTTTCATTCGGGTTTCCTCCTTCAGGTTGAAAGCGCCGCTTCCTCGGGTTGCTGCTCGCCTCGCAGCATCCGCCAGATGTGGGTACGCAAATGCACGAACGACTCCTGCTCCATCACTTCCTCGGTGCGCTCGTGGCGATCCCAGTGCTCGGCTTCGCGCACGGGCGCGACATCGATGATTTCGCGGATGCGTCCGGGCCGGCGCGTCATGACGACGACACGGTCGGCGAGATAGACCGCTTCCTCGACCGCGTGCGTGATGAACAGCACGGTGCGCGGATTGACGCGCGAAAGCTTGATCAATTCCTCCTGCATCACGACGCGCGTCTGCGCATCGAGCGCGCCGAACGGCTCGTCCATCAGGAGCACGTCCGGATCGAGCACGTAGCTTCGCGCGATCGCGACGCGCTGCTGCATGCCGCCCGAAAGCTGGTGAGGATAAGCCGATTCGTAACCCTGCAGGCCCATCAGCTCGACTTGCCACGCAATTCGCTCGCGCCGTTCTGCCTGCGACAGGCCCTTGCTGCGAAGGCCGAAGTCGATGTTCTCGTGCACGGTTTTCCAGGGGAAGAGCGCGAATTGCTGGAAAACAACCGCGCGGTCGGGTCCCGGCCGCTGCACCGGCTTGCCGCCGACGGTGACCGTTCCCGACGTCGGAAATTCGAGCCCGGCGGCCATGCGCAGGCACGTCGTTTTGCCACAACCGGACGGGCCGACGATCGCGACGAATTCACGATCGCGGACCCGAAACGAAATGCCGTCGAGCGTCAGAAAATCCTTGCCGTCGCGTTCGAAGACACGCGTGACGTTGTCGAAGGCGATGTCGCTCATGGCCGCAGCACGATCTTCGCCGCCGCGGCGCGACCCTCCTGCAGATCGCGAAACGCCGCCGCGCCGTCGGCGAGCGGCCGCTCCTCGACCCAGCCGAGATCGCCGAACGCGCCGTCGTGCAGCGCGCGCGCCGTCGCGCGAAGATCGGCGGTCGAATACGTGTACGTGCCGATCAGCGTGATCTCGGCAAGCGTGAGCTTGCGCATGTCGATCTCGCTCGCCCAGTCCTGAAGACCGATGTGCACGATCACCCCGCCCGGTCGAACGGCGGCCACCGCCGCATTGCGCGTCGCCTTGGCGCCGACCGCGTCGACGACGAGATGGAATGCGTTGGCTTCCGGCGTGGATTCGAGCGGATCGTAGACATCGCCGTGCGTCGCGCAACGAAGCGTTTGCCGCCGAAGAGCATTCGTCTCTGCAACGGCGATGCGGCGTGCGCCCTGATGCGCGAGCAAGAGCGTCGCGAGCATGCCGATGGCGCCGCCGCCGAGCACGAGCACGCTGCAATCGACGAGCGGCCGCACCAGCGCGCGGCTTGCGAGCTGCAACGCATGCCACGCCGTCGCCGCGGGCTCGGTGAGCGCAGCCTCTCGCGCGCCCATGCCTTCGGGCAGATCGATCACGCTCCTTCGCGCCGTCGTCATCCATTCTGCGAACGCGCCCGCGCGGGTCATGCCGATCATCGTGCGATCGATGCACAGATTGTCGCGACCGTGCACGCAATAGTCGCAGACGCCGCACACGATCAGCGGATTCACCGTCACGCGTCGCCCCGCGCCTTCACCCTCGGCGATCACACCGGCCAGTTCGTGGCCGAGGATCATCGGCGGCACGCGACGCGGATCGTGTCCGTGGTACGCGTGCATGTCGGAGCCGCAGATGCCGACCGCCTCGATGCGAATCAGCACTTCGCCAGACTCGCGGACGGGCGCCGGCTCGTCGCGATAGACGACTTCGTTCGGCGCCGTGTAGACGAGCGCCTTCATCGTCGCAGAAGCGCTGGCCGTACTCATCCCGCCGAGAAACCGCCGTCGACGAAGATCGTCTGGCCGGTCACGTAATCGGACGCGCGGCTCGCGAGGTAGAGCGCCGTGCCGGCGAGGTCGGCCAGCTCGCCGTTTCGCCCGATGAACGTGCGTGCCGCGTTCGCCTGCCATTTGACCGGGTCGGATGCGACCGGCGCGGTGAGCGGTGTCGCGAAGAAGCCGGGCGCGATCGCATTCGCGTTGACGCCGCTGCGCGACCACGCCTCGGCCTGCGCCCGCGTCAGTTGCACGATGCCACCCTTCGACGCGCCGTACGCGCCGCTGTTCGCGAACGCGCTCACCGACTGCAGCGATGCGATGTTGATGATGCGCCCCCAGCCGCACGCGATCATCGCGGGAGCGAGACGCTGCGAAAGGAAGAATGGCGCTTCGAGATTGATGCGCATCGTACGATCCCAGTCGTCGGCGCTGAGATCGAGCATCGGCTTTCGAATGTTGATGCCGGCGGAATTGACGAGGATGTCCGGTGCGCCGAACGCCTGCGGTGCAGCATCGGCGCAGCACTCGATGCCGTCGCGGCGCGCGAGGTCGCAGGCAATGGCCGCCGCATCGCCACCCGCCGCCACGATCTCCGCGCGTGTTGCGGCGAGATCCTCCTCGCGTCGCGCGACCAATACGACGCGCGCACCGGCTTCGGCAAGCGTCATCGCGATCGCGCGACCGATCCCGGAGCTCGCTCCCGTGACGAGCGCGACGCGTCCATCCAGGGAGAACAGCGACAGGACGCTCATCGCCGGGCGACGTTCGAGCTAACGAGCATGCCAGCTCACTTCGACTCGGCGTCCATCCGGATCGGCAAGATAGAACGCCGCGTATTCACCGCGCTCCGCGACCAGGTCCCGAACAATGTGCGCGTTCGAATCGGTTGCTTTCCGATAGAGCGCCAATACGTCCGCCTCCGAGTCGAGGCAGAAGCCGAGATGGAACCAGTCGGGGAGCGCCGCATGGCTGTCTTCCGGTTCGAGGGCGATCAGGAAGCCGGCGGCGTCGCGCAGAAAGACGCCCTGCCCGTGATCGCGCTCCTTGCGAAATCCGAAATAGCGCTCGTAGAACGCCTGGGTGGCCGCGACGCTCGTGGCCGCGAGATGCACATGATTGAGCGTCATGTCGTCACCGGCGCGCCGCGATCGAAGCGTTCGCCGGCGAAGTACTTGTCGAGACGATCGTCGGCGGTGCGTGCATGCGCTTCCATGCCTTCCAGACGCGAGATGCGCGCGCTTACCTGCGCTATGTCCTTCGCCGCATCGCGCGTCATGCGCTGCCAGGTGAGCGGCTTCATGAACTTGTGCACGGACAGTCCGGCGGAGTAGCGCGCCGCGCCCTTCGTCGGCAGGATGTGGTTCGGACCCGATGCCTTGTCGCCGAACGCGACCGTCGTCTCCTCGCCGAGGAACAGTGAACCGTAGCACGTGAGCCGTGCGAGCCACCCGTCGAGCTCGCGTGCGTGCACTTCGAGGTGTTCGGGCGCATGGCGATCCGATATGGCCGCCACTTCCTCGCGCGTGTCGCAAAGCACGACCTCGCCGTAGTTGCGCCATGCCGCACCGGCCGCGTCGCGCGCAGTTGGCGGGAGACGATCGATCAACGCCGGCACGCGACGAATGACCTCTTCGGCAAGCGATCGCGTCGTCGTGAAAAGCCACGCGGGCGATTCGTGGCCGTGCTCGGCCTGCCCGACGAGATCCGACGCGACGATCGCCGGGTCGGCGCTGTCGTCGGCGATGACGGCGATTTCCGAAGGCCCCGCGAAGACGTCGATGCCGACCTTGCCGAACAAAAGGCGCTTCGCTTCGGCGACGAACTTGTTGCCCGGTCCGACGACGATGTCCGCGGGCTTGCCGGTGAAAAGGCCGTACGCCATCGCGGCGATCGCCTGCACGCCGCCGAGCGTCATGACGACATCGGCGCCGGCGACGTTCATAGCGTAGAGCACCTCGGGATGAACCCCTTCGCCGCGATACGGCGTCGAGCACGCGACGACGGTCGGCACGCCGGCCGCCTTCGCTGTCGCGATGCTCATGTACGCGGAAGCGATGTGCGCGTATCGACCGGTCGGCACGTAGCAGCCGGCGACGTTGATGGGAACGAGCCGCTGTCCCGCGATCAGCCCCGGCTGGATCTCGCAGTCGAACTCGCGGATCGATTCGCGCTGCGCGTCCGCGAAGCGGCGCACGCGCTCGGTCGCGAATTCGATGTCACGCTTGACCGATGCCGGGATGTCGCGCGTGCGGCGTTCGAGCTCGTCGCGGGACACCACGATTTCGCCGGTCCAGCCGTCGAGCTTCGCCGCGTACTCGCGCACCGCCTTCTCGCCGCGTGATTCGATGTCCGCGAGCATGTCGGCGGCGACCTTCATTGCCGTCACCGATTCGGTTTCCGGCGTCTTCGTCGCCCTCTTCAGATATTCGATGGCCATCGTTGCGGCGCTCTCCGCGCCTCGCGGACGCGAGCCTTCGATCGTACCGCAAGTCCGGCTCAGCCCTTGACCGCGCCCGCGGTGATCGCGTCGACCAGATGCCGCTCGAGCAACGAATAAAGCACCATCACCGGCAGCGCCGCGACGAGCGCCGCGGCCATCAGCTCGTTCCACTGCACGACTACGCGATCATAGCCAAGGCAGCGAGCGCATTGATCGAGCGCGGCCACCGGCATCTCCTGTGCATCGTGCGCTATCCGACGCTCGTCACGACGCGGCTTCCCGGCGTTGCACGCGCACGTGTGCGCGCGAGTCAGGTGACGAAGCGTTCAATGCGCCGATGCGCAGACGGCGGTCATCGGGAGCAACAGCGCGAAAGCGCTTGCGTCAACTTTCGCGACGGCGCGAGCGTGCGCAGCTCGTGGCCGATCTCGTGCTGCGCGAATCCGTCGCCGCGCCTCGAACGCCCGCGCGGCGATCGCGAAAGACTACTTCTTGGCCTTCGGGGTAAAGAGCTTGCACCACCCATCCGGGTTGATGTTGCCGTCGACAACCATGCACGAATGAGGCGGCTGGAAGAAGTTGCAATCGGCGCATTTCTGCCCATTGTTGGGCGTCTCCTGATACGCGACCGCGCTCTGCGGCGTCTTCTGCGCGCGGGCGCGTTCGCTCGGAATCAGCGTCGCAGCGAGCGTGCCGCCCGCGAAGAGCGCGGCGCCCTTGAGCAACGAGCGTCGATTCGGGTTCGTTGGATCGTTCATCGTCGACTGCCTCCTCGAATGAAGGCCACGCGTGCTTTCAAGGAAGCTCTCGCGGGCGGGAGTGACTTTTTGGACGAGTCCGCGCGAGCGCTGTCGCTCCGGACTCGTTGAAAGGGACCGCTGCGCGGCGGAAGCGTTCGGCGGAGAACGGTCGAATGTCGAGAAACGGGGTCCGCCCGCTGATGAGGTCTGCAATGATCTCGCCCGTCGGCGCCGCGCCTGTGAGGCCGACGTGGCCGTGGCCGAATGCGAGCCACGCGTTCGACGCGCGCAGTGCCCTGCCGATGACGGGCATCGAATCGGGCAGCGACGGCCGATGCCCCATCCAGCGCGACACGCTTGCACCGCGAAGACCGGGCAGGAGGCGCTGAGCCTTTTCGAGCAACGCGTCCGCGCGCGCGAAATCGGGTGGCGCGTCGAGACCGGCGAGCTCGACGGTGCCTGCGATCCGAAGGCCCTCTTCCATCGGCGTCGCGAAATACTTGTCTTCGGCCGAGGCGATCGGGACGTGCGGCGCAATGCTCGGCGCGGTCAGCGTCACGTGGTAGCCGCGCTCGGTTTCGAGCGGAACGTCGGCGCCGAGTTGCTTTGACAGTGCATTCGAATGCACGCCTGCGGCAATGACAACGACATCGACGGCGATCGGATCGGCGTTCGTCAGCACGCGCACCACCTTGCCGTCCGCGACGTCGAATCCCGTTGCATTCGCGGTGACGAACGTTGCGTCGCCTTCGCGCAATCGTGCGGCGAGCGCTCGCGACAAGCGCAACGGATTCGGACAATGCCCCTGCTCCGGCAGGCGCACGAGATGCGTCACGCGCCGCGAAAGCGTCGGCTCGAACTCGCGAATCGCGGGACCGCTCAGCACCTCGAGGACCACGCCGTGCCGGCGCCGAATGTCGCGTCCGAGCGCGTCGCCATTGAAAGCCTTTTCGCTTTCGTACGCAAACGCATAGCCATGCTGGACGATCAGCTCCGGAACGCCGGCGCGTGCGGCGAGCGGGCGCCATTTGTCGAGCGTCACCGCCAAGAGACCGTGCAATGCGCCGGCGATCGCTTCGACGCGCGGCATCGCGCTCGCGCGCTGGAATTGCCATAACCAGGGTGCGATTCTCGGCACGTAGCGCATCGGAATGTGCAGCGGTCCGGCCGGATCGAGGAGCCACGCCGGCACCTTCTTCCACATCCCGGGTAAGCCGAGTGGCACGAACGAGCTTCGGCTGAAGCAACCTGCGTTGCCGAACGAGCAGTATTCGCCCGGCGGCCGCGGATCGATCAGCGTGACCGGATGCCCGCGCATCTGCAGATAGCTCGCGCACGCGAGACCGACGACGCCCGCGCCGACGATGGCGACATGTTCCTCCATGATCGACGTGTATTTTGCCCGGCGCGGAGTTTCCGCCCGACCCCCGGTGTCAAAAACGCTTCATTGCACCGAGGAGTTCCCCATGTCGATCCAGGCGATCAATCCGGCAACCGGCGAACCGATCGCGACCTACGACGAGATGACGCCGAGCGATGTCGAGGCCATCGTCGAATCGGTCCACGAGGCGTTCGTCGAATGGCGCCGTGCGTCATACGCGGAACGGACGCAACCGATGCGCAATGCGGCCGCGATCCTGCGACGCGACGCGCGCGATCTCGCGCACCTGATGGCGTGCGAGATGGGCAAGCCCGTTCGCGATGGCATCGCCGAAACGCAGAAATGCGCGACGACCTGCGACTACTTCGCCGACAATGCCCAGAAATTTCTCGCGCGCGAAGCGGTCGACGCCGGCGCGCGCAAGAGCTTCGTCGCGTTTGCTCCGCTCGGCGTGGTGCTCGCGGTCATGCCGTGGAATTTTCCGTTCTGGCAGGTATTCCGCTTCGCGGCGCCGGGCCTGATGGCCGGCAACGCGGCGGTTCTGAAGCACGCGTCGAACGTCCCTGGCTGCGCGCTTGCGATCGAGCAGATCTTTCGCGACGCCGGATTTCCGCGGAATCTGTTTCGCACGCTGATGATCGGCAGCAAGGCGGTCGACGCCGTGATTGCTCATCCTCGCCTGCGCGCGGTGACGCTGACAGGCAGCTCGGATGCGGGACGCGCGGTCGCTGCAAAGGCCGGCCAGCTTCTCAAGAAAACTGTCCTCGAGCTCGGCGGGAGCGATCCCTATCTCGTGCTCGACGATGCCGATCTCGATGTCGCCGCCGAGGTCTGCACCAAGGCGCGGCTCGTGAATTCCGGCCAGAGTTGCATCGCGGGCAAGCGCTTCATCGTCGTGTCGAGCGTGCGCCGCGAATTCGAGCAGCGGTTCATCGCGAAGATGGCGGCAGCGAAGATGGGCGATCCGCTGGACGAGACGACGGAGATCGGTCCGCAGGCACGACGCGATCTTCGCGACACGCTGCAACGGCAGGTCGATCAGAGCATCGCAAGGGGGGCGAAACGCCTCCTCGGCGGAACGATTCCCGACGGCCCGGGCGCGTTCTATCCGCCGAGCGTGTTGACCGACGTCCGCCCCGGCATGCCCGCGTTCGACGAGGAGGTGTTCGGCCCGATCGCCGCGATCGTTCCCGTTCGCGACGAGGCGGAAGCGATCGCGATGGCGAATCGGTCGTCGTTCGGCCTGGGTGGCGGCGTGATTACGCGCGACCTCGCACGCGGCGAGCGGATCGCGGCAGAAGCGATCGAATGCGGCTGCGTGTTCGTGAACGACGCCGTGCGCTCCGATCCGCGTCTCCCGTTCGGCGGCATCAAGGAGAGCGGTTACGGCCGGGAGCTCTCGAGCTTCGGCATCCGCGAGTTCGTCAACATCAAGACCGTCCATGTCGCCTGATCCGGCTTGACGTGCAAGGCCGCCGCAAGTAGCGTCCGGGGCTGCGTCCGCAGACGCGTTACGGATGCGAGCCACGCTTCGGGGAGGAACAGCTTTCATGCACTTGCGATTCGCGCTCGCATGCGTGTTCGGCGCGCTTCTTCTGGTTGGCGAGCGCGTGCAGGCAGCGGCCGATTCCGCCAAGGTCCTGCACATCGCGCTGCCGCGCGCCGAGACCGGGTTCGATCCGGCACAGGCCAACGAAATCTATTCGGGCGCGGTGATCGCGGCGATCATGGAGCCGCTCCTGACGTTCGATTATCTGGCGCGACCGGTGAAGCTCGCGCCGCTGACCGCCGAAGCGCTGCCGAGCGTTTCGGATGCGGGCAAGCGCTACACCTTCAAGCTGCGCAAGGGCATCTACTTCGCGAACGACCCGGCGTTCAAAGGCAAACGGCGCGAGCTGACCGCGGCCGACTACGCGTACGCGATCAAGCGTCTCGTCGATCCGAAGAACCGTTCGCCGAACGCGTTCTATGTCGAAGGCAAGATCGTGGGCCTCGATGCGCTCGCAGCGAAGGCCACGCAGAGCGGCGATCGCTTCGACTACGCGGCTCATGTTGCCGGTCTCGAAACGCCCGATCGCTACACGCTTCGCATCACGCTTACGCATGGCGACTACACGTTCGGGCAGGTGATGGCGCTACCCGCGCTCTCGGCGGTGGCGCACGAAGTCGTCGAAGCGTATCCCGGCGACATGGCTGCGCATCCGGTCGGCACGGGGCCGTACGCGCTGAAGGAATGGGTGCGCGCCTCGAAGATGGTGCTTGTTGCCAATCCCGGCTATCGCGGGTTCGTCTGGGATTTCGATCCGGGGAACGATCCGACCGACAAGGCGATCGCAGCGCGGATGCGGGGATTGCACATGCCGCGGATCGGCACGATCGACATCAGCGTGATGGAGGAGCCGCAATCGAACTGGCTCGCGTTCGAGCGCGGGGAGCTCGATCTTTTGAATCTTCCGAGCACGTTTGCGCCGGTCGCGCTGCCGCACGGCAAGCTCGCGCCCGACCTTGCGAAGAAGGGCGTGACGCTGTCGCGCATTCTGCTGCCGGCGATCAACTACACGGCGTTCAACATGCGCGACCCGATCGTCGGCGGCTTCGGAAACGAGAAGCTCGCGCTGCGCCGCGCGATCGTGATGGCGTATGACACCGAGGCCGAGATCGAGATCATTCGCAAGGGCCAGGCCGAGGCGCTGTCGATGCCGATCCCGCCCGGCGTCGTCGGATTCGATCCGCGCTATCGCCGGGGCATCAAATACGATCCGAACGCGGCGAATGCATTGCTCGATCGCTTCGGCTACAAGAAAGGCGCCGACGGATATCGGCGGCTCCCCGACGGCAAGGCGCTTACACTGCGCTACGCGAGCCAAACGGATGCGCTTGCGCGCGAGTTCGACGAGCTTTGGCAAAAGGCGATGAGCTCGATCGGCATCCGGCTGTCGATCGAGAAAGGCAAGTTCAGCGATCAGATCCGCGAGGCGATCGCGTGCCATCACCAGATGTGGAGCTACGGCTGGATCGCCGATTATCCCGACGGTGACAACTTCATGCAGCTTCTCTACGGCGGCAACGTCGGGCAGAGCAACGTCGCATGCTACAAATCGCCGACCTACGACGCGCTCTACGAGAAGTCGCGGTTGATGCCCGATTTGCCGGATCGCACGCGGCTCTTCGAGCAGATGGCGCGTCAGTTCGAGACCGATTCACCCTGGCGGCTGGGAACGGCGCCCTTTCAGAACACGCTCGTGCAGCCGCGCGTGATTGGCTACAAGGCGCACCCGGTGCTGTTGGCCGACTGGCGGTACATCGATATCGATACGAAACCAAAGTAGGGCCAGAGACGAAACTCCAATCGTATCGTGCAGTCCGCGGCCCAGCGGATGAGTTTCGTCTCTGACCCTAAACCGGCTACGCGGCAGTCTCGTCTCCGACCCTATTTTGGGTTTGCCGATTCTGTCCTAGGATCATCTTCGCTCCGCGCTCGCCGATCATCAGCGACGCGGCGTTGGTGTTCGCCGACGTGACGCTCGGCATCACCGACGCATCGATCACGCGCAGTCCTTGAACGCCGCGCACGCGTAGCTGCGCATCGACGACCGCATCGACATCGTTCGCATCGCCCATCCGGCACGTGCCGACGCAATGGAAGACGGTGCCGCCCGCGCGGCGCGCGAAATCGAGCAGATCCTTGTCGTGCTTCGCATCGGCGCCGGGCAGCACTTCGAGATCGTAGAGATCGCGGAACGACGGCTGCCGATAGATCTCGCGCAGCATGCGAATGCCCGCGACGATCGTCTTGCGATCGACGTCCGCGTCGAGATAGCGCGGCTCGATCGTGGGCGCCTGCGCGGGATCGGTCGAGCGAATGGCGATGCGTCCGCGCGATGCGGGATGGCACTGCCACACCGCCGCGGTGAAGCCAGGATAGGAATGCAGCGGATCGCCGGGCTTGTCCACCGAAAGCGGCATCACGTTGAATTGCACGTCGGGACGCCGGTCACGCGCATGTTCGGTGCACCCGGCGCCGCCCACCTGTCCCGCGCCGACGGTCAGCGGACCGGAGCGGCGAAACAGCCACTGCGCGCCCATGCCGGCAAGCTTCAACGGATTTCGCACGGCGTCGTTCAGCGACGCGCGCTTGCGAAGCCGCACGATCGTTCGCGCCTGGTAATGATCCTGCAGGTTCTCGCCGACGCCGCGAAGATCGGCGACGACCGCGATGCCGAGACCACGCAACAAGTCGCCGGGTCCCACACCGGAAAGCTGGAGAAGCTGCGGCGACTGGATCGCCCCGGCCGCGACGATGACTTCGCGCGCGGCATTCACGTCATGTGTCGCGCCGTCATGACGATATTCGACGCCCATCGCACGCGTTCCGTGGAACACGACGCGCGTTGCGAACGCGTGCGTACGGATCGCGAGATTTCGTCGCCCGTGCGCCGGCCGCAGGAATGCGACGGCCGCGCTTTGCCGCCAGCCGTTGTCGATGCTCAACTGATACGCGCCGACACCATACGTCGAGGCGCCGTTGAAATCGGGGTTGCGCGGCAAGCCGAATTCGACGCCGGCTTCGACCCAGGCGTCGCAATACGGATGATCGTTGCGCAAATTGCACACGCCGAGCTCGCCCGACGCGCCGTGGTGCGCGCTCGCGCCGCCCGCGTAGTGCTCGATGCGCTTGAAGTCGGGCAACACGTCGATGTAGCGCCAACCGCGCGCCCCGCGCGCCGCCCAGTTGTCGAAATCCTCGTGCTGCCCGCGGATGAAGATGAGGCCGTTGATCGACGACGAGCCGCCGATCACGCGCCCGCGCGGCCAGACGATGTTGCGGCCGGCAGTGCCTTCGGATGGAACGGTATCGAAGAGACGCGCGAAGCGGGGGTCGTACATCGTGCGGAAATAGCCGACGGGCAGATGGATCCAGAAATTGCGATCCGACCCGCCGGCTTCGAGCAGCAGGACGCGCGTGCGGGGATCGGCCGAAAGCCGGTTCGCGAGCACGCAGCCCGCCGAACCGGCGCCGACGATCACATAGTCGTACGCATCGGAAGCCTCCGCCATCGACCTACGCTCTGATCGTTTCGAGGTAGAGCTTCGGATCGAAGTACTTCGACGCGGGCACCGGGTTCTGGATGCCGCCGAAGCGCACGAAGAAGTCGGTCACCTGCTGCAGCCACTTCGTCACCGTTCCGTCGGCGTAGAGCTTCGTCCAGTCCTTCGACGCGAACATCTTCTGCGCCTTGTACTGCTCCTTCAAGTCGGAGAGCGGCACCTCCTTGTAGTGATTCTTCTGCAGGGCATCGAGCGCGGCCTCGGCGTTGGCGATCATGTGGTCGTTCGCTTCCGCCCAGGCGCGAATGATGTTCGCGCAGGTCGCCTTGTTCTTGTCGTAGAAATCCTCGCGCGTCGCCCACCCGCCGACGATCGCAGCCTGCGGGTAGTAGGCCGACGCGTCGGCAAGCATCTTGGCGTCCTTCACCTTCTCCTTGACGGGGATGTTGAACGGCACCCACAAGGCGACGGCGGGGACCGCGCCCGAAATGAACGAGGTCACCGCCTCGGACATCCGCTGGTTGACGATCTCCACGTCCTTGGGATCGATATGGTTCGCGCGAAGCGCGGTGTCGAGGAACACGTGCGCGGTCGTGCCGGTCGTCGTCGAGATCTTCTTGCCCTTGAGATCGGCGAAGCTCTTGATTTGATCGCTGTGCACCCACAGTTGCGCGGTCGCGAACTCGACGTCGTTGACGAGGAACATCTTGCCCTGTCCGCGTGCCGGAAAATTCGAGATCACGGCGCCGGTGACGAGCATCTCGATGCTGCCGCCAATCATCGCCTGGAAGAGCTCGAGGCCCGTCGTGAACTGCACGAGGTCGAGCTCGACGTTGTGCTTCGCGAAGTTGCCGCGATCGATGCCGGTCCAGATCTGGCCGTCGACCGCCAGCGTATGCAAATAGCCGACCTTCACTTTGCTTCGCGCCTGCGCGATCGCGGGTGCGCCGCGCACGCCGACGGCGGCCGCGACGCCGATCGCCGTGGCCGATTGCATGAACCGTCTGCGATTCGTTGTCATGCCTCTCCTCCTTTCGTTGTGGAAAACCAAATAGGGTCAGACACGGCTTTCGCGCGGCACCGACGAGTAGATCAATTCGGCGCCGCGAAAGTCGGATCTGACCCTGCCATGCGCGCCTGCGCGGCGTACTCCTTCATCACCAGCGCCCGAATATGCGAGCGCAGGTCGTTGAACTCGCGCGTCTCGTGCAATGACTCCGTGCGCGGATAGGGAAACGGGACCGAGATCTCCTCGCGGATGCGGGTCGGGCGGGCGCTCATCACGACGATTCGCGACGCGAGATAGATCGCCTCCTCGACCGAATGCGTGATCAGCATCACGGTCTTGCCTTCGGTCGCGAGCACTTCGAGCAGCAGGTCCTGCATCGCGTTTCGCGTTTGCGCGTCGAGCGCGCCGAACGGCTCGTCCATCAGCAGGAACTGCGGCCGCACCGCATACGCCCGCGCGAGTGCCAGTCGCTGGCGCATGCCGCCGGAAAGCATCTTCGGCCACGCGTCGGCGAAGTCGCTGAGGCCCATCAGCTTCATGTAGCGATCGCAGACGCGCTCGCGCTCCTGGGTGTCGACATGATTTGCCGCCAACGTCAACCCGAACGCGATGTTCTGGCGAACGGTGAGCCACGGAAAGACGCCATAATCCTGGAAAATGACGCCGCGGTCGGGGCCCGGGCCGTTGATCGTGCGTCCGTCGAGCAGCACGCGGCCGCGCGTCGGCGCGACGAACCCCGCGACCATGTTCATCATCGTCGTCTTGCCGCAACCCGACGGGCCGATGACGGCGACGAAATCGCCGTCGCCGATCGCGTAAGAGACGTCGTCGGCCACGCGAAGGCGTCCATGCTTCGACGGAAACTCCATCGAGACATGATCGAAGACGATGCGAGGCTGGGCGATCATTTGTAGACGAGATGACCGGCGGAGCGGGCCGTGTGCACCGCATCCCTCACGCAATGCGCTCCTGCCACGCGACCAACCTCCGCGCGACCGCTCTCAGGATCAAATCCATCGCGAGCGCTATCAAGCCGATGCAAATGATCCCGACGTAGATGATGTCGAGCTGGAAGAATGACGACGCGTTCTGGATCAATGCGCCCAAACCTTGCTGTGCGGCGATCAGCTCCGACGCGACGAGCGTCGCCCACGCCACGCCGAGCGCGACGCGAAGCGCCGTCAGAAGATGCGGCACGGTCAGCGGGACGATCACCTTGCGGAAGATCTCCGCATCCGTCGCGCCGAGCGTCTTCGACACGCGTACGTAGATCGGGCTGATCTGCGCGATCCCCTCGTACATCACGATCACGCCCGCGAAGAACGACGCATAGAACAAGACCACGATCTTGGCGACCTCGCCGATCCCGAAGTAGACGATCACGAGCGGGATCAGCGCGATCGGCGGCAGCGCGCGGAAGAAGTTCATCAGCGGATCGATGAACGCGCGCACGCCGCGATACCAGCCGAGCACGAACCCGGCAGGCACCGCGAGTGCGATGCCGAGCGCAACGCCGGCAATGACGCGTCCGGTCGACATCGCGATATCAACCGGCAGGCGCCCGCTCGACATCAGCCGCCAGAACCGCTCGGCAACCGCCGCGGGCGTTGGCACCAGCGACGGGTTGATGAACCCCGAATAGGCAATCGCATACCAGATGCCGATGACGAGGAGCCACGGCAGGGCGATCAGGACGATGTGGCGAATTACGGCCGTCGTTGCGCGTCCCCCCATCCGCGACGAAGACGCGGAAGATGGCAGGCGGGCGCGCGTTGCGGACGATGCGCTCGCATGAACAGGCTGCGACGGCGTGCTCGATTGCATGCGGAAGAGGTCAAAGGTACTATAGATGGAACCTTATGCACAAGCGTCGAGCAGACGGCGGGGCGGCGCTCTTCCGCGACAGCCCGGTGCCGCGGTACGCGCAGCTCGCTGACGTTTTCCGGCAGCGCATCGCGCGCAATCACTGGCCGACGGGCACGAGGCTGCCCACGCTCGAGGCGCTGATGGCCGAGTTCGACGTCGCGCGCGTCACGGTGCGCCAGGCGATGGAGCTCCTCGCGCGCGATGGCCTCGTCTCCGCCGAGCGCGGCCGCGGCACGTTCGTCACCGCGCAGCCAATGCGCGACAAGCGTCTCGTGCTCGAGACGAGCCTGCAGGCGCTCGCCGACGTTTACCGCGACGACACGCCGAACCTGACGCTGATCGAGGAAGCCGCCGCATCGCCGCGCCTCTTTCCCGAAGACGGCAAGCCGGCGCCACGTTATCGCTTCATGCGGCGCGTCCACTCCCGTCAAGGGGAGCCGTACTGCGTGATCTCGATCTACCTGGACGAGCGCGTATTCCGGATGGCGCCGCGGCGCTTTCGTCGCGAGACCGTCGTGCCGCTTCTGCTCGACCTTCCGCGCGTTTCGGTCGCGCAGGCGTGGCAGACGCTCGAGATCGGCACCGCCGACGTGCTCGTCGCCCGGCATCTCGGCATCCATGTGAACGCACCCGTGGCGGAAGTGCGCCGCATTTGCCGGGCGAAGGATGAAACGGTGATTTACCTCGGTGAAGTGACTTATCGCGGCGATTACATCCATCTGACGATGGATCTCAAGCCCTGACGAGCGCGCGTGGCGAATATTCGCCTCCCGATCTCTGCGACGCCTGGATCGGGCAAAATCGAAGGCTCGCTTTTTTTCGCGGCCCACCATGGCGGACGACGGCTACCTGCGGTTTCCGAGCATTCGCGACGACGTGATCGTTTTCATTTGCGACGACGACGTCTGGCGTGTCGATGCGCAAGGCGGCATCGCGCGGCGCCTTACGGCCGGCCTGGGTGAGCCGTCGACGCCGGTCCTGTCGCCTGACGGTCGGTGGATCGCGTTCGTCGGTCGCGACGAGCAGCATCCCGAGGTCTACCTGATGTCGTCGGAAGGCGGGCCTGCGCGACGCATGACCTGGCTCGGCCCCGACGTCATCGTGCGCGGCTTCACCCCCGAAGGCCGGATCCTGTTCGTGTCCACGTACGGGCAGCCGTTCTTCCGTAACTACCGCGCGTTCACGCTGCCGGTCGACGGCGGCATGCCCGAGCTGATTCCGCTCGGGCAGGTGAACCATCTCGCGTACGGCCCCGGCAACGCGAAGGTGATCGGACGAAACACCGCCGACCCCGCGCGCTGGAAGCGCTATCGCGGCGGCACGGCGGGTCATCTGTGGATCGATGCGACGGGCAGCGGCGAATTCCGCCGCATGCGCGAGCTCGCGGGCAACATCACGTCCCCGATGTGGGTGGGCGACCGGATCTATTTCCTGTCCGATGCCGAAGGCGTCGGCAATCTCTATTCGTGCCGTCCCGACGGTTCAGATCAGCGGCGCCACACCGATCACGACGACTTCTATGCGCGAAACGCGCAAACCGATGGTCGACGCATCGTCTATCAATGCGGCGCCGAGATCTGGCGCTTCGACCCGGCGCATGATCGCGCGACGCGCGTCCCGGTCACCGTGCCGTCGTCGCGCACGCAGGCGGCGCGGCGCTTCGTCGATGCCGCTGACAATCTCGCCGATTTTCGCGTTCATCCCGCGGGGCATAGCCTCGCGATCGAGACGCGCGGAAAGCTCTTCACGTTCGCGCTGTGGGAGGGTGCAGTGCGCCAGCACGGCGTTGCCGACGGCGTTCGCTATCGCTACGGACAATGGCTCGCCGACGGGAAGACGCTCGTCGCCGTCAGCGACGAAACGCGCGAGGAGCGGATCGTCGTGTTCGAAAACGGTGGACAGAAGACGATGCCATGGGACATCGGCCGCGTCGTCGCGATGCGCGCAGCACCCACGGGCCGCCGGATCGCGCTCGCCAATCACCGTCACGAAGTGATCGTCGCCGATTTCGAGAAGAACACGTTCGACGTGATCGATCGCAGCGACAGCGGACGCACGGAGGATTTCGCCTGGTCACCCGACGGTGCCTGGCTCGCGTACACGTTCTGGACGAGCCCGCGTCATTGCGCGATCAAGCTCTTCGATATCGCGAACGCGAAGAGCACGCTCGTCACCGATCCCGAGTTTCGCGATTACGCGCCCGCGTTCGATCCTGGCGGCAAGTACCTCTACTTCCTGTCGCTTCGCACCTTCGACCCGGTTTACGACGCGATCCAGTTCGAGCTCTCGTTCCCGCGCGCGGCGCGGCCTTACCTGATCGCGCTCAAGGAGGACGAGCGTCCGCCGTTCGAGCCCGAGCCGTCGGGCATGCAGGACGAGGCAGCGAAAGCGATGATGCGGATGCAAAAGCCCGAAGCGACGCCCGTCGTGCGTGTCGATCTCGACGGCATCGCCCGACGCGTCGCCGCGTTTCCTGTCGCCGAAGGACGCTTCGGGCAGATCGCCGGCGTCGCGGGGGACAAGGTCGTGTGGACGATCTTTCCCGTCGCGGGGGCGCATGGCCGTGGCGGGCACAAGGACGTGCAGGGACGCCTCGAGCTCTTCGATTTCTCCACACACAAGAGCGAGCTTCTCGTCGACCATCTCGATCGCTTCGACCTCGCGGACGATCACGTGACGCTCGTGTTGCGCGATCGCAAGCGGCTGCGTGCAATTCGCGCCGACCGCCGACCCGATCCGCGCGAACGCGCTGCGGCGCCGGCCGACGAGCCGTCGCGCAAGAGCGGCTGGATCGATCTCTCTCGCGTACGGTTGTCGGTCGATCCGCCGCGCGAATGGTCGCAAATGTTGCATGAGGTGTGGCGTTTGCAGCGCGATCAGTTCTGGGTGCCGGACATGTCAGGCATCGACTGGCAGGCGATCTATCATCGCTACGAGCCGTTGCTTTCGCGCATCTCGACGCGAAGCGAGCTTTCCGATCTGATCTGGGAGATCCAAGGCGAGCTCGGCACGTCGCACGCTTATGAGATGGGCGGCGATTACCGCAAGCCGCCGCCGGTGTCGCTCGGTCATCTGGCTGCGCAGCTTCGGCCCGTGGATGGCGGCGAGGCCTACGAGATCACGCACATCACGCACGGCGACCCTTGGGACGCGGGCGCCGATTCGCCGCTCAACGCGGTCGGCGTGCAGGCGAAGGTCGGCGACCGGATCGTCGCGGTCAACGGCCAGCGCGTGTCGCGCGAGCGACCGCCGCAGGCGCTGCTCGTGCATCAGGCGAAGACGAAGGTCGACATCACGCTGCGCTCGCGCGACAGCGATGCGACGCGTAACGTGCTCGTGACAACACTCGCCGACGAGGTGCCGGCGTACTACCGCGAATGGGTCGAGCGCAATCGCGACATCGTCCATGAGCGCTCCGCCGGGCGCGTGGGCTACCTGCATCTGCCCGACATGATGTCGGCCGGTTTCGCCGAATTTCATCGCTATTTCGGCAGCGAGTGCGATCGCGATGCGCTGATCGTCGATCTCCGCTACAACCGCGGCGGACACGTATCGCAGCTTCTGCTCGAAAAAGTCGCGCGCAAGCGCATTGGCTACGACCTGACGCGCTGGGGGCAACCGGAGCCTTATCCAATGGAATCGCCGGCCGGCGCGGTCGTCGCGCTGACGAACGAGCACGCGGGCTCCGACGGCGACATCTTCTCGCATTGCTTCAAGCTGATGAAGATCGGTCCGTTGCTCGGCACGCGCACCTGGGGCGGCGTGATCGGCATCCATCCGCGGCACAAGCTCGTTGACGGTAGCGAGACGACGCAGCCCGAGTTTTCGTTCTGGTTCAGCGACGTCGGCTTCGCGGTCGAGAACTACGGCACCGATCCGGACATCGAGGTCGACAACGCGCCGCAGGATGCCAAGTCCGGCCGCGACTGCCAGCTCGAAGCGGCGCTCGAAGTCGCGCTCGATTTGTCGAAGTCGACGAAGCCTCCGACGTTCGGCGAGCGGCCGGTGCTGAGGCGCGAGCCGCTGCCGCCGCGAAGCGGCGGATAATCCCCGGATAAAAGGGGCGAGGCTCGATCTATTGCGTAATAAATCGAGCGTGGCCCCATTTATCCTATGCGAATAAATCGCGCCTGGCCCCTTTTATCCTATGCGTCCTGTACGCGCTCTTCTCATCGCCGCGTTCGCGTTGGTGGCGACGAAGACTATTGCCGCGCCCGCCCCGGTCGTCGAAGCGGACATCACCGGCGTCATCGGCCCGGCGACCGCTGAATACGTCCATCGCGCGCTGACGCATGCCAATGGCGAGCACGCGCAACTCGTCGTGCTGCGCCTCGACACGCCCGGCGGCCTCGACACGTCGATGCGGGAGATCGTGCAGGCCATCCTGGCATCGACGATTCCCGTCGTCGCGTACGTCGCGCCACCCGGCGCGCGCGCAGCGAGCGCGGGCACTTTCATTCTCTACGCGTGCCACGTCGCGGCGATGGCGCCGGGAACAAACCTCGGCGCGGCGTCGCCCGTATCGATCGGCTTCACGCCTTCGCCACCGGCCGGCAACGACAAGGAAAAAGCGCCGCAGGACGTGCATGAGCGCAAGGCTATGCAGGACGCGGCTGCGTACATTCGAAGCCTCGCGCAGCTTCGGGGGCGCAACGCCGACTGGGGCGCGAAGGCCGTAACGGAAGCAGCGAGCCTGTCCGCGACCGAAGCGAAGGCGCAGCACGTCGTCGAGATCATCGCGCCCGACATGCAGGACCTGCTACGGCAACTCGACGGACGCAAGATCGAGGTCCCGGGCGGTGAGACGCGCGTCTTGCAGCTTGCCGGCGCCAGCGTAACGGCCTTCGCGCCCGACTGGCACTTCCGCGTGCTTTCGATCATTGCCAATCCAACCGTCGCGATGATCCTGATGCTGGTCGGCGTGTACGGACTTATCTTCGAGTTCGGCCATCCGGGCTTCGTCTTTCCCGGCGTGCTGGGTGCGGTGGCGCTGCTGCTCGGCCTGTACGCGCTGCACCTGCTACCGGTCAATTACGCGGGGCTCGCGCTCATGGCGATCGGGATCGGCTTCATGATCACCGAGGTGTTCGTGCCCACGTATGGTTCGCTGGGCCTCGGCGGCGTCGCTGCGTTCGTGATCGGCGCGCTGATGCTCGTCAACACCGACGTGCCGGGTTTCGGCATTCCGCGCTGGCTGATCGCGCTTTTTGCAGTCGTCACCGCTGCGTTCGTGATCTTCGTCGTGCGCATGGCGGTGCGCACGCGCCGAAGGCCGATCGTGGCCGGCTTGCACTCGATGGTCGGCGCGAAGGGCGAGATGCTCGAGGACGCGAGCGAAACCGGCTGGGCGAGCATCAACGGCGAGACGTGGCGCGTGCGCGTCGACACGCCGCTTGCGAAAGGGCGGACAATCCGCGTCGTCGGCATCAAGGGCAACGTGCCGATCGTCGCAACCGGGGAGGGAGACTGACATGGCGCTGTTCGGTCCGCTGGTCCTGATCATCATCATCGTTTTGCTCATCGCGTCGTCGCTTCGCGTGCTGCGCGAGTATCAACGCGGCGTCGTGTTTCAACTCGGCCGCTTCTGGAAGGTGAAGGGCCCCGGCCTCGTGATCCTCCTGCCGGTGATCCAGCAGATGGTGCGCGTCGAGCTTCGCACCGTCGTGCTCGACGTGCCGAGCCAGGACGTGATCTCGCGCGACAACGTGTCGGTGAAGGTGAACGCGGTCGTCTATTTCCGCGTCGTCGATCCGCAGAAGTGCATCATCGAGGTCGAGAACTTCATGATGGCGACCTCGCAGCTCGCGCAGACGACGCTGCGCTCGGTCCTCGGCAAGCACGACCTGGACGAAATGCTGTCGCAGCGGGAGAAGCTCAACATCGACATCCAGCAGACGCTCGACGCGCAGACGCTGTCGTGGGGGATCAAGGTTGCGAACGTCGAGATCAAGCACGTCGACATCAACGAGTCGATGATCCGCGCGATCGCCCGCCAGGCCGAGGCCGAGCGCGAGCGGCGCGCGAAGGTGATCCACGCCGAGGGCGAGATGCAGGCTGCGCAGAAGCTCTACGAGGCGGCGCAGATACTCGCGCAGTCGCCGCTCGCGATCCAGCTGCGCTACCTCGAAACGTTGACGGTGATCGCCGCCGACAAGAATTCGACGATCGTCTTCCCGCTGCCGATGGACCTGATCACGCCGGTGCTGAACGCGCTGCCGAAGCGCCAGTAGCGAAAATCCGGGTCAGCGATGGCGTCTTCACGCCTCGCCAAGCTGTCGCCGCCTCGCGCGGCGAACTGGCTCGTCCGGCCGCGTCTCAATCGACTTCTCGACGAAGCAACGAGCGCTGGCGCAGCGTGGATCGCGGCGGAGCCGGGTGCCGGCAAGAGCACGGTTGCGGCCACGTGGGCATCGACGCGTAGCGGGCACCTTCTTTGGTATCGCGTCGACGAGGGCGACGCGGATCCCGGCGTAGCCTTCGGCTACTTCGCAGCGCTCGCACGATCGACGCGCCGCGCCGGCAAGCTGCCGATCTATCGCGGGCGCGACGTAGAGCGGCTCGGGGTCTTTTCGCGCACGTTTTTCCGCGCGTTCTTCGATCTCGTGCCGGCGGGCGCGACCTTGGTGCTCGACGACGCGCATGCGGCGGCCGGGACCCATTTCGATACGTTGCTCTCCGCGGCCGTGCGCGAAGCGCCCGACGATGTCGCGCTGGTCATCGCAAGCCGGAAGGACGCGGAGGGTGCGCTGCTGGAGGACGTCGCGCGTGGTGCGCTTCGAATGGTGGACTCCGCCGCGCTCGCGTTCACCGGCGACGAGGCGACAAAGCTTCTGGCGCGAAGCGTCGACGAGGCGTCGGCGCGGCAACTGCAATCGCGAACGAACGGTTGGGCCGCGGGAATGCTTCTGCTCGCGCACGTCGGGACAAAGTCGATCACGCTCGACTCCGATGCGCGCGAACGCGTCTTGTCGTACTTCGATCGCGCCGTGCTTGCCAACCTCGACGACCGCGAGCTCAGCACGCTCGCCGCGGCGAGCCTGCTGCCGGAAATCGACGTCGACGCATTGCGCGAAATGGGCGGCGTCGACGAAGGCGCGGAGCATCTGCTCGAACGGCTGCGCGCTTCTCACGCGTTCGTCTCGCGGCTCGAGCGGCAGCCGAGGAGCTGGCGATTGCACGACCTGTTGCGCGACGCGCTCGTTCGCCGCTTCGGATCGATCGGTGATTCGCGATGGCGCGACGAGTTGCGCAAAGCCGCCGCACGCATCGCCGCACGGCGGGGACTGGTGCGGGAGGCCGTTCGGCTTCATCTCGACGCCGGTGATGCGTCCACGGCGAAGGTGGTCGCCGAGCGCTTCGCGCGCGAGCTGGTCAAGGGCCAGAAGCTCGCCGAGCTCGATGCGATTGCGTCGATGCTCGGCGAGCCGGTGGTGAGGGACAGCGTCGCGTTGCAGATCGCGCTCGGCGAAAGCGCGTGGCAGCGCAACGATGCGCACGCCGCGGTCGCGCGCTTCGAGCGCGCCATCGCGCTGCTTGGCGAACAAGCGCCGTCTCCGACAGCGCTCGTCGTCGCGGCGAGCGCGCTCGGCGCGATCCTCGAGAGCTGGCAGGACTTCGTCGGCAGCGAAACATGGGCGACGCGGCTCGCACATCACCTTCCTGCCCGCATGCAGATCGTCGATCCGAACGAGCGGCTGCGCATCGACGGCGTTTGCCTGCGTGCCGCGGATATGCTGGTCGATGCGAGCCTCGGCGATCGGCACGAGCTCATTGCGCGCATTCTCGACGCGCTGTGCGAACCTGGGTCGGATCTGCAGCCGGACGAGGCGCTTTCCGCGGCAGGAGTCCTGCTGGAAAGCGCCGGGTATCGGCTGAACGACGAGCGTCTTTTCCGGGACGCGGTACACGCGTCGGCGCCGTGGCTGCGCAAGGCCGGCGCCTCGCCGATGTCGATCGCCGGTTGGCTCACCGCCTATGCCTTGCTCGGACGTCGCTGGCCGGTGCCCGGTGCGAAGCTTCCCGCATCGACCACGACGCAGTGCCTGGAGCTCGCCGCGAGAGTTGCCGCCGAATGCGGTGGACAAAGCATCGCGTTCACCGCCGCGTTGTTTCTCACCAACCAGGCGGTCGCCGACAACGATCGCGAGTTGGCCCGAAGGCGGCTCGCGGCGCTTCGCGAAGTCGCGGACCCGGGCCATTCGACGCAGACGGTCAACGTCCTGGGTGCCGAGGCCGGCGTTCTTGCGCTGTCGGGCGACTGGCTGCACGCGCAAGCGGTCAACGCGCAGGCACTGGATCTTGCCCGCAAGCATGATTTCCCCGCGCCCGACCAGTGGACGCTCGTGATGGCGAGCGAGCGCATGCGGATCGCGGCCGGCGACGCGACGCGGGCGCACGAAGCACTGCTCGAAGAGAGCGAGCGCCATCCCGCCCGCAGCCTGTATCGGGAATTGAGCAGCATCCTGGCCGACGTCGCGACCGCCGCGCAAGCGCTGCGGAGCGACGGCGCCATTCCGCCGGAGCTCACTCGCCGCATCGTCGAGCGCGCACGGGAGCATGCATGGCCCGGCTTCGCGACGCTGCTTTCACCAATCGCCGCTCGCATATGCGCCGATGCGCTGCGCTTGGGAATCGAGGCGGAATTCGTCCGGCACGTCGTCCGCGAGCGCAATCTTCTTGCGCCCGACGCATGCGAGCCTTGCTGGCCGTGGCCGATTCGCATTCATGCGCTGGGCGGGCTGCGCGTCGACGCGAACGACGTGCCCGTTCAGTTCGGACCGAAGGCGCCCCGCAAGCCGCTCGAGCTTCTGAAGTTGCTGGTTGCGCGAGGGCCGGGCGCCATCGACATGGCAACCGTGTTCGATGCGCTGTGGCCGGATGCGGAAGGCGCCGACGCGCGCGGCGCGTTCGACATGGCGGTCCTGCGTTTGCGAAAGCTGCTTGGCCGCGACGACGCGCTTCGGCTGGACGCCAGGCGCATCGGCTTCGATCCCGCCTGCGTCTGGGTCGACGCGTTTGCGTTCCAGCACGGGGCCATCGACGATTATCCGGGGCCGCTGTTCGGCGATGAGGCCGTGGCCCCGTGGTGGGCCAGCGCACGCGAGCGTTTGCATCAGCGCTTCCTGGGGCGCGCGCAGGATCGCGGCGTGGCGCTCGAGCAACGAGGCGATTTCGAGCAGGCGCTCGTGCTTTACGAAGCGGCGCTGGCGCAGGACTCCCTTGCCGAGAACATCTATCGCGGTGCCATCCGCTGCCATCTCGCCGCAGGCCGTGCGGCCGACGCGCTGCGCGTCTTCCGCCGCTGCCGCGAGCAACTCTCGATCGTCCTCGGCGTCGCGCCGTCCGCTGCGACCGCCGACCTCGTCGCCTCGATTTACCGGCGCTAGCCAGCGCGCTTCGGCCCGTCCGGCCGTGTACGCGATCCGTGAGAAAAGCGTGAGATGCGCGCGCGCATCCTGCGTGGAAAGGTTCTGCAAGTGCGTGGCGCGAGGTGACACCGAAGGACGGCGTGGAGACGTACATCGTGCGGATCTATCGACGGGCTTCAAATCCGGCCGATGGGCCTGTCGGCACCGTGGAATGCGTTGGCAGTGGCGAACGCCACGCGTTCGTGGGTCGCGCGGAGCTTTTTGACCGGCTGTTTCCTGCGGGAGTGCGCGCGCGCGACCGCCAACCGCTGGACGGCGGCACCGAAACGCAGCGCTGAGTACGGACCGGCGGGAAGGGATGCCGGCCGCAACGACAGGGAGAACGCCATGGTGAATGGTC